>Ga0233416_10000600_pt1 | contig 11186 bp, 4 predicted proteins | sample Sediment_Towuti__2_FD_188638 | JGI IMG/M metagenome (GOLD analysis project Ga0233416, IMG submission 188638) | Sediment microbial communities from Lake Towuti, South Sulawesi, Indonesia - Sediment_Towuti_2014_0_MG | ecosystem: Environmental > Aquatic > Freshwater > Lake > Sediment | place... | reverse complement strand
GGCCTGCACCACAAACAGGTCATGCCCATCGCGGGTATGCTTTGTCTCGATGATCTTAGCGCCTGTTGTAACCCCCGCTGCGCTTACCTTATTTCGCTCGGCTTCCTTGTTATCTGCCCGCCTGCCTCGGGTGTCAGTAGCCACCAGCTCGTCGTATTTGGCCCGCTGTTCCGGCGTAAGCGTCATGCGGGCCTGAGTGAAGTTCATCCCCTCATCCTGCTTGACGTAGATATAATTCCTGAAGTCCTCTATCGTCTTAGGGTCTTTGATTCCATCGGATACAGCCTTGCGCTCTGCTGCGAACTCTGACGCCTTCGCCTTTTTGCGATCTGCATAGCCCTGTAGCGTCTGCTGTGTGGTGTCTGCAACAAGCCTGGCAAGCGTTGAATCATACTGCCCCATGAAAAAGGATTTAGTGTCGCGCAGGTCGAAGTCATAGGCAATCTCTGATACCGCCGCACGCACGATTTTATCCTTTGGGTCATTCTTGTAGGTATAGCCAAGGCGGGCGAATTTGATGATATCGTCCTTCTTCATCTTGGCGAACTCGGCCGTCAGTGATTCCTTGCTGGCCTTCATGCGATCGAAAGCAGAACGATATTCCTCGACGGTGGCCTCACCTTTATATAGGCGGCCCATAAGGTCGGAATGCTCGGCCAGGGTGTACGGACCGGTCTTCGCCTGAACCGCCGAAGAAGTCTCGGCAGTCGCCTGTTCTGCGGCCTTGCTTTGTTCGTCAGGAGAAACGTTATTGTTTTTTTCTTTTTGCGCCTGAACGGGCGAAGGCTCTTGATTCTCCGCCACGGATTCAACAACCTCTTCCGCCGTCAAATCACCCTTGCGCACGTCCTTGATGGCATCGCGCATCTCCTGGCCGGTAACGCCGGCATCTCTAAGGGCTTTTTTGGCCTTCTTAACCTCGGCTTCTACATTGTCATCCCCGGTTTTTTGGACGGCATTGTCCGCATTTATTGTCTGCCCTATGCTAGATTCGGTTTCTGCTGGACCATGATCACCGGTGTCAGTTCTTGCCTTGTCCGACAATTCTTCTTTTGCCTTAGCTGCAACCGATGTTTTTGGCCAACCATCTTTCTTCGATGAAAGAACTTTTTTCTTAAAACTCTCAAGATTCTCTTTGGAGTTTATTACTCTGAATTTTCCATCGCCAGGAACATCGAATGTCTTGTAACCAAAAACATCACGCGACTCCTTAGCGTCTTCACGTAAATTGCGAAGCATTTGAAGAGTATAGTAATTTTTTCTAGCGTTTTTCTTTGCTTCTACACGTTCAATTATTTTTGATATAGCTGTTTTAGAATTTTCCGCCTTTCCAAAACCGGGGATATCGACTGTGCCGAATTTTTCCTCTCTTGAAGGGGCGAGAAGAATTGCTCTATCTATCTCCTTGATGAGCCAATTAAAAGAATCCCTAAGTGTTTTTACTGTGTTATCGCTACTTTCTTGCATGGATTCTGCGATAACATCTTCTGTGGCAGGTTCCTTGGCGTTATTTGGCTCTACATGAACGGCGTCATCGGCCTTCTCTTCTGCTGCGACAGACTCGGCGGCGACGCTATCATGGGCATCTTGAATGGCTTCTTTGGCTTTTCCACTTGGAGTCTCAAGATTTTCTTCTTTTACATCATGCGCCTCTTTGTTTCCATTGGCGGCAAGCGCCCTACGCTCAAGATAGGCTTTCGCATATTTCCAAAGTGGAGCGCTACCTTGTCCTTTTTTCGTCAGGTTGTACCCATTACCATCTGCATTTTTCAGCCAATAATCAGTCTTGGCTCCAGTCTTTCTGGATTCCAACCTATCAAAGCCATTCGCAACAGCATTTTCTACCCATTCCTTGCCATTGCCACCACCTGCCATCTTGACCTGTTCGGCAGAGTTCGCAAGCCATTCAAACTTGCGCTTGGCGGATTCATTGATATGCTTATCTCTATCGGCTGATCGCTTAGCTTCATCTTGTTCAGGCGTTATCCCCGCCCAATCTCGAATCGCCTCCCAAGCTTTTCCGTGCTGCTTAGGCAGCTTAACGCCAGTGACTTTAGAAAATACCGCCTTCCCAGTCTCGTTCAATCCATTAGTAAGATACTCAAGAGAGTAGCCGTCTTTATTTATGACAGCATCGGCAAAATCATAGTGCATCTTCCTTGGTGATTCCTGGACAAAATTACCGGCTTTCTCAGCAAGCGCATCACTGTACGCCTTTGCGATACTATCTCTAGTAATAGTATGTTGATGCTGAATGCCAACATCGTCTCTCGGCTCAATACCCCATCCGCCTTTAACTTTTACCGGGATATGGTCGGTTAGTTTCTTTGCCTTTATCGCAAATATGGCTTCGTTTTCAGTCTTAAAAGGCTCTCCGTTCTTTCTTAGGATCGTGTTTTCTTTAGGTTCTTTTTTACTATTCTTGCCAAATAGATGCTCGGCCTCGGCTTCAGTGATAGTTTTTAGCGGCTGCTCATGTTCCTGTTCTTGTTCTTTAGTTGTGATTGCATTGGATTCTTTTGGTTCTGGACCAGATTCAACAACGGCGGCCGGTTTGTTGTAGGGTTTGGGATGGACAAGCTTCTTTCTTAGGGCAAAACCGCCGCCAGGATTCATAACTGGCGCATGGTCGTCTAGGCCGCTCTTCTTGGCAAACAGTACCGCTTCGTCAATAGTCTTGAACGGATTCCCGGATTCTGAGAATACTAACGGCTGCTCTTGTCCCTTAGCCAGTCCCTTAGCCAGGTTTTCGGCCGGGGGCTTTGGTGCCTCTGGCGGCTGCACGACAGGGCCTTCTTTCTGTACACCAACATTCAAAGGCTCAATCTTCTTTGATGCCTTTACCGGCTCAATAGGAACGGCATGATTGTCTTCAATGACATCGCCTAATTCATCTTGCCACACGCCAGCCCGCGCAACACCGTCTTCCTTGTAGCGCACAACCTTGGTTCCATCGCTCAATTCATGCGTTGGAACGAAGGCCGGTTCCTGTGGCGGCGACTGAGTGTCATTGACAACCGGCTTGCTGACGGCTTGCTTTGGCGGTGTCGCTTTCTCACGCGCCTTCTGAAAAGCAAGCTGCATGGCGGTAGGAGCCTGCTCAAGCGCGTGACCTTCTCGAATCTTCTGCTCTATCAACCTATCTTTATTTTCATCCGCCGCTTGTTTGCTTTGTTGGTAGGCCGCCTCGATTTCTTTCTCTTTCTGCTTGTTTCTAAGCTCAAGGGCTTTTTCATAGTCGGCATCAACGGCCGCACGATGAGTCTTTGAAAGAAGCTCTTCTTGCGTCGAAGGGCCACCAACAATGTCTGGAAGAGAGCTGGACGGCTTTGCAGGCGGTTCGATTGTTTCTTTCTCTGAAGTATCCTTTTTGACATCCTCATTGACCATCTTGGAAACTTCGTCAATAAGGTCGTCTTGCTCTGTGTTCTTAGGACTGTCTTCTGCTTCTGGCGGCGTCTTTGGTTGAGTCTTTGGAGCGGGCGCGGCTTTTTGGCGGCCAGCCGCACCACCGGCCCCACCAACACCGCCTCCAACCATGGCCCCGCCCAATGCTTCAGGGAAGGTGTTCCGCGTCATGTCATGCGTTAGAGGGCGTCCAAGGGCTATGTTCTCGCCGACATTGGCCGCCGATTTCTCTGCGGTTTCTTGAGCCCCCTCAATTGTAGAACCCGCCACCGAACCTGCGAACACCATTCCTGTGGTGGATGGTATGTCCTTGATGCCAGGAATGCCCTTTCTTGTCGCCAGCCCACCAAGTAGCTTCCCGCCGACAAGGCCTTCGGCCGCACCGACGCCTGACGCCAACATTCCAGCATAAATACCGGCGCGATTTATAACGGCATTTCTGGCCTGCCGTTCATCTCCATACTGCCTAAAAGAATCGGCATATACAGGGACTTCAGCCATAAGCTGTTCGTGCGACATATTAGAGATTTCAGACTCTACATTCTGTCTGGCATCTCCTGCCGCGTCTCCGCCTGTCGATAAACCGCCAGTAACGCCACCGGCGATTGTGGCATTTTTTGCGGCTACATTTGCCGCCGCTATATCTCCTGCCTTGTAGAGCTTTGCCGCTTTAAGTGAAAGCGCCCCAGGGATAAGCCACGTTGCTAGAGAACCAAGCCCCTGAACTGCCGACATGGCAAGGCCGGATTTTGTTTTCGGCATCTCGATGGTTTCAGGCTTGAATACATCGCCCTTGGCAGCATCTGCGGCGGCACGCTTACCACCGGGCGTCATTGTTCCTCGAATAGATGAGGCGACGGGTTCCAGCGGATTAAACCCGGCATAGTCTTCGGAGCCCGTGACTTTGTTTGCTATGTATGCCGCGCCCTCTCCGATCATCTGGGGGATTGTGCCTATAGCCTCAATGCCAGAAGCCGCAAACTGTTTGCCATAGTCAGGCAATGACGGCGACTGCCAAGAGTCTTTGGTGTATGAATCGAAAGACGCCTTGGCCGCGTTGAGTTTGTCACTTGGGACGTTCGGCGCAACAAAGTCGCTAAAGTATCTCTGCCTTACCGCTTCTTTTGTGGCGTCGTCATGTGACTGGAACTTGGCAGAATTAAGGATTTGATCCCATGTCGGGGCGGTACTTCTTTGGCTTGGTCCGGCGAGACCCGCCGTTTGCCTGGTTGTTTCTTGTTTGTTGGATAGGCCCTTGGCGTAGTCTTCAAGAGATATAGGCATTATTATTTCCTGATGTAATATCTGTTATAAAGCTCGGCAATAGCGTCCATGGATACGGGCGGATTTTTTGAGTTTTGCGCCAAGATAAAGGCCGCCTCAAGGTCTTCCTTGCTGGGAATAACGCGCTTGTTCTTGTCGCCGCTTGTGATCGCCGCTCTTACCCTCGACATGGCCGCAGCGTAATCTGTATATACCTTGCCTCTGTCCTGCTTTGAAGATGTATCCGGTAGGCCGAAACCTTTCGCCATTCTATTGCTGGCCTCTTCTTCTCTTGCGCGACCGGCTTTAATCTCGCTGGATATCCTGGCCTTTCTGTTTTTAGGATCATTCGCCATATTTTCGGCGTCGATTACTTCCTTCGGCCTGAGCCCGCCTAGTCTCGCGTCGCCTGGTAGAATAGTGACATCTGCGGCCTGAGATCCTATTGCCGCCGCTACATCTCCTGCCTTGTAGGGTCTTGCCACTTTTGATGAAAATATGCCAGGGGTAGCCCACGGCGGTAGAGAATCAAGCTCATGAATTGCGGACGCGGCCAGGCCAGGCTTTGTTTTCGGCATATTAGCTGTAACTGCTGGCTTGGCCGGCGTTACGGGTGATCTGGCATCGACACCGCCCACATACGAAGTCCAGTCCACACTGCCTGTAGATGGTTGAACACCTGGCCTTGTGCCGGTAAGTGCAGGGCGGGAGTGATAAGCCATCCCTTGAGGGTCATAGCCGGTCTTAGGCTTTCTTGCCCACTCTAAATCTTCGGCCAAAGACTCATCATAGAGCGGATTAGCCTGGCCATACTGATCTACCTTTTGGAGTCTAGGATCGTTCGTCATGACGCCATTGAGCCTGCGTCTTGCCGCCTCGATTCTGTCGTCATTTGCCTGCTGTGCCGGCGTTAGGCCTTTACCACCGCCACCGCCTGAATGCGACAACCCGCCTGTCGCCTTCCCTTCGCGCTTGATTTTTTCCTTGACGGCCTCTTTATTGATATCAAGCGCGTAGTCGAACTGAGCCTTTGCATAGTCTGCGTTCGGGTCTTTCGGGTCCTTCCCGTATCTTGCAAGAAGCTTATGCGGGTCAATAGTGGTCTCTTGGCCGTTGGCATACCTTACGGTGTATTGGCGCTCACCATCCAGAACACGCTTACTTCCATCTGGCATGACGGTTTCAAAGGGCCGGATAGACTCGATCACGTCTTCTCCGTTGCTGTTGTAGTGGGTAAGCGCACCATTGATATCGTCAGAGATAAGGGCTTGAGACATGCCTATGACGCCTTCTTCCTGCGCCTTTCTCGACATGGCATCATAAATATCGGCCTTGTCTGTCAGGCCGTAGATTCTCGCCTGCTGTGCCCGGGCCTTCATTTGGGAGGCCAGGCCCTGGCCTTCTGTGCCGATGTTTTTCAGGGAGTTATTGAAGTCGTATTCCTTCTGCGCCTGCTCCTCCTGCCTGGCCAGGCTCTTCATTCTAAGCGCCCGTTCAGACTCGATTGCGGCCTGATTTTCTTTGTCGCGCTTGGTATCGTAATAGATGGATACGGCGCTAGAGATAGGGAAGCGCCCAGGATCGTACGGCATATTGTTTCCCCTTATTTCCAGTTGGCCAGAATATTAGCGCCAGCGCTAAGCCAGTCGGCCTTATTGTCTCGGCGACGTTGGGCGGCATTGTCGGCCATCTGCTGAAGGCCGCTACCTCTCCCTGAGTAGTAGTTTGTTCCGGCGGCCATTGCATTGAGGCCGAGATTGTTCAGGTCAAGACGTTGATCGGTGACACCGGCCCGCTGCGCCTTGAGCGTTATAGAGGGGTCCACGATGCTCATGTTGGTCTTGATAGCGTCGGCGGTCATGAGGCGAGAATCCGCCCCCATCTTCTGACGCACGCCGGTCATGGCGGCCGCCTCCGCTGCGGCCCTGGACGCATCAAAGCCACGGCTGGCATTGGCAAACCCACTGCTGTTTGGGTTGAGCCCATACCGGCCCATCCTGATTCGATTGGCCTCTTCGCCCTTGTTAAAGGCAAGGGCTACATCGTTCGACGCCCGACCTTCGGCAGAAGCGTAGTCGTCCGGGCTATATTTGGCGTTACTTCTCAGCTCTCCGGCCAAGCCGAGATTGCGCTGATACAAGGAATCGCCAGCGGAAATAGCCGAATCCATATCGGAAAGCTGGCGGGTGTATTGATCGCCGGCAAGCGCGTAGTTTCTGGCGTCGATACGGTTTGCGTCGTCCATCATTCGAGACAACAGGGATTCGCCCGTGGCAAAGGCGCTGTCAGCGTTTCCATTGGACGCACCAGAGCCACCACCGCCGCCCTTGGTCGCCTCGTAGCCGCCCTTAAGGAGCATGGCCGCCTTGGCCATTTGCGGAAGGCTCATGCCTGCAACAGACTGACCGGCCTGTGTCAGCATGGCCTTTAGACCTGTCTCAGTAGCCGCCGTCGTGGCCGCCCCAGAAGCCCCGCTGAACATCCCGGCCGCCGGACCCATTCCCGCCGCGCCCGCCCCAAGGGTTGCCGCCGCCGCGACTGTGGCCCATCCACCGGGTATCTGCTGGTTTACAAAGTCATCTAACTCGCCAAAGCGTCGACTCATGGCCTGTGCACCAATCGTGTTATCTATCGTTCGGCCGGCGCTATGAACCGCATCGTCAACCTTGCTGCCAAGACGTTTGATGCTTTTGATTAATCCCATGACGTATCACCTCGCTTATGGCAAGCTATCACGCGGCATAAAAACGCGAGCCAGCCAATGTGTAAAATGCCAGAAAACATAAAGTAAGCCGCTGATTATTAATACATTTACCAGTCGCCGGAAATTCTGCCCCGCAAGGACTCGAACTCGGCGATCACGTCCTTGTCGGACAGTTTCCTAAGCTCGAAGTCTGGCCGTCCAAGGGCTCGAAGAAGGCAATGGCAATGATTCGCCCAATCTTCCGAGCGGTACTCGCCTACGAATGCCAAAGGAGGGAGACCAAAGGCATCCGTTTTGATCTTGTCTTCCACTGGGCTGAAGTTCCATAAACGGCCGTGGATATCCTGGACCATGAAGTGCGGAAAAAAACCAACCCTGGATCGCCTGATAATCAGATAGCCGCCGCCCCAGAAAGCGCCCCAGGCGGCAAACAGGCAATTACTTAGTTTTGCCATACCCTGACATATCAACGGCCAGACGGATGTCGGCAAGGACGGCCTTCACGGCCGAAGACTGTACGCCGGTCAGGACAGATACCGAATCTGCACCAGTTCTAACCTTGATATCCTCGCGTGCCGCAATGATTAGCTGATTCACAAGAAGGCGGTCGGCAACGTCAAGGTTGCTCCACGCGATAGATTCTCTTACCCTGCCTTCCATGGTCTCGATGGTGATGCCTGTCTCAAGCAATGCAATGGCATTTTCCAGAACCTTCTTGGCCCTGGCGGCCGTATATTCAGGGTTTGACGAATCACTGATAGCCTTGATGGTTGCGTACTGAACGGCGATACTTACCGCAGTATTCTTCCCGCCTTGAGTTGAAAAGTAGGCACACCCGCCCATGGAAACTGCCAAGATAAAAACCACAAAATAACGCATCTCATGTTCTCCTATTCAGATTTTGAAATAAGTACTGCAATTGTCACCAAACAAATTACCGTGGCCATTAATGCCGACGCCCTCCATAGAGAGCAATCACACGCGGCCATTGATATTGCGTAGTCAAAACGCGGGAAGATCATTGCGCACCCACCTTTTGCCATGTCGTGCCGCCGTTGGTATTTATGTAAAGAATCCCTGTGGACGTGACCCACAAAGAGCCAAGCATTGCCGAGTGAGCCGGGGCTGAAGATGATGTTGACGGATTCAGAACAAGAGGAGACTTGCCAGAAAGCGTCGTTGTTGCAATGATTCCATATGTTCCATTCGCATAAATCCCCGACTTTGTTGCCCCTGAATCAAGCGGACCCCGTACATTCAAACCATATCCATAGGTTGACGTTGCATACATACAGTCGTCAAATTCACTGCTTGCACTAATGGCATGGCCATACTGCCAAGCCGTAGCAAATATTGAAGAGCTTTTATTAATTATATTTTCAGTATCAAGCGTTTCAGCCCAGATTGGACGACCTCTGTTTGATGATGCTCTAACGCATATATGCGTTCGAGATAGAGATGTGCCGGTTGTGAAATTACCAACCACAATATCGGACCCCGCCGCAGTAAGTCCTATAGTCGAAAGCTTTTCTACACCAGCCCCAGCATCGCCCCAAAACTCCGCCTCATTGGAGGAGGATGATAGGACGATCCTCTTCCCTGTCGACGCCGTTTGAATCGTTGACCCCGTTATAGTTCCCGCCGTAATCTTATCGGCTGAAAGACTTACAATGTCTGCACTTACGACTTGCAGCTTGTTGGCTGAGGCGCGGTCTATTTGAAGGTCGCCAATGGCAGCGCTTGAGATATACGTGGAAACATTGCTTGACGTGATCTTGACGATCTGAGTCATTGGCCCAAAACGGATGTTATTTATTCTTCCGTTCTGACTAGCGAATGACGTGTCAAAGTAGAATTTCAAACCGGCCGTGGCCGATACTTCTCTAATAACGGTCCCGTTCTTTAGCCATTGAACACGCAATCCATCATACGAAACAGCAAAGACATCGGTTGTCGTGTAACTGCCTTGCGATAGCTGTACAGGACCGACCTGCTCAAGCGTGTAAGCAATGCCGTCATTTCCGATCACCCATGCGTAATCAATCGTATTGGCTGAATTGTCTGGCTGTGGGTCTGTGTTAAGGCCAAACGTGATAGAAGCATTGGTTTGGGCTGGAATGGCAGAACAGAAAGCGCCGCCTGTGTAACCGTCTCGACTCCATACAGATTCGTCCCAGGATGGACTGGATGTTGTCTTGTAGGCCGAATTACCGGCGATGACCATCCCGGCCGTTTTTGTCAACGACACGTCTTCAGTGGCGTTTAAGCTTCCTGTGTAGCCAAGACCACCAATAGTCACCTGGCCGCCACCCGCGCCAGATAATGAACCATTGGAACCTATGCTTATCAGGCTATTGAATACACTGACACCGCCGGACAATAGGGCCGCAATAGATGGTTCGGCCCCGTTTACAATATCGACCCTTGGGTTTGCGTAATACTGGATAGGATCGCCTGTAAAACTTCCGTACAAATAAACTCTGGACATCTGCGTCGTGCCAGTGCTCATGTGCTTGAAGTCGGTCAAGCTGGCAACAGTCGCCCCGGTGACGCCATCATAGACGGCTCCATAGCTTGTCGTCCCGGTGTACTGATACGGATGAACATATCCAACGAACAAATACCACCGATCAAGAACAAATGCAGAAGGGACAAGAGAAAGGAAATAAGGGTTCGTTATTAACGAGTCTCCGGCTCCAAGGGCTGAACACGGACCGCACCCTAGTAATATTGATCCCGTCGTATTTGAAACGCTACGTCTCACCCAAACCGAATAGCGATATGTCTTGTTCTTGTCGATCTGGAATGAGTCAGTGTCGAACCCGGAATTTGCAGCATTGGCGATATTGGCATAACCGCGCCAAACGGGCTGCTGTTTCCCGTATGGGCCATCGAGAAGGATAATTGAATTGTATGCAGTGTCACCGTACTTTGTGAAACCTGGCTGACTTCCGGCCGTGCCAACGACCCAGGTGGACGGATCAAGCATCTGGTTCTTGACCAAGGCATCACTTAGAACCGTTCCGCCGCTATCCTTCAGGTTGACCCCGGACTGTGCGCCTAGCGTTGCATTATCCTCGGGCTTTCCGGCTCCGGTAATGGCGGACCATTGGGCGCTTTGTACACCACTTGAGTTAAGAAAGACATTACCACTCTGGTCTCTAAGAACAAGCCCGAACGCACCGCCTCCAAGGTCCCCAAGTTGGACGCGGTTATATACTCCATCGCTAATTGTTAGCCGCTTTGTAGAACCATCCAGCAAGAACGAAGAATTGCCCAGGTAGACTTGCTGTGCGCCAATCGTTCCGGCTATCAATTTCGATACGGATAGGTTGTTGATCTTTGAATCATCTACCGCTAGATTCTGAATCTTGGCGGTATTAATGCTCGCATCATGTATGTACGCCGACTTCATGTATGCGCCCGAAGGAACGGTGACGCCATTGATCGTCGTCGGAGAAGTCAGGTAGAAGAACGGCGACCCGTCTGCGGCCGCGTGATTCGTCGCCACCGGCGCGATACTGAACTTGTCGGCAACAATGGCAAACTCTGAATATGGCGTTGCATTGACCGCTGTGGACGCCAGGCCAAACCCGGACACATAACCGTTGGCGTCCACCTTCACCGTGTATTGCGCCTTCAGAGAATCGTCCGTGGCCTTTTGTGCGACAAACCGCTGTTCCAGTGCTACCGAACCACTGCCGTCATTGACGGCGACCTGTTTGACTGCCGAAGCGAACGGGATACCGATATTCCACGTTCCGCCGGCCGCCTCGCATGAGGCTCTTGTGGTGTGGTCCGACGGGACCGA
>Ga0233416_10000599_pt1 | contig 11205 bp, 8 predicted proteins | sample Sediment_Towuti__2_FD_188638 | JGI IMG/M metagenome (GOLD analysis project Ga0233416, IMG submission 188638) | Sediment microbial communities from Lake Towuti, South Sulawesi, Indonesia - Sediment_Towuti_2014_0_MG | ecosystem: Environmental > Aquatic > Freshwater > Lake > Sediment | place... | reverse complement strand
AGTGTGTGGGTAAAAGGGCTGCTGCGCAACCTGCCGACGCTGTGCAGGCTTATTGTTAGACTCGTTAAAAGACGGAAATTGATATGAACACTCGTCGTGCCGATTACTTCTGCTAATTCGGGAGACGATATGTCGTACCATACAAGTAAATGTTTGGAAGATTCCAATGCGACGGGCAATCCATGGGCTCCTGATTCCTGGCAAGGGAAACATGTTTCTCAACAGCCGGTGTATAGGGATTCTGAAAGCCTTAAGAAGGTCCAAGCCCAACTCGCGAAGCTTCCACCGCTGGTGACAAGTTGGGAAGTCGAGGCGCTAAAAACCCGGCTCGCTGAGGCGGCCAGAGGGGAGCGATTTCTGTTGCAAGGTGGAGACTGCGCCGAAAGCTTCGAGGAATGCGAGCCTGAGGCCATTGTCAATAAACTCAAAATCCTGCTTCAGATGAGCCTGATTGTCGTCCACGGGAGCAAGAAGCCGGTGATTCGAGTCGGACGCTTTGCGGGACAATACGCAAAGCCGCGGTCGGCTGAAACCGAAACGAGGGGCGGCATAACGCTGCCAATCTACCGAGGTGACATGATCAATCGCCCTGGATTTACCGAGGCTGACCGGACACCTGACCCGGTGTTGCTGCTCCGGGCTTACGAACGGGCTGCCCTGACCATGAACTTCATCCGCTCTCTCACCACAGGTGGGTTTGCAGACCTGCATCATCCAGAAGACTGGGACCTCGGTTTCATCGGTCATTCTCCGCTGGCGGGCGAGTGGAAACGCGTCATCATGTCGATCGGGGAATCGATTCGTTTCACGGAAGCGCTCAGTGGCAGCACGATCGCAGAGTTGAGCCATGTAGATTTCTTCACCAGCCATGAGGGTTTGCATCTGCTGTACGAGCAGGCTCAGACGCGACGCGTCCCACGTCGAGAGGGAGTGTATAACTTGTCGACGCACTTCCCCTGGATTGGCAACCGAACCAGATCATTGGACGGGGCTCATGTTGAATACTATCGGGGCATAGCCAATCCTATCGCGATCAAGATTGGGCCGGAGATCACGTCGAACGAACTGCTCGCGCTCATTGACATTTTGAATCCCGCAAATGAACCTGGCCGGCTTACGCTGATTCATCGGTTCGGTGCGAATAGGATATCCCGCTGCTTGCCTCCGCTTCTGCGCGCTGTAGAAGAGGCGAAGAAAGGGGTGCTCTGGTGTTGCGACCCGATGCATGGGAATACGAAGATGACCGGCGCAGGGATCAAGACCAGGTATTTTCAGGATATTCATGAAGAGCTGGAACAGGCATTCGACATCCATCAGGCCGAAGGGACCTATCTTGGCGGCCTCCACATCGAGCTGACCGGCGAAAACGTAACAGAATGCATCGGTGGGCCGAGAGGACTCACGGAGGCGGATCTGGCGAGGACGTATACAACCCTCTGCGACCCAAGGCTAAATTATGAACAGGCGTTGGAGATGGCGATGGTCGTTGCCCAGCGTATGTCGGTGGATCGGTTCGCTGACGAAGTCATGTCTGCAGGGCATTTGTCACCAAGGAAAGGAGGATAACCCACATGTCAGACACACGAAGCAAATGGCTCCAGACCGTTCTCAAGTATAAGCTGAATCCGGACAAAGCGGGCGCTGCATCGGTGTGGTGTCCCGATTTGGAACAGGTGCCACGGCGGAGACTCAAAGCGATTCAGAGCGAGAAACTGGTCGCGGCATTTTCGTACCTGTATGAACGGAGTCCCTTCTACAATGAAAAATTTGCAAAGGCAGGGCTGTATCCCGGCGATGTCACTTCGGTAGACGATCTGCACAAGATTCCAGTCACGACAAAGCACGATTGGCTCAAAGATCAGGCTGACAATCCGCCATGGGGAACATTTTCCCCCCTTTCCCAAGATCTCTGGACGAGCGAAGGGTGGATGATGTTTGCCACGTCGGGGACGACCACGAACCTTCCTCGTGTGTTTCGGCACACGAAGCACGATAGGGACATGTGGGCGTGGCTCGGGGCACGGGCCTATTGGGCAATGGGTGTACGGCCGGGGGACATCGTCATGAACTGCTTCGGCTACGGCCCCTCGGTCGCATTCTGGTGCCTGCACTATGGCATGAATGTGATTGGGTGTCCTGTCATTCCCGGTGGTGGGATGAATACGGAGAGACGCGCCCTGTTCATTCATGCCTATGAACCGACCGTTCTGGCCTGCACCCCCTCATATGCCCTGTACCTCGGCCGCGCGATGGAGGAACTGGGCTATTCGCCGGAAGAGAGTTCGATCCGCCTTATTGTCACTGCTGGTGAGCCGGGCCCCTGCATTCCCTCGACAAAGGAACGCATTGAATCGCTATGGGGAGCCAAGCTGCATGACGACTTCGGATGTACGGAAGTGGCAATGACACCGTTCGGATATACATGCGAACAAGAAGTGAACCAATCGGAACGTCCGACCAATGTCCATTTGATGGAAGACGCGTATTTAGCCGAGGTTGTGCATCCCGAAACGTACGAACCGGTTGAGGATGGCAAGGAAGGGGTGCTTGTCGTCAGCAATCTCTTTTCTGAGTCCCAACCGATTCTCCGCTTCTTAATGGGGGACCTCACAGCTCTCACAAAGGAGCCATGCGCCTGTGGCCGCACGCACATGCGGGCGATCGGAGGATTGCGGGGCCGGGCGGACGGTATTGTCAAGATACGAGGAATCGCTTTTTTCCCGAGTACCATTGAAGACAGCATTCGAAGGCACCCAGATCTAGGAGACGAGTTTCAGGTTGAAATTTCCAGAATCAACGATATGGATCAGGTCAAAATTACCGTTGAGCCGAAATCGGCAATCCCAAAAGATTCATATACTGCCCCTCGCGAGCGCCTACAGCGCGAGCTCAAGGGGGTCTTGGGTATCGAGGTCGCAGTCGACCTTGTTCCGTACGGTACGCTGCCGCGAAGCTCCTCCAAAAGCCAGAGAGTCATCGATCTCAGAGAACCTCCCTTTCGATCGAATTTCGTCAAACGGCCAGAAAAAGATCCGACCCTCTAACGATAGAGCGAACAACGCATAGCGGGGGCTAGCCGATATGCCGGTAGTTGTCTGTCTCAACGGGCTATTTGTGTCCAAAGAAGATGCGAAGGTATCCATCTTCGACCACGGGTATCTCTTCGGCGACGGGATTTTTGAAACGCTGAGAGCCTATGGAGGCGGCATTTTCCGGCTGGGGCGACACCTCGATCGGTTGTGGCGATCCGCGCAGTATTTTCATCTCAGCATTCCCTATTCAAAAGATGAGCTCAGTGAATTGAGTCGCCAGGCGTTGAAACACAGCGGCCTGCAGGATGCCTATCTCAGAATCACCATATCTCGCGGGATCGGCGAGCATGGAATCGACCCGAAGGCCTGCAGTTCGCCGACGGTGTCGATCATCGTCAAAGACCTGCCTCGTTATCCTGCCGAATGCTATCAAAAAGGAGCAGAGACTAAGATTCTCAGTGTGCGGAAAATTGCCGATGAGGCACTCAGCAATCAGGTCAAAGGCTGCAATTACCAGAACAATATTCTCGCCAAAATGGAGCTGAACCAAGTCGGATTGATCGAAGGCTTCATGCTGAACACCCGTGGTTTTGTTGCGGAGGGGACAGTGAGCAATGTGTTTGTCGTTGCCGGGGGGGCGCTCTGGACGCCCTCAGTGTCCTCAGGGTGTCTGGAGGGAATCACCCGGAATGCAGTCATCGGGATCGCCCGAAACCAATACGGCATCCCTGTCGAAGAGAAAGAACTGACGCGCTACGATCTCTATACGGCTGACGAATGTTTTCTGACGAATACCATCATGGAAATCATGCCGGTGCGTGCTGTGGATGGGCGTCAGATCGGTGCCTCCATTCCGGGAAACATGACGCAAAGACTGACCGATGGGTTCCACGAGCTGATTAAACGGGAGATGAAAAATGACTGATGCAATGAAGTACGCCCATATTCTCCACGAGATCGAGTCGCCGGTGAGTTTGTCGGATTACTTCCAGACCTTCGCTCACGAAGAGCATAGTTTTCTCTTGGAGAGCGGGATGGATCCCGAGAAACTTGGCCGGTATTCTTTTGCTGGCAGAGAGCCTTTCTTGGTGTTCAAGAGCAAAGGCCGGCAGATTGAAATCCATGAACATCACGGGATCATTCGCAAGGAAGGGCAGCCGTTCCAAGAACTTGGGCTCCTTCTTTCCCGGTACAAAGTTGATCCGTCTGCCTATCGAGATAGCCACATTCCTTTTCTCGGAGGGGCTGTCGGCTACTTTGGCTATGAATTGAATTACGTGCTGGAAAAGTTGCCCTGTCTTGGTGATGACGATTTGGGTCTGTCAGACAGCTACTTCATGTTTGTCGATCACGTACTGATTTACGATCACCTTGAAAAGAGACTCTTCCTGTCGGTCATCGCATTCGATGAAATTCAGGAAGTGGCTCATGAAAAAGTTCAGGGACGCTTTTACGAGCTCCGTCAGTGGATGTTATCCGTAGAAGCCGAGCAAATAGCTGAAAGAGAGGGCCTGACGAGTGATCAGCTCAATGCAGAACTGGATCGAGAAACGACCTCAACCGAAGTTCAGTTTCGAGAGATGTTTAACGAATCGCAGTACATGGCTGCAGTTCAACAGGCGAAAAACCATATTTTTTCCGGGGACATCTTCGAGATCTGTATGACGCATCGGTTCGAATGTGATTTTGAGGGCGATCCGTTCGATCTGTACAAAGATCTGAGACGTATCAATCCTGCACCGTTTGCCAGTTTCTTAAACCTACCGTGCGTGAAAGTTGTGTCTTCGTCTCCGGAACGGTTTGTTCGGGTCGATCGGCAGGGGTGGTGCGCGAGCCGTCCAATCAAAGGCACCAGACCTCGTGGGAAGACGCCGAGGCAAGACAAACAGCTCCAGCGTGAGTTGATGGCGAGCCTCAAGGATCGCGCGGAAAACATGATGATTGTCGATCTGGTGCGCAATGACTTCGGAAGAGTCTGTGAGGTACCAACCGTTCAGGTCTCCGAGCTCATGATCATCGAAAAGTATGCGACTGTATTCCAGATGGTTTCGACGATCATTGGTAAGCTGGAACAGGGGAAAAACAGCCTTGACCTCGTCCAAGCCTGTTTCCCTGGTGGGTCGATGACCGGCGCGCCAAAAATCGAAGCCATGAAAATCATAGACGCGCTTGAGCCGGTAAAGAGAGGAATCTACTCCGGCTCAATTGGGTACATCGACTATGCCGGCAACCTCGACTTGAACATCGTGATACGGACGATCCTGATCAAGGACGGAAGGGCCTATTTTCAGGTTGGCGGAGCGATCGTCGCAGATTCCGATCCTCGAGATGAATATTTGGAAACACTGCACAAGGCAAGAGCGTTGAGACGTGCCTTGCAAACCGCGGTGCAGCCTCGCGCGTCGCTGCCCGCACTTCACAAGGGGTGAGCCATCGTGAAGATCGTCATACTCGACAATTACGACTCATTTACGTACAACCTGTTTCAATATGTGGCAGAACTCAACGGGAAACCGTTGGTCTATCGGAACGACGCGTTGACCCTTGACCAGCTCCGAGATCTGAGGCCGGATCGGATCATTATTTCTCCCGGTCCAGGAAATCCAGAAGACCCGAACTACTTTGGCATATGCAAGCAAGTGATCACCGATCTCGGTCCGACGGTGCCGATTCTTGGAGTGTGTTTAGGCCACCAAGGAATTATTCATGCTTTCGGGGGCAGAGTCGTAAGGGCGCCCTACCCGATGCACGGGAAAACCAGCGTCATTTACCACAATAATCAGGGAGTCTTTAAGGGGCTTCGCAACGGAATTGAGGTGATGCGGTATCATTCCCTGATCGGGCAGCGGGAGACATTACCCGACAGTCTCGAGATTACTGCCAAAACGTGGGACGAGATTATTATGGGTGTACAGCACCGGCAGTATCCGGTTTATGGAATCCAGTTCCATCCGGAGTCAGTAGGAACATCGTTGGGAAAGAGGATTCTCAAGAAGTTTCTCGAACTCAAAGTGTGACCCTTGCCTGCACGCTTCTGCTACCACTCTTCCTTCTCAATCTTTCGAATAGAAGCATTTACTGTATGCAAACGACTACCGTTGAAACTTGATTAGGCGATACTTGCTCTGAAATCGCTTCGCTCCTTCACCGAAACTCCTATGATTTAACACGGTTTTAGAGCACCACGCTTTCATGGCACCCAAGTTGCGTAGGTGGGAGCGCACATGCATATCTGGGTGAGGAAAGGTTGTGTGAGAAGGATTACTATGCAAAAAGACAGGCACCCACGAAGTATCCCAATGGATCGCCTTTCTCGCAGAGAAACCTCGGCTTGGAGCATCAACGCAATGCTCTTCGTCGCTTGCCTTAGCACCTTCTCAGGCAGCAACGTCTTTGCCGGCCCTATCTTCCCGCCGGAAACGATTTACGATGGCCCTAAACCTGTCCCGCCCCTTCCGAGACCTGGATATCGGCAATCGGTTATCGACCCGACATTCGGCACGAAAATAACCAGGATCAGCGGTGATGAAATGAACCCTTCGAAACCGTCGCGCCTGCAACATCACTACTCGAAGGACCAGGCCTGGAATTGTGACATGACATTGATAAAGCTACACCTCGCGGAATTTATCTTGGACGCGAAAACATATCAAGTAGTCAATAAACAGAGCAGTAAAAATGAACCAAAGTGGTCAACTGTGGATCCAGACATTATCTTCTACGTCAGAGGAAATCAGTTCCGTAAATGGAATGTCCGAACGAATGCCGATACCCTGCTCCATGCATTTCCTGAAGGGGACATCTCGATAGGCAATTGGGAAGGCAATATCTCCATTGGGGATAGATATGTTCTATTAAATGTGGGTACTCTCGTCATTGGCTATGACATAAAAAACGATGTCGTTATTGCACAAAAAGATCTTGGTGGCCCAAGGGATTGGGTATCCATGTCGCAATCAGGGAATTATATCGTTGCCACTGGCGAGCCTTCGCTGCCTGGGCGTTACGTTTATGACCTCAATTTAAATTTACTAAGGAAGATTTTCAACAAAGGCGAGCATGGAGACCTCGGATATGATGCGGCCGGCAACGAAGTCTATGCGCAAATGTGCCCTATGCGAATGGCCCGGCTCGATAACGGCGTGGTAACGGACCTCGTCAAAAATCCTTCGCCTTTTTGGTTTTGTGGGCACCTTGGAACGCGAAACAATCTGCGTCCTGGCTGGGCCTTGGTCACGACGAACAGCGGAGATCGAGAAATCTTTGCGGTTAAGCTCGATAACAGCAATATCGTCCAGCGCTTTGCCCATACGCGCACGACGGAAGCCACGTATGACTCCCAAGCCAAAGGTGTCATCAGCCCAGACGGGTCAAAGGTCATGTGGAACAGCGACTGGGGCGGAGGAACCGTCTATGCTTATGTGGCAGAGATGCCTGGGAATTCGGGGCCTCCCGAAGCCACATCTCCCCTCGCCCCAACAAACCTTCGGATTTTACCCTGATGGTTGAAGGTTGCCGCGTTACCGCCAAGATTCTGATCAACGCCAACTTCCGCCCATTCGTTCCCTAGAGTAGTGGATCCATGGCGCCGAGGCATCCAACCTAACAGGGCAAACCCTGCCTGAGATCATTATCCGGAAGTCCTTGAGGCTCCTATCTTGCGGCAGGATCCAGGCCTGTGGTCCTATGCCTCCTCTGCGCTACACCCCTCTTGACTGCAATGCCCGTATGGGTGAAAGAAAAACTCCTATGGCCGGAGGATTTGCTGAAAAAGCCTCGAAGGGTTGGACGAAGGTTCTGCGCACAGTCAACGGGCAAGAGAAGACATTCGAAATGACTCTCGATTCCTTAGCGTATCCCAGTGACATCATAGTGGTTCCCCAGGGGTTCTTTTGGTCAGGTAACGTTTCCCAACGTGTTTTCTTGCAAACTTGAGAGGAAGGGAATCCATGAGCTCGACCGCAGCCATCTCCCCATCGTGTCGATTTAAGAAGCTCCTCTTGTCGGAGCAACTGGAATTCATCTGTGAAGCCCACAATGGCCTCAGCGCAAAAATCGTTCAAGAAACCGGCTTTCGAGGCATCTGGGCGAGCGGCCTCTCTATCTCCGCCCAATTTGGCGTCCGAGACAACAATGAAGCCAGCTGGACCCAAGTCCTGGAGAATCTGGAATTCATGTCCGATGCGACCACGATTCCCATTCTCCTCGATGGCGACACCGGATACGGCAACTTCAACAACATGCAGCGACTGGTCCGCAAACTGGAGCAACGCAAGATCGCTGCGGTCTGCATTGAAGACAAACTCTTCCCCAAGACGAACAGCTTCATCGAGGGCGGCGCCCAACCCATGGCGGACATGCACGAGTTTTGCGGCAAGATCAAAGCTGGCAAAGACGCGCAGACCGACCAGGACTTTTCCATTATCGCCAGAGTGGAGGCCTTCATCTGCGGCTGGGGATTGACGGAAGCCTTACGACGCGCCGAGGCCTATCACCAGGCGGGGGCAGACGGCATCCTCATTCACAGCGCCCTCTCAGTGCCGGATGAGATCCTGGCATTCAAGCAGGAATGGGGCAACCGATGCCCCGTCGTCATCGTGCCCACGAAGTATTACGCAACACCCACCGACGTATTCCGGCAGCACGGATTCTCGATCGTGATCTGGGCCAATCACATGCTACGGGCTGCCGTTACAGCTATGCAGAAAACCGCACGGACTCTAAAGGAGGATGAACACCTCCTCTCCATTGAAGACAAAGTCGCGCCGATCTCCGAAATCTTCCGCCTACAGAACGCCGCAGAGCTACAAGAAGCTGAAGACCGCTATCTGCCCAAAGGCGCCGAGGACACCACCGCCATCGTGCTGGCCGCCTCCCGCGGTAAAGAATTGGGAGAACTCACCGAACAGCAACCCAAAACGATGGTCAAAATCCAGGGCACACCAATCCTCTCCCACATTGTTGACGCCTACAATGCGGTGGGGATCAAGAACATTGTGGTGGTCCGGGGATACAAAAAAGAGGCCGTCAACCTACCCAACCTGACCTATGTCGATAATAATGACTTTGCGGACACCGGTGAACTGGATTCTCTCTTGAAAGCTCTCCAATCCCTGAAAAGACCGGCGCAAAATACGATCATTTCCTACGGGGACGTCCTATTCAACAAATATATTCCCCAGTCTCTCTGTCAGGAGACAGATGACTGCGTGATTTTCGTCGATACCAACTGGCAGGAGCAGAGCAGCTATGCCCGTCTCGGTGGGTTTACCGAGTGCACCGTTCCCAATTCGAGAAGAGCCTTTAACGCCAAGATCTATCTCAAGCAATTGGGGGACAATCTTCCCAAAGAATCCATCCACGGAGTCTGGATGGGTTTCCTCAAAGTTTCGCCCAGCGCGGCCACACTCATCACCGGCATCATTGCAGAGATGCTAGCCAAGCCGGCCAACCGCAAAGCCGGTATTCCCCAGCTGCTCCAAGAACTGATGAAACAGAACCATCCGATCCGAGTGCTCTATACGGCAGGTCACTGGCTCGACATCAACAGCCTCGATGATGTGGTCCAGGCGGGAAATTTCTAGTCGGGTCCCTCTAGTCTATCTGGTTGCCCTGGTTTCGCTCAACGAGACAAACAAGATACCCTCAACCAGATAAACCAGACAAACTCGCTCGTCGCGCTTTTAAGGAGAATGCGGATACGGAACGACTCATGCGGACTCTCACGGAAGAGCTGCTCTGGCTCCGCGAGTGGACCAGTCCGCTGGAGTTGGAACAACCGCTTACTGCATGGGTTGAGTTGTACGATATCTTTAATTGCACTCGGCTATCGGATACCGTGTCAGGTTGAACATCAACATCGCACCAGCCACAGGGCCCAGCTCATGGCAGCTTGACAAAGGGGAGCACTGCACAGCGGCTATGGAGGCGTAATCAATGTCAAAGCTAATTTACGTTTGCACAAGAAATACTAAAGATTGCAGCCGGTTAGTTAAAGCAATCACGTCCGCATGCGCGGCAATCAGCCCGGACAATATTGCCCCGCGTTCGGCCAAGATCGTTGAGAACGACGGAATCGCATTCGGGCTCACGAATCCTTCGGTGACAACTCGTGTCAACGGGCACTGCATTGCCCTGGGTTACACTGATGATCCCGGTGATAGGTGGAGTATTGCCGGTTCAGAGGTCCCAGACGGGAATTTCGCTATTTTCAGGGCTGATAAGGATTCGGTGGAGCTGATCTCCGATATCGTTGGTTCTCGTACGATTTGGTATTACATGGACGACAGGATATTTATCGCATCGACATCACAGAGAGCGATCGTCTTGATTCTCGGAAGCTACCAGTTTGACGACAGAGTTATCCCTTGGATGCTCTCGACCGGCATGCTTGGTCCATCCTTGTCTTGGGATCGGCGAGTCAATTGCGTTCCGGTGGATTCAGTGGTCAGACTTAGCCGCTCAAATTGGACGCTCACTACAAGCTCAACGCCCATAAATTTCAGCTGTACCGATCTACCGGATTCGCGCCACGAGGAATTACTAGACCACGTTCTCGAAGAAACCTTTGAGGCTTTGAACATCGATTTTTCTACCTGGGTGTTGCCACTTTCCGGTGGGTATGACAGCAGAGCCATTCTTTGTTATCTGGCAAAGAATAGAAATTCGGCGAAGAAATTAAGATGTGTGACTTGGGGTTTGGCGTCTTCTTTGGCGGAGAAAGGCACTGACGCATATGTTGCAAAGACGCTTGCATCCCGTTTGAATGTCCCGCATTCCTTTTATCATACAGAAATGTCAGTGGATTCAGCAAAGACAATAGTTGACCGATTCATTATGAATGGGGAGGGGCGCATAGATCACCTGGCAGCTTACATGGATGGCTTTCAGATATGGAAGACATTGTTCGAGCATGGGGTGCAAGGCATCATCAGGGGAGATGAAGGTTTTGGTCGGGCACCTGTCTCGTCACCGCGCGCAGTGCTTCGATTAGCAGGACTTGAGCTTTGTTCAGATTTTCCCAATCTGAAAAACTGCAATGCCTTTCAGCTCCCAGATCAGCCCATTCCTTCGCACTTACAGAGAAGGAATGGTGAAGAGCTTTCGAACTGGCGCGATAGGCTTTATCACGAGTATCGGATACCGGTTTATTTGGCTGCTATGTCTGACTTGA
>Ga0233416_10000597_pt1 | contig 11209 bp, 9 predicted proteins | sample Sediment_Towuti__2_FD_188638 | JGI IMG/M metagenome (GOLD analysis project Ga0233416, IMG submission 188638) | Sediment microbial communities from Lake Towuti, South Sulawesi, Indonesia - Sediment_Towuti_2014_0_MG | ecosystem: Environmental > Aquatic > Freshwater > Lake > Sediment | place... | reverse complement strand
GCCAACATGATACGCGAAAGTTCCCCACCGGACGCCACCCGACCCAATGCTCTCGGCAATTCACCCGGGTTGCTGGAAAGGAGGAACTCCACTCGATCCCGCCCAGCCGGGCCAAGATCCTCTGTTAATTCACCGCTGGAGACCGCAATTTGAAAGCTCGCCTGGCCCATTTTCAACGTGGCCAACTCCGCCTCCACTAGCTTCGTCATTCGTGTGGCTGCATCAATTCGTTTGTTGGACAGCTGTTGTGCCAACGCGCGAAGATGGCGGGCCGCTTCATCAAGTTGTTCGGTCAATGTTGCAGTTCTCACATCACGATTTTCGAACGACTGAAGCTCCTCCTGAAGGCCTTTCCCCGTCGCGATGATCGCGTCGACCGATCCTCCATACTTTTTCTTCAACCGTTGGATGACATCGAGTCGGTCCTCCACGACTGCCTGCCGGTCTGGATCTGCTTCTAGCTGTTGAGCATAGTCGCGCAGCCGCCCGGCAAGTTCTTTCAGGTGGATGACTGACTCCGTCGCAGCCTGCGCACAATCACTCATTCCCGGATCGGTTTGGGCCAACTCTGACAGGGTCCGCCCGATTCGCCCCAATCTCGTAAGGATGGCCTGTTCATCCTCCTGCAACTCGACGTGAGCCTCGTGGGCCAATTCCCTCAGGCGATGCACATGGACCAGTCGCTGCTGCTCCTGCCTGAGCCGCTCTTCTTCGTCAGACACCAGACCAGCCTGTTCTATCTCCCGGATCTGGAATCGCAAGAATTCCTCACGCCTGGTTCGATCAGCCACGTCACTCCGTAGCGCATCCAACTGTGCACGGAGTTCCTTCCACTCACGGTAGACCTGCCCATATCTCTCTCGGAGCTCGAAGAGGCATCCGAACGCATCGAGTGCGTCCAATTGTTTGGAGGCAGCCAACAGTGATTGCTGTTCATGCTGACCATGAATATCGACAAGCGTGCCTCCCAGGTCTTCAAGGACGCGCAGGGGACATAGGTTGCCGTTGACATACACCCGATGGCGGCCCGATCGGGACAACACACGACGTACGATCAGCTCAGAATCAGCTTGTCCGATAAGTTCGTGTTGCCGGAGGTGATGAAGGAGCGGATGGGTGTCCGGGAGGTGGAAGGCCGCTTCGAGCTGGGCTTCATCTTCCCCGGAACGAACTTGATCGGTCGAGGCCCGGCCACCGACCAGCAAGGCGATCGCATCGATGAGGAGAGATTTACCAGCCCCTGTCTCTCCTGTCAGGACCGTGAATCCGGACTCAAATTGAAGGCCAAGCTGCTCGATCAGTGCAAAATTGACAATGCGCAGCTCGGCGAGCATCGCGGTCTGTGGCTCTAATCCCTAAGCTGAGCCCGCTGGTTGCGCCAGCAGTGAATCAATCATCTCTTTGAACTGCCGCTTTGGCCGAGCCCCCACCAGCTTCTCCACGACTTGCCCGTTCTTGAAAAACAGAATGGTCGGAATACTCATGACCTGGTAGCGGCCGGCGACTTCCGGGTTTTCATCGGTATTGAGCTTCCGTACTTTCATCTTTCCGGCATATTCTTTCCCGAGTTCCTCAATGATGGGAGCGACCATCTGGCAAGGACCACACCAGACAGCCCAAAAATCTACCATCACAAGTTCGGAAGCCTTCATGATCTCCGCATCCCACGTTGCATCTTCAACCTTCAGCGCATCACCTGCCACGTCACATTCCTCCTTGGCTAAGTGCGTGATACCAATCAGATACCCCGGCATCGTATACCAGCCCTCTTCGAGGAGTCAAATCGCTTAGTCGCCAGAATCTACTGCCGGCACCGGTTCTCCGAAGGCAACGAACACCGGAAATTTTCAGATTATTCATCGGCCGATCCCATCCATCCCCGGTTGGGGTATCCCAGTTTGTTGGCTCCCATAGGGTCCGCCAGGGGAAGCCCACGGGAGCCCCTTCTCCCCGATCAGCAGCGGACTGAGGATATTACGAATGACCGCTGTACCGAAGCTTTCTGTCCAGCCGATCCCAGTCAGGCTTAACATGAAGTTGTACTGAGCCCTATCGGGAAACTGCAAATAGTAGAGTCCGAGCGACCAGCATTTGCATGGGTTCTGATAGAGACCAACGACATCAAACTCCGTGACCGTGCCGTTCTTTACATCATAATAACTCTTTGCTCCGACCGTCCACCCCCACGGGGTCCGAAAGGCCCCTCCTGACGTAAGAAATTGAACCTCGGGAGTTGGGGCATACACTTCACTGAACGAAATCGGATTCCACACGTCACCGCGCCGCGGACGATTACCTGCATGCGTGAAACGCTGTCCCACTTGAAGATACCAGTAGTTGGACTGCTGGACCCGGAAATCGGTATTGAATTGGCTTACCGACGATTGATAGGGATCGAAAAACGCGTCGATGGTCAGATACTGATTAATGCTAGGGAGCTGAGCGGGAACAGCCCCAGTCCCTTGTCCCGAGGACATATCCGATATTTGGGCCGGGGTCAGTTGGGGAGCCATATTGCCGATCACAGCTCGCAACCAGAGATCGGAAAACTTTTTTCCATCAACGGCCACCGTTGCCGGCTGTAACGGCTGTGTGACGGTACCGAAGGGGGGAATGATCCCGGGTGTAAAATCGCGCGCCTGTGTCTGTACTCCCCCGACCTGGTAACTCTGAGCCACTGTGACGTTCAGCCAGTTAACGCTACTATTGCCGGATTGCTCCAGAAGTTGATTGCTGATCGCGTAGGTCAATAAATTCTTCTTCGGCAGGTTGTCCACCTGATCGATCTGCGTGATTTGGTCCTGAGCGGTCGGCGGAACATATTCATAGATGACGCTGGGCTCGATCGTATGCAACATGGCATTGCCCTCGCTCGTGCTGAAGCGGCGGCTCAGCTTCGACCTCGCGTCAAGCGCGACCCAAAGAGTCTCGCGATGCTGGCTCTCCGTGCTCTGGACCCCGCGCGTATAGTAGACCTCGCGCACTTTCACTTGGGGAGTCAGACCCAGGATGTGGCCAAAATTCAGGACGCCGGTCGACAATCCCGGCATCACATCGATTCGATTCTGGCTAAATCCCTGTTCGCGATAAAAGTTGACGACACTCGTATCCGCCCCCAGCAGAATCGGCGAATTGAAGAGCGAAAGTTCCGGCAAACTGTAACCGACTTCCGGCAGACGTTGAAATGTATCTACCCCACCGGATTCCAAGGGCTGCAGGTATTGAACGAGGAGGTAGGTCTTGCCATACGTGAGACGCTGATTCGCAAACAAATTGGATTCGAGGCTGGGGAGGGCCCGCTGTACTCCTGAGTTACTCAACTGCTGCAGCATGTTTGGATCGGTCACCATATTGGCCCGGACGCGTAGCGACAAGTCCGGCGTGAATTGTTGGATATGCGTTCCCCTGACCAGTGCACGTGTCTGCTCCGCATCCTGCCCTGTCTGGCTAACGCCAGCCACATCCGGGAGTTCCGTCTGTCGCAAGGCACTGACGAACCACTGCCCTTTCGACATCTGATCGAGTGCATAGCGATATTGAAAATCGCTGCCATACCCGAGTTTCGAATAGAATTGAGGAGAGATCAACAGGTCTTGGCTGGGAGTGATCGCCCAATAGAAACTCTCCTTGAGATGCAGGCCGAACCGATTATCGTACCCGACGAGGGGAATGAGGAACCCACTCCGTCGCTTCGAGAGAGGATACGTCAAGGTAGGAACAGGAAGCAGCGGGACATCATTCACGCAGAACCATGCGCCAGTAAACGCCACGTTGTCGCCGACCTTCAAATCGAGATCCTTGAACGTAAACCGCCAGGCTGGCGTCTCACCTTTCTGCGCATCACAATTCGTAAAGCGACCCTCCTTCACCCGATAGTGTTCTTCGGAAAACCGCTGCAGGAGACGCCCTTCCACCGAGGTATTAGTAGGCTTCAGATAAACCCGTCCGTGCGTGACAACCCCAGCCTCGGTATTAACATTGAGTTCCAACCGTTCGGTCACGAGATCGGCTTTGGGATCGGTCAGTCGAACGTGGCCCGTGGCAATCAACACACCAGGCAAAGTCTGGATGGTCATGTGGTCGGCCGTCAGACGCAAGGTCCCCTGACTCACAATGACTGAGCCATCAGCTTCGTAGATTTCTTGTTCCTGGAGATACTCGATTCTTTCTGCAGTGACATCGAGCGGCAATGCACCACCGGATCTTGTCGTCGCTGCCCCCCCTCCGTTTCCCTCGGCGCCCCCGGGAAGTGGGAACAGGGTCCCCAGCATCAACCAACCGACCAGACACATCCACAGCCGCATCGCGATACCTGACATATCAGCCACGAAGCGGCGAGAGCCCACAGCCACGGAACCATGCCTTACACTCTCCCACGAGCATGAGCGACCCTGTGACACAGACCAAGCCGTCCGGCGTGGCCAGCTGCCTGGCCAGCGCCATGGCATCGTTGAGCGACGGCACGACATGCAGATGAGGCAGCAGCCCATCGAGTGAGCTACTGAGATCCCGAGCGGTCGCCGCGCGTGGAAGATCTGGTTGCGTCAATACCACCCCGTCGACTAGGCCCCTGAGCGGTTCGACAAAGCCCCGATGGTCCTTGTCTCGCATCATTCCTAACACCAGGATCACTGGCCGGGCCAGACAGAACCGTTCGGAACGCAGGAGGTAGTCAGCCAATACCTCAGCGGCAGCAGGATTGTGCGCGCCATCCAGCAGGATCGTCGGATGCTGGTCAATGACTTCCAATCGTCCAGCCCAATCGACCAGTCCCAAGCCGGTTCGTACTGCTTCTGTCGTGACAGAGATCCCGTGGGGTGCTGCTGCTCCCAGCAGCGCCAGCGCACAGGCCGCATTATCAAGCTGATGACGGCCCTCCAGGGCACAATTCAGGTTGTCATATTGAACACCCCGGCTTCGATAGGAAAATTGTCTGGGAGTCTCTCCCTCAGTGCGAAAATCTTCATCCAGACGAATTACCGGGGCCTGCCGCTCCTTTGCCACCTGATCGATAGTCCGCCACGCCTCATCTTCAACCCGGCCGACGACTACCGGCACCCCGGGCTTGATAATGCCGGCCTTCTCGAAGGCGATCGATGAAAGTGTGCTCCCCAAATACTCCTGATGGTCGAAGGAAATCGTCGTTACAGCCGATGCCATCGGGGTGACCACGTTGGTCGCATCGAATCTTCCCCCCAGACCGACCTCTATGACCGCGACGTCGATCCCTGAATTGGCAAAATGCCGAAACGCCATCGCCGTCGTGTATTCAAAAAATGTCGGTGACAGGTCATCCCCACAGATGGATTGAAGTTGTTCGGTCAAGAGCGCTACCTGAGATTCATCAATCATTTCCCCATTCACCCGGATCCGCTCTCGAAACTCCACGAGATGGGGCGAGGTATAGAGTCCCACCCGATACCCTGCGGCTTGCAACACAGCGGCGGCGATGGCCGCTGTAGATCCTTTTCCATTCGTCCCGGCAATGTGCAGCGCACGGTATCGGCCATGTGGCATCCCGAGCCGCACCATGAATTCCATCATCGTTGCAAGGCCCAATTTGATACCATGCTTTTGCAGACGATACAGATAGGCTACAGCAGAGGAATAGGTCATGGTGTAACCGGGCAGGATGGGAGCTAGCCAGAGTTCTTCATGGAAGGCCCAGTCTTAAAAGTGGGCGACGAGTGTGCTCAGGGTTTCTTTCAGCTGTTTGCGCTCTACGATCATGTCGATCATGCCGTGCTCCAACAAGAATTCCGCCCGCTGGAACTGATCCGGCAACTGCTGTTTAATGGTCTGCTCGATCACGCGCGGGCCGGCAAAGCCGATTAGGGCTTTCGGCTCAGCCAGAATCACGTCACCCAGCATGGCCACGCTGGCGGTGACGCCTCCGAAGGTCGGGTCGGCTAACAGGCAGACAAAAGGAAGTTTGGCTTCGCCTAGCTTGGCCACAGCGGCAGAAGTCTTCGCCATCTGCATCAAAGAAAGAATCCCTTCCTGCATTCTGGCTCCTCCCGATGTCGTCACCAAAATGACCGGCAATCTCGTCTCCAGCGCGCGGTCGACTGCCCGACAGAATTTTTCGCCGACGACCGATCCCATGCTGCCGCCCATGAAACTGAAATCGAACACACAGAGCACCACGCGTCGTCCGTTCATCATCCCTTCACCGATCATCATGGCATCTTTGCGCCCGCTCTTCTCCTGGTGAGCTTTCACGCGGTCCTTGTACGACTTCGTGTCTTGAAAACTCAGCGGGTCCTGCGGTCCAAGCTCCGCATCCCACTCTTTGAACGTTCCGAGGTCGACCAAGAGCGCTATCCGCTCCATGACAGAGATTGGGAAATGGTAATCACACTTCGGACACACCTTGTTGTTCCGCTCAACTTCTTTCCGATAGACTATTTCCCGGCAGTGATTGCACTTCAGCCACATACCCTCCGCTATCTTGGATCGCTTCGGAGCTTCAGGCTCGGTCGTCTTCTGTTTCTTAAACCAGGCCATAACATGCTCCTTTCAGTCGCTAGCAGGACTCGCGAGACCTGCGTGAAAAGCGAGACAGGTGAGACGATCTGAAGGCTGAAGCGTACGGAAGTTGTCGCCTAGAACTTCACCTTCGAGTCGAGCTTGTCGGGCACGTCTTCCTTGTCTCCCTCACAAACCTAGCGGATGGCAGAATACCATAGCCGCAGCTATGACGCACGTAGATTCCCTGTCAAGGAAAACAATGGTGGGTACTAGCTGCCAACGGCGATGTGAAACATCATCATAAGTCCGACTGCTACGCTCCCCAGACTCGCCAGACCCTGGATCGCCAAAAAAACAGGACGTCCGAAGCTCAGCGACCACAATACCGGGAGACTTACGGTAATCCCAACCAACATCATCCCCAGAATAGAGCCAAGCCCGAACACGGCAATATAGGCTAGCCCCGCCGATACTGACTGTGTGGACGACAGCACGACAAAGAGCAACGCAGCCGACCCCGCCAGACCGTGGACCATGCCAATACAGAAGGGTCGGATGGAATCACGCCACCAGTGTCCATGCCGATGATTCTCGACCAGCGCATGACTATGGAGATGCATATGTTGCTCACCGTCATGATCGTGCCTGTGCAAATGCCAGCGCTCCCGGAGCAATCGCATCCCCAACATACCTCCGAGAAGTACGAGCATGGCTCCGACGCCAAACTCCGCCGCCAGTGCGAAGGGCTCTGGGACCTGCACACGGAGAACCAATACTCCCGTTCCGACCAATAACAACACTACCGTATGCCCGAGCCCCCAACTGAATCCAACTAGGCCGGAGGCACGAAGCGAAGGCCGACGGGCCAGCACTGTGGATACCGCAACCAGGTGGTCCGTATCTAGGGCGTGACGAAGCCCCAGCACCAACCCAAGTCCCAGCACGGTGAGGAATTCACTATCCGGCATGCGGCATCAACGTGAAGGAGCCCGCTCGCACAAAGGTCGACGGTCTCAGGGAACGTCACCCCCCACGGGCGTGCATCTCAAGGTGTGGATTTTCACGAAGTTTCTGAATATCGATCAGCCCCCCAACACGCAATCCCTCGCGTTCAAGCGCTTTGCGTTCTTCTGCGCCTCGGTCGCTGCGGCCTTCCCAGCCAGCCCTGAGCAAAACCCGCATCTCCTCCGCCGATGCCCCGGCGCGAAGAGGCTTTCGAAGATCCGTTCCTGTCGTCGCGTACAGACAGCGGTACCACATGCCATCGGCAGTCACCCGGCTGCGATCGCAACCGGCACAGAAGGGCATGGTCGTCGAAGGAATAATCCCGAACCTTGTTCCATCGGGCAAGAGATATCGCTGGGCCGGGGCGGAGCCCCGTTCGGGCAAAGGCTCGATAACTCCATAGTGCTTGCTCAATAGCGCGAGCATCTCGGCTCCGGACAATACTTGCTCCTGAGACCATTCGTTGGCGCCACCGACATCCATATACTCGATAAACCGAACTTCCGCCTGTACCTGCTTGCCAAACTCGATCAGCGCGACCAATTCATCGTCGTTGAAACCGCGAATTGCCACCGTATCGAGTTTCAAGCCGGTGAATCCAGCGCGGCTCACCGACTCGATCCCTTCCAACACGCGCGCATACTCATCACGGCGGGTCAATTGGCGAAATCGTTCGGGCCTCAGCGTATCGAGGCTGACTGTGATGCGGTCAAGCCCTGCTTCATACAGAGCCTCCGCCTGGTCCGCCAGGAGAATTCCATTTGTCGTGAGCGCAATATCCGTCACCCGCCTGTTTTGGAGCAAGAGACGAATCAGCCGAGGTAAATTACGTCTGAGCAACGGCTCCCCACCCGTCAATCGTACACGATCGACACCGAGGTCGGTGAAATAGCCTGCCAGACCAGCCATCTCCTCATGAGTCAGCACATCCTCACGCGGTAACCAAACATAGTCTTGCTCCGGCATACAGTACTTGCAGCGAAGATTGCATCGATCCGTCACGGACAGACGCAGACTCTTGAGTGGACGACCAAAGGTATCGACTACGCTGACAGGCATCGCATCTTGTGGCGAATTACGAATCACTCGTGGCTCGCCTTTCACTGCCCACAATGTTGAATTCTCAATGTTAAATGCTCAATTTCCATGCGACTCGAGTTCCTCCGTCATTCATCATTCATCATTAAACATTCAACATTCCCTAGGGGTGTTCCTCCACCCACACTTCGCCCTCCGGCGTATGCTCGAGTTTCCAGATTGGCGTGATGCGTTTCAATTCATCGATCGCCCACTGACAGGCACGGAAGGCCTCTGCTCGGTGCTCGGCCCCCACAACAATCAACACGATGTTGTCGCCGATACGGATTTCCCCATACCGATGGAGGATCGCAACTTCGATAATGTCGAAATCCTTTAACGCACGCTCGCGAATCTCGCGGAGCGTCTTCTGCGCCATCCCTTCATAATGTTCGAATGTGATACTGTCGACATCGCGCCCTTTCGAACGATCGCGCGCCGTGCCAAGAAAGATCGAAATGCCGCCGATGCGCTTCGAGCGGCCCCGTACCCGGTCGACCTCCGCATCGACGGAGAAGTTTTCCCGTTGTACACGAACGAGCCGGGTATCATCGTTGACCGGTTCCATTGATGATCCACCGGCAAAAGGAGGCAACAGAGCAACCTCGTCCTCTTCTCGAATAGCTGCCTCCTCGTGGGCTATCTCCTGATTCACCGACACTAGGACCTTCTTTTTATGGATTAATTCTCCGATCAAGGGGTATCCGGCATTGATAAGCTCAACCAAATCTTTCACTTGTCGTCCGTTCGACAATGTTAGAGAAAGGGAATCCTGATTTCCAGCCAGTGATTTTGTCATCCCGAACAATCTGACTGTAATCATTTCCCCTCTCAACCTCACCCTTCGCCTAAACCTGCTCTGGTGTAGGTACCGGATTTCCCACCGGATTTTGAGAGCAGGCAGATGTCACTGAAACTCATCCCGCGATCGATCGACTTACACATGTCATAAATCGTGAGGGCAGTCACTGAGGCCGCCGTCAGTGCCTCCATCTCTACTCCGGTCGGTCCAGTCGTCTTAGCAGTCGCAGTGATAGTAATAGAACAGCGGCCTTCTAGATCGGGTTGGGTCTCTTCTTTGAATGAGATATCGACGCTGGTCAGGAGAATCGGATGACACATCGGAATGAGATCCGGAGTCTTTTTGGCTCCCATCACACCGGCGACCTGTGCGACAGACAAGACATCGCCCTTGGCGATCTTGCCCCGTTGAATTTTTTCAAGTGTTTCAGGCTGGAGAAAGACAGTGGCCTGTGCAGTTGCCGTCCGTTCGGTCGAGTCCTTCGCGCTGACATCGACCATCCGGGCTCGTCCCGATTCATTGAAATGAGTAAATTCTGCCATTTTGCAAGCTGAATCAGGCGGTTATCGCGAAAAACTCCAGCAATTATAGGAGGCGGGGGAAAGGATCGTCAAGGGAGGGGCAGGGCGACCTGGATGGTCCCTCTCGCTCGCAGAACGCGCACGGTGAAACTGTGCTCGTCCGATGCGCGCGGTAAGGGACCAATCCAGGCCACCCTGCTGACAAGCGAGGATAGATAGATATAACCAAGAAGGAAGGCTGTAGTCTGTTGGTCTCCCATTGCGCGCGTCCAACGAGGGGAGTCTTCGACCGCGCGTTGCGCGAGCACAGGAGATCAACAGACCACTCTCCTTTCCCCCTCCAAGCTCGCTCGTTTGCCTTCTTTCCCTAGGAGGGTGCGCCTTGTTGGGCCATGTACGGCCCTCGAGCCGAACCACTCCTTGTTCCACCCATCGATTCAAGGGAGTGGCCGAGGCTGCCCTTTACTGCGCGCATCGAACGAGCACATTCCTATCGTGCGCGTTCTGCGAGCAAGAAGGGCACCTGGACGCTCCCTACCCCCCTTCCCCCCATACGTAGGATTGCGGGCCTTCGTAGATACTCGTATTCTGCGTACATATGATGGCCAGGATTCAGCCAATTCAGTGGCGGGAGATCATACAGGGAGTAGCCATTGTGTATGGCGTCACCTTTGCGTCCGGGCTGCTGTTGGCCCTCAATGGAATCACACCACAGACAAATCACATCGCCTTTCCACTCCTTGCGTTACTCACTGGCGCAGTGGGAGTGGCGATTGCACTCCGGGTTGCTGAAACCACTCGGCTCTCGTATCTTGTGGCGCTTGGCTTGGGAGTCTGGCTCCTCAGCTCCACAAGTATCCTGCTTGGAGCACAGACCTTCACCGCTTGGTTAGATAGCAGCCTCTTCACCGCCACCACCGTGATCCTCGGACGACTGTTGTTGGGAAAAGATCTCGAGTCGCGACCCGCAACCACCCTGTCTCATTCACCGATGAGGTCCAAGAATCAGCCATCCGAACCAGCACATGGCGGAATGCGATCCATTCTGTAACGAAAATTCGCTCGCACAACTATCATTGCGCAACCGATTTATGGAATCCGATGTCGTACCGGGGGGAAATAGACGTTGCCGGTGGGTCAAATTAGGGGGGCAGCCACAGCGCACATCACAAGCCTGTGGCTGCCCCCAGTTGGTGAGCCAAGTTTCTAAGCGGATTACTTCCCTGCTACCATTCCCATTCCCATCGCCAGAATTCCGACCAACACTGCGATCGAAATTCCTACCGATACCATATGATTGATCAATGCAGCGGTTGTCATGTTGTGTTTCTCC
>Ga0233416_10000596_pt1 | contig 11213 bp, 9 predicted proteins | sample Sediment_Towuti__2_FD_188638 | JGI IMG/M metagenome (GOLD analysis project Ga0233416, IMG submission 188638) | Sediment microbial communities from Lake Towuti, South Sulawesi, Indonesia - Sediment_Towuti_2014_0_MG | ecosystem: Environmental > Aquatic > Freshwater > Lake > Sediment | place... | reverse complement strand
CACACTTGAAGAGAACTTTACGCCGGCCTCCTGAGCTGGCTGACTTCAACCAGGCGCAGATCATTGGCTTCCTGGAATTCGAAAGCCAACGTGGGCATCGGTTGAACACCCTGTTACGTCGCCGTGCCACCTTGCGCAGATTTCAAGCTTTCCTTTCTGAATCGGATGAATTAACTGCCGAACTACCTGAACTGGATTGGGAACGCATCGACAGATCTCTTGTTAGCCTGCCACCTCCTCATCCGACGAAATGCCTGACCAATGATCAGATCGCTGAATTGTTGACCGTGATGGAAACCTCCCCCCGACCACGAGCGCGCCGCGACCAGGCCATTCTGTTGCTATTATTGGAAACGGGCCTGTCTGTCGGAGCGTTGACCACCCTCAACCTGGCAGATCTCGACCCATCCAGTGGCAAGCTGCGTGTCGTCCTCGACGACCAGAGCGACCGTTGGTTATCTCTGGGAGAAGCTGCCGAGGCTTTGGCCCGATACTTAAAAGAAGCCAGGCCAGAGTTAAATACGCACGCCGATGAACAAGCCTTCTTTATCAGCCAGATGGACGGGCGCATGAGTCGCCAGGGTATCTGGCAAATTTTACGCCATTGGGGTTTGATGCACGAACCGCCGATTCTGCTTTCACCGAGGCTGGTCCGCCATACTGCAGCGTTGCGCATGGCTCGGGCTGACCGGCCTCTGGAGGAGATCCAACACCTTCTGGGACACAGCAATCCCCTCTCTACCCAGGCGCTGATCCGCCGCCTGGAGGCAGCCTGCAGAGACCAGGCTGAAACCAACCCAGAAAAACCGATCCGAATAGGTGCCCATGAGTGAATATCTGACTTTAGAAGTAATCGATCAAACGGTCGCGGCTATCCGCAAAAAAATCGACTATTCCCCTCGCCTGGGGTTGATCCTTGGTTCAGGTCTTGGCCCGCTAGCGAATTCTGTCGAGGATGCGATCATCACGCCATATTCCGATTTACCCAACTGGCCACCTTCCACCGTGCCTGGCCATCATGGCCGCCTGGTCATCGGCCGGCTCGAGGGGCGATATATCCTGGTCATGCAGGGACGCATCCACTATTACGAAGGTTACAGTATGGCCCAGGTGGGGCTGCCGGTACGCGTAATGCAACGCCTGGGTGTGGAGACGCTGATAGTAACCAACGCTGCCGGGGCCGTCAACCCAAAATTCGAACCCGGTGACCTCATGCTGATCAACGACCATCTCAACCTAATGGGTATGGCCGGGCTTACCCCGTTACGCGGCCCGAACCTGGACGATCTCGGCCCGCGCTTCCCTGACATGGGACAGGCCTATGACCGACAGCTTGGCGCCCTGGCTCGCCAGGTGGCAACTGAGAACGGGCTGCGCCTGTGGGAAGGAGTCTATATCTGCCTGGCGGGTCCATCCTTTGAGACCCCCGCCGATTTACGCTTCTTGCGGACCATCGGCGCAGACGCAGTCGGTATGTCCACCGTGCCAGAAGTAACGGTTGCCCGCCACGGCGGCATGCGCGTCCTGGCCATATCTACCATCAGCAACAAGGCAAACCTGGATGGAGAGACGGTAACCACGCACGAAGAAGTGCTGGCAGCAGGCGAGATAGTCCTACCCCGTCTCGAAACCCTGATCCGAGGTGTCTTGCGTATAATCTAATCCCTGGCTGAGAACCAACTTGGCTATCAATGGACGAAGCGCTTCGTTTTTTTCGGACCTACGAGCTGTGGATCTATGCATTGCTTGCACTGGTAAGTCTGGTCTATATGCGCCGCTTCATCTTGGCCTGGGGCGAATTGCGTGGAGCCGCTTTTGGCCTGGAGCGCGAAAGCGCTCAAACCCGGCTCAACCAGGCTGCTGGTATGCTGGTATTGCTCATGATGATCGCTCTCGCTGAGTTCATAATGGTCTCCTTCGTAGCCCCGGTGTTCCCTGGCTCGAATCCCTTGAGCTCGCCAACCGTAGATTTGTTGGCAACCGCAACGACTACCCTGGCTACGTCTGCGACTCAGATTGCGCCAGGCGAAGAAATGCAGGAGGCTGCCTCCCCCACCCCTGAAAATATCGGCAGCGAAGGCTGCATTACCGGCCAAGTAATGATCACCGAGCCGAAGGACGGTAGCGAAATCTCGGGTTTGATCACTGTCAAAGGGACGGCCAATACGGAGAACTTTGGCTTCTATGTGTATGAGGTTGCCCGCCCTGGAGAAGATGTTTGGCTTACGATCCAGGCAGGCAACGAGACCAAAGTGGATGGCGACCTTGGGCAGTGGGACACCAGCACCCTCCAGTCAGCAGATTACCAATTGCGGCTGGTGGTTACGGATAATCAGGGAACCAGGTTGGAGCCCTGCATCATCCAGGTAAGGGTAAACAACCCGGTAACCCCATGAGAATTGGAACCGATCCGATCCAGAGGTGGAATGCCTGAAATTAAAATTCGTCCTGCTGTTGAAAGCGATCTGCCGATCCTGGTCAAATTCGATCACAGCTACTCTAGCGAGCACGTCTGGCAGATGGAATTAGGCCAGGAGGCGGGGCAGATGGGCGTCAATTTTCGCCAGATTCGCTTACCGCGCGCCACCCGGGTCGAATACCCGCGCTCACCTCAAGCGCTGGCCGAAAACTGGAAACTGTACACCGCCTTGTTGGTAGCCGAATTAGGAGGCGAACCTGTCGCTTATACTTGCCTGACTCAGAATCGGATCCCGTTGACTACCTGGGTAACCGACTTGGTCGTGACGCCGCGCCATCGCCGCCAAGGGATCGGCAGCACGATGGTGCTGGCGGCGCTTGATTGGGTGGCCGGTCAAGGACACACCAACCGGCTGATCCTCGAGTTGCAACCTAAGAACTACCCCGCTATCCGCCTTTCTCAGAAGCTGGGCTTCGACTTCTGCGGTTACCTTGATCATTATTATGCAAACAACGATATCGGCATCTTCTTTGCCAAGTGGGTGATCTGATCCATAACCACTGGATCATCTACGAGCGTTTATGATCGATGATTTGATTACAGCCCTCAAGACTTTAAACGAGCTGCTTACAGCAGGCATCGCCATCACGGCTTTTTCGTTACTGCTGTATGGCCTGACCTTCAACTTGAGGGATCGCGTGGCCCGCTCGTTTGCCATCATCATGCTTTGCGTGGTGATTGTCTTCGTCGGGGATGCCATCGGGAGCAGCACCAATTACCCGGCCGAGATGGTCTTCTGGTTCCGGCTGCAATGGATTGGGATCATCTTCCTGCCGCCCGCCTACGCACATTTCTCCGACGCGCTTCTGGCCACTACCGGCCGGCCTTCGCGTGGCCGCCGCCGTCGCCTAGTGCTGCTGGCGTATTTGATATCGACCGGCTTCCTGTTAATCCTGCCCACCTACTGGCTGGTCGGGCCGCTGGTTCAAGGCGTTCAGCCGACCCCGCACCTCCAACGCACCTGGCTGACCTGGGTCTTCAGCGCCTATTACCTGGTGGTGATCGCATTTGCCTGGATCAACTTGTGGCGTGCTTACAAAAGGACAGTTACGCGCGCCAGCCGTCGCCGCATGGGCTACTTATTGTTGGGTTCCCTGGCGCCGGCGCTGGGCTCTTATCCCTTCTTACTGTTCGGCTCCACCTTTGCCATGAACCACCCGTTACTTTTCTGGGTAGCGGCGGTGTTCAGCAACCTGACCGTATCTGTGTTGCTGGTATTGATGGCTTACAGTGCAGCTTTCTTCGGCGTCGACTGGCCAGACCGCGTGGTGAAGCGCCGGTTGTTTAAATGGTTGATGCGTGGCCCGGTGACTGCCTCTTCGGTGTTGGCGATCACTACCATCGTGCGCCGGGCCGGGCAGGCTTATGGCTTCTCAACCGATCTGGCCCTGCCGATCGTCATGGTCGCCAGTGTGCTTATCCTGGAACACCTGATCACATTGGTCGCTCCGATCTGGGAGCGCTGGCTGTTTCACGGCGGTGACCGCGCCGAACTCCAGCTCTTCCAAACGCTAGAAGAGCGATTATTGACCTCCAATGATTTGCGTGAGTTCCTTGAATCCGCGCTGGCTGCCATGTGCGACCGATTACAAGTCTCCAACGCGTTCTTCGTCGCCCTGGGTAAGGGAGAACCCGAAATGTTGCTCATCATCGGGGAGGAAAATCCCTTCGAACGAGAAGAATTACCGGAAGAGCTGGTCAAGGCGGCCTCTCAGAATGGAGGCGTCGGAGTCAAGCGCGCCAACGGGCAACCATTTTTCACCTGGAAGGATTTCTGGCTGGTACCGCTGTACGAAAACGGCGAGGGAGAAAGCGAGCTGATCGGTTTCCTGGGCGCCGGGCCGAACCAGCCTGAGCCACCTGACGATGAAGCCGTCGAGGCGATGATGATGCTCTCCCAACGCGTCGAGCTTGCTTTGCGAGATCGCTCCATGCAGGAACAGGTTTTTACTTCAATGGAAACCCTGAAACCGGGAGTCGACCTGATCCAGCACTTGCGCGCCGCTGCTCGCTACGATGGAACTGAGCTGCTCACTGCGCCTGACCTGCCTGATGAGACAGAAGCTTTGCCTGGACTGGTCAAAGATGCCTTGAGTCATTATTGGGGCGGGCCAAAGCTCTCACAGAGCCCACTCTTGCGCCTGGAGGTCGTGCAGCGAGCCCTGATAGCTCATGATGGCAACCCAACCAATGCTCTGCGTGCCATCCTGCAAGAGGCTATCGAACGCGTGCGGCCTGAAGGAGAACGACGCTTCACTGGTGAATGGATCCTCTATAATATCCTGGATTTAAAATTCCTCGAGGGGCGTAAGGTGCGCGAGATCGCCATGCGCCTTTCTATGTCAGAAGCCGACCTTTATCGTAAGCAACGCGTCGCTATCGAGGCTGTGGCCCGGGCTATCGCCACTATGGAGCGCGAGGCTAGAGAGGAGCAAATACAAAGAATCAAAAAGTGATGTATGATTAAAGTCAATCATCGGAGGGCACAACCGAGTTCCACGATATCCAGAAGAGGTAGGATTAATGGTGAAACTATCGATTCCGAAAGAACGACCTGGAGGTCCACCGCCCATCGACGAATCCTGGTGGACCGCGCTGTTGGCAGAGGAGGAAAAACCAGCCGCGTCAAGCACAAAGGCGGCCAAGCCGAGTTCCAAAAACAAAACAGCTCGCCAGCAGAGATTGAACTGGCAGCGCGCCAGCGCGATTTACGAACAAGATGAAACCATCAGTTTACGCGTCAGTGGTTTCAACCGAGGCGGCTTGCTCGTCGACGGCGAGGATTTGCAGGGGTTTGTCCCCATCTCTCATCTAGTGGACATCCCCGGAATCAAGTCCGAGGAAGAACGGGAGCGATTATTGGGTCGCTACATCGACTGCACCCTGGTTCTAAAAGTGATCGAATGCGACCCAGCCCGCGGCCGGGTAGTGTTTTCTGAACGGGCTGCTTTATCCGCTCCCGGTCGCAGGACCCAGCTGCTGAGGACCCTCCAGACTGGGGATCGACTGTGGGGTCTGGTGACCAATATCACCGATTTCGGCATTTTTGTCGACCTGGGTGGGTTGGAAGGGCTGATCCATGTATCTGAACTGTCATGGGGCAGGGTGCGCCATCCCACCGACGTACTTGAGCTGGGTGAGCGCATCGAGGTTTATGTGATCAGTGTGGATCGAGAGCGATTGCGGGTTGCCCTGAGCCTGAAACGTCTGCATCCTAACCCGTGGGAACACGCCGAGGATCGCTATCACCCAGGCATGGTCGTCGAGGCGGTGATCACCAGCCTGACACCTTTCGGCGCATTTGCGCGCCTGGAGGATGGGCTGGATGGATTGATACACATTTCCGAGATTTGCCGCAGGGAAGAAGGACTCAAACCGGGTGAAATACTGCGTGAAGGCGAGAGCGTCACAGTGCGTGTGATCCAGGTGGATGCCGACCGCCAGCGCCTAGGCCTGAGCTTGTTGCACGAGCCTTAGGTCTGATCCAGCCATCCGCAGAGACGAAGCTCTAACGTCGTCGATCACAGGGAGGGAAAATTGAAAAACTGGTGGCAGATCCCTTTTGGGGTGGTCTGTGGACTATTAGGTGCCGGGTTACTCTACTTACTAACCAGGGAACCAGCCGGGACACCTATCCCTCTGCAACCACCTCCCACGCCGTTGCCCATCTCAATCCATGTAGCCGGGGCGGTTGTCCAGCCAGGAGTTTATTCGCTTCCAGCCGATGCGCGAGTAGAACAGGCGCTCCAAGCAGCAGGCGGCGTATTACCGCAAGCCGAACTGGATGCCCTTAACCTAGCAGCCGCTGTTCAGGATGGCGAACGGATATGGGTGCCGGAAAAAATTGTCAAACCAACCGATTCGCTACAAAACCCAACTGACCCTCAACGCCTGGCTCCCATCCCCCTGGACTCCCCGACAGATCTGGTAAACCTCAATACCGCGACCCAAAGCGAATTGGAAAGCTTGCCTGCCATCGGACCGGTGACCGCAGCCGCTATTATCGCCTACCGCCAACAACACGGCCCATTTACCCGCCTGGAAGACCTGGTAAACGTCTCCGGCATCGGCCCGGCGACATACGAGAAGATCAAAGACCTGATCACGCTCGGTGGAACGCCCTAGCGTAGAAACTCGGCCATGCGATCGAGAGCTCTATCGATCATTGCCATGGAGGTAGCGTAACACAGCCGCAGGTAACCCTCCCCATACCGGCCGAAATCGATACCTGGAAGGACCGCCACACCCACCTCTTCTAGCAGCCTGCGCGCAAATTCCCTGGATGACAACCCCGTTGCACTGATGTTCGGGAAGGCGTAAAATGCACCCTGCGGCGTGCGGCAACTTATGCCAGGCAAGGCGTTCAGACCAGCAACTATTCGGTCGCGTCGTCGCTGGTATTCGGCCACCATCGTCGCCACCGCCGCCTGGCTGCCCATCAAGGCTTCGACCCCGGCGAGCTGTGTAAAGGTCGCGGTGCAACCGACCGAGTGAGTCAATAACAACTCGACTTTACCCGCCAGTGTCTCGGGCATAATCGCAAAACCCAGCCGCCAGCCAGTCATGGCGTACGTCTTGGAGAAACCGTCCACGATTACCGTGCGCTCAGCCATGTCCGACAGCGCGGCGATACTGGAGACTTGCTGGCCATCGTAAACCAACCTGGCGTAGATTTCATCTGAGATCACCCAACAGTCCAGGGCCTGGACTGCCTGGGCGATCCGCTCCAGGTCGACCAGCGGTATCACCCCACCTGTGGGGTTGGCCGGCGAGTTGAGGATGACCAGGCGCGTCCGTTCGTTCAAGCGCGCCTCAAACGCCCCCAGGTCGAAAGAGAAGTCGTTCCCCTCTCGCACAGGCACGGGCACCGGTGAGCCCCCCACCGCGGCGATCATCGCCGGATAGGTCGGGAAACCAGGATCCGGGTAGATCGCCTCGTCTCCGGGATCGAGTAAAGCCAGCGTAGCGAAGAACAACCCCGGTTTGGCTCCCGGCCCTACCACCACTTGCCCCGGGTGAATTTCCATCCCACGGCGTTCTCCAGCGTCTCGAGCGATCGCCTGGCGCAGCTCAGGCAGCCCGGCTGGCGGGTTGTAGCGCGTCTTGCCTGCGGCGATCGCCTGCATCCCGCTCCGGCTGATGTGGTCGAAGGTCTCGAAGTCTGGCTGGCCGATCTCGAGATGTATGATCTCCCGACCTGCAGCTTCCAATGCCTGGGCGCGCGTCAGCATTGCATATGCCCCCTCTGGCTCCAAGCCCATTACTCGCTTCGAAATTTTCGACACTACCTTTTACAATTTCGGCAACACGATGGCTTGCTGTTTCTGGTACTTGCCCTTCTTATCGGCATAAGATATATCACACACCTCGTCCGCCTCGAAGAACAACACCTGCGAAATACCCTCGTTGGCGTAGATCTTGGCGGGTAGCGGCGTGGTGTTGGAAATCTCCAACGTCACGTAGCCCTCCCACTCCGGTTCGAAGGGCGTCACGTTAACGATGATGCCACACCGGGCGTAGGTTGATTTTCCAACGCAAATCGTCAGGACGGTGCGAGGAATGCGGAAGTATTCCACCGTGCGGGCCAGGGCGAACGAATTCGGCGGGATCACACACACCTCGCCTTTGAAATCCACCATCGACTTTGGGTCGAAATGCTTCGGATCGACCACTGCCGAGAAAACGTTGGTAAAGATCTTGAATTCGTCGGCTACCCGGATGTCATAACCATAAGACGAAACCCCATAAGAAATCACACCGTTGCGCACCTGGCTCTCAGCAAACGGCTCGATCATACGGTGCTCATGCACCATCTTACGTATCCAATGATCTGGTTTGATTCCCATTGTACCCTCCTTTTTAATTCCAACCACTCGCTGCGAATACCTTGTTCAACAAAGACTCTCGCTCTTCCGCTGTCGTCGGTCGCGGCCGGGCGTAATCTTCGAAGACAATAGTGACCAATTCTGTCCCGATATGTCTCCCGTTATAGAACACGTGCCGGTCGATGAAAGCGTTGTCGCAAGCATTATCGATACAAAAATGCCATTGATCGAAGAACAGGTTCCCCAAACCATAGTGGATGAAAGCATCCCCAGAGAACTCCATGCCCTGCGGTTGATGAGCCTGGCTGCCGCTGACGATCACCGCCCCGGCTTTTGCCATACCACGAAAGTCATGCACCTGGTCCGGTCGCGGGGCATACGAGTAGTACTCGAAGTGCTGGAAAGTGGCGATGACCTGGTAGCCCTCCAGGGCCAGCCGGGCTATCTCGGCGTGCATCCAGTCGTAATCACAGGCGACTGCCCCGGGCTGGCTCTGGCTGGCAGTGGCATAACCACCGCCCTTTGCATTGCAGCCAATGAAAGCCAGCCAGTTGCCATTATGCTCGATCAGTTGCGCCTGGCGGGCTTCCTGGCGATTATACCCCCCACCGTAGTACGGCCAGCCACGTTCATCATACATTCCCAGCGTAAAACGCATCGCTTCCGGCCCCCAATCACCGAAGTGATCGCCGGTCAGTTCGACGATGTCAGTGCCGATCTCCTCGAGCAAGCCGATATATTCCGGATCTGAGCAGAAGGTCAGGCCCACCTGGGTGGGGTCCGGCGCGGGGCAATCCGGTGTGAACGGGATTTCGTTGCTGATGTGCAGGATATCTGCCTGGCGCAAGATGGGACCGATATCGCTGGCTGGATAGGTGATCCCCTGGCGACGCATGGTGAAAGCCGTGGCCCGCACCAGCGCCGTGACGCCGGTCAGGTCGACGACGGTCAAGCGGTCGGGATCGCGGTTGCTGGTCGGCAATCCAAGGTTGGCGGCTGCCTCAACCTGGCCGGAAGCCAGGATGGTCTCGACCAGGGCGGAGTCCCCGTTGAGCGAGATGGGCACAGCCAAGTGGTAGTTCGTGAGTTCGAATTCCTTGCGCAGTGGGGATTGCCCATCGATTTCGAGCACCTTCCAGCGCGGCTTCAGCCCTTCGAATGGGACGATCGCCCAGGAGGGTTGGTGATCCCAGGCATGATTCAATAATTCAGATTCCGGCAATACCTTGACCGCCGACAGGGCAGGCGCGCCCCACCAGGCAGTCAGGACGCCCAGGGTGTGCTCATCGAGCAGGATCGGCTGCCCGGCGAACGGATCCTGTGATTCTCCCACCCAAGCGCGCCGGAAATCTTCCCAGCTGATGCCATCCGAAATGGTCGGGAATGGCACCACCAGGGCATACACCCAGTGGCTCAGCGCGTGCTCGTCCCCTACTTCCAGGCGTAGCGCAGCCTCTTGCGGCGTCTCAACTGCCTGGAAACCGGGAGGTAAAGCCAATGCCTGGCGTAGACCTGCCGGCAGGTAGGGCGCTACCCATACCCCAACCTCACCCCCCGCACTGGTAACCGGAGTTGCTGTCGTTAGCGACATGGCGGCGGTCGGACTGGATCCGCCGGACAAGCTGGTTAAGGTGGGCTGGCCCCCTGGCACCGCCGACTCCACGGCAGGGAGAGGTTGGAACGGAGTGGGTGTCGGAGGGGTTGAGGAGCCGCCCCCAGCGGACAGACCTGCTGGAATAGCGCATCCCGCCAGCAACCCAACCCCAATAATCGACAGGGGGAAAGCCGATCGGTAGAGCCACCGAAGGGAGGGGCTCATCCTGCGGACAGACCTCCCCGCGAAGCGAGGGAATCTTCGATCTCCTTGGTTAATCCTCGGGCGGTTTTTTCTAACTGCCGGATTTCGTCGATCAATCGTTCGGCGATCTCCCTATCCTTCAGATTGGCAAGGTTGACCTGCACGTTCAGGCTGGCCCCCGCCAGAGCCGCCTCAGCCAGGGCCGCCCCCGAACCGGCATCGCAGATGGTGTTGATATTACCTGCCCCCACAGCCCGCGCCGCCAGGCGTAAAACCTCCACAGCCAGGTTTGCAACACGCAGATGCACTTGGGTGGCTTCCAGCGTGGCGGCTTCGATCGCCGCGGAGCGTGCCTCGGCTTGTTCCAGGGCATCCTTGGGCATGCGGAAAGCCGACATGACCTGTTCGAAGGCGGCCGAATCTTGCACTACAGCGGTGGTTAACTCGTCCCTCAGTTCCCCCGCTCGCTCGAGGATGGATTGCATCTCTGCTTCGACCTCGGCGTATTTCTTCTTGCCTATCGTCAGCCTGGCCACCATTTCCACCAGGGCAGCAGCCATCGCACCCCCATAAGCCGCTGCCGACCCGCCTCCTGGGGTCGGGGTGCCTGCCGCCAGCGCTTCCAGGAAATGCCCGTCGACCATGCTCATCGCCGGCCTGGCCGCTTCCACGCCTGCCTGAGTGAGGCAGTAAAGCTTGCGTTCCAGCACCTGTTCCGGCTCGAATTGATCCATCTGCAGGTACCAGACTGCGGCGTCCACCAGGGCTGCTTCGGGGATCAACCCCACCAGCTCACTGTGATGGATAGCGACCCCAAAGCGACTCGCTTCCCGGCGGACCAGCTCCACGACGCGCGCCAACGGCGTTTTGCGGAAATCGGTCAGGTTCATGGATACTTGCGCCCGCCCATCGACCAACAGACCCAGCGCTTTAACGTAACGTAACCCACCCGAAGAATGGCGGATGGCCCTGGCGATTCGTTCGGCGATGGAGATATCGCCAGTCGTCAGGTAGATATTGTAGGCGATCAAGAACGGGCGAGCACCGATCACGGTCGCCCCTGCCGGGCCTAATCGGGCCGGGCCGAAGTCGGGGGCGCGCTCTGGCACTT
>Ga0233416_10000595_pt1 | contig 11214 bp, 7 predicted proteins | sample Sediment_Towuti__2_FD_188638 | JGI IMG/M metagenome (GOLD analysis project Ga0233416, IMG submission 188638) | Sediment microbial communities from Lake Towuti, South Sulawesi, Indonesia - Sediment_Towuti_2014_0_MG | ecosystem: Environmental > Aquatic > Freshwater > Lake > Sediment | place... | reverse complement strand
CAATCCGGCAACGCAGGCGCTGTTTAACAGTTTCGGGATCGGCAACGCATTGCCGCTGCCGGGTTTTGGCGCCGACGTTGACTTCAAGCAGCGGCTAGTGACGATTTCCGATACGCACATCTTTGGTTCCAACATGCTCAACGATGCCCGGTTCGGTGTGAGCATCATTCTCACCCGCTCGACGCCGCAGGAACCCTTCACGGCAGCGCAAGTGGGCATTGCCTCTCCGCTGAACAGTTTATTCCCAGGCATGCCCACCATCTCGGTGGCCAACTTCTTTGACTTGGGTTCCTCGCCGTTTGCTGACAACGACGCGCAAGTGTACACCTACACCTGGGGCGACACCTTCACGTGGAAGAAGGGCAATCACACGATGAGGATGGGCGCGGAATTCAAATACCACGCCGTGGACCTCCGCTTCGACCTCTACACCCGCGGCAACATGTTTGCACTCGGCTTTTCCGGGAACCCCTTCAAGGACTTCCTCGGTGGGTTCTTCAACCTGAACGGCCTTTCCATCATGGGCTCCGGCGTGAATTCGCGCGGCAACCGCGCGCACGACGTGGCCGCCTTCTTCAATGACGATTGGCGCGTGACCAACAGACTCACCCTGAGCTATGGCTTGCGCTGGGAGTACTTCGGACCTTTCACCGAGGTGGCCGGGCGGTATGTGGCCTTCGATTCCAGCCAGGCACAGACGGTTCCTTTTGGAGGCGGGGTGGCCATCGTGGGCGGCTTCGTGCAGGCCGGGAACGCCTCGACTCCACTCGCCGGGATTCCGGCCACGCGGTCTTCGCTGGTTCGGCCGGACCGGAACAATGTCGGGCCGCGGATTGGCTTTGCCTGGCAGCCAGTTTCATCCGGCCGGATGGTCATTCGCGGCGGCTACGGAATCTTTTACGACCGGCCGAATGCGCGCCTTTACAACAACCAAATCCTGAACTTCCCCTACTACACCCTGGCGCAAGTGTTCGCCGCGCCGATTGCCAGCCCGTTTGTTCAGGTGCCCTTGCCCAGTGCGTTTCCGCTGGCCTTTTCCAATGCGACGATCTTTCCGGCCGGCGGTCCGCCCGCGCGGCTGCCGGCGCTGGTGGCAGCAAGCGCATGCGCCCCAGCCGGGCAGACGTGCGTGAACGCGAACGGACTCTACCCGGACGTCAACAACTTCCGCATGCCTTACGTGCAGCAGTACAACTTGGGCGTGCAGTACGAGTTGGTGTCCAATTGGCTGGTCGACATCAGCTATGTGGGCTCCGTGGGGCATAAGCTCTTCCGCCTGCGGGCCATTAACCAGGCCTTGGCACCGGCCGCCGTGCCGGGCCTGCTGAGTCCCGGGCTCTCCAGCCTCGCGGCCCAGGGCTTCGGCACACACGTCGTCCAAAGCAGCGCAAACGCGAGCTACAACTCACTGCAAGCCAGTTTGACCAAGCGACTCTCGTTTGGGCTGCAATTCCTGCTGGGGTACACCTACTCGCACTCGATTGACGAATATTCGGGCGACGCCAGCGGGACCAGCGACAATTCCGTCGTGCCCGGCAATCAGGCGACGCTCGACAACCGCGCCTCGTCCGATTTCGACCGCCGCCACCGTTTCGTGATGAGCTACATCTACGACCTACCCGCCTTCTACAAAGGTGAATCGCGTGCCGCCAAGCTGCTGATGAACGACTGGCAGGTGGCGGGGATTCTCACCTTCCAGTCGGGAACACCGTTTTCTGTGCTCACGAACGCCAATGCTTTTGTGCAAGCGCGGGCGAATTTCGCGTCCGGCTGCACGGCCGACTCGGCCACGTTGGGGGGCAACGTCACGGCGCGACTCACGCGGTATTTCAACGTGGCCTGCTTCACGCCCACTTCCGGCGCTGGAAACTTCGGAAACACCGGGCGCAACATCCTGCGCGGGCCCGACCAGCGCAACGTGGACTTCTCGATCGTGAAATTCTTCCCGATTACAGAAGCCAAGCGTCTCGAGTTCCGCACCGAGTTCTTCAACATTTTCAACACGCCGAGCTTTGCCAATCCGGTGACGTTGCCGGCCGTGGCCGCTCCGGTTCCTGCGGTGACGGCCATCGGGCAGATTATCCGAACCTCGACAGGCCCGCGCGTCATTCAGTTTGCGTTCAAATTCAGCTTCTGAAGCGGTCGCTCGAAAGAGAGGCGGGAGGATGCGCTCGAGCGGGCTGCGCGATAAGGTGGTCGTCGTCACCGGGGCCGCGGCCGGCATTGGCCGAGCGACGGCCCGGCGCTTCGCTGAAGAGGGCTCGCGGGTTGCGGCGTGGGACGTCCAGTCCGCCGCAGCGGAATCGCTGGTGCAACAGTTGCGTGCTGCGGGCGGCGAGGGCCTCTTTGACCGTGTGGACGTCACCGATGCCCCCGCCGTGGAGGCCGCTGTCCAGCAGGTGGTGGATCACTGGAAGCGGATCGACGTCCTCATTAACAACGCAGGCATCGTCCGGGACTCGCAACTGGTCAAGTGGAAGGATGGGGCGGTGGCCGACCGCATGAGCGATGCAGCCTTTGACACCGTCGTGGCCGTCAACCTGCGCGGTGTCTTCCTTTGCGCTCGCGCCGTTGTGCCGCATATGATCCGAGCCGGCGGCGGAGTCATTCTGAGCGCCTCCTCGGTCGTCGGCCTCTACGGCAACTTTGGCCAGACAAACTACACGGCAACCAAGGCTGGCGTCATCGCGATGACGCGGACCTGGGCGCGCGAGCTGGGACGCTACAACATTCGCGTGAACGCAGTCGCGCCGGGCTTCGTTGCCACAGAAATCCTGCGTGCGATGCCGGACAAGGTGATTCAGTCCATGGTGAACCGCACGCCGCTCGGCCGCATGGGCAAGCCAGAGGAAATTGCCGAAGCGTACGTCTGGCTGGCGTCGGACCAGGCCAGCTTCGTTCATGGTGCCGTACTCTCCGTGGATGGCGGCATCGTCACCGGCACTTAAGCCGCACCCCCGAAGGAGACTCATGCCCAGATTTGGGACGATTCTCTCCACCGGCAGTTACCTGCCGGAAATCGAAATCACTAACGACGAGTTGCGCCGGCGGTTCCAGGAAACAGCGCCGGATTTTGTGGACCGGATGGAAGCCGGTAGCGGCATCCGCAAGCGGTGGTACGCGCCGGAGGGCTGGGCCACTTCGGACCTGGCACTGCCTGCGGCCAGGCAGGCGCTCGAGCGTGCCGGACGAAAGCCCGAAGACGTGGACCTGATCATCCTTGGCACGGATTCGCCAGACTACATCACCCCAGCGACATCGGTGGTGCTTCAGCATAAACTGGGCGCGAAGAATGCAGGCACGTTTGACATTGGCTGTGCCTGCGCGTCGTTCCCCACGGGAGCGGCTACGGCGGCTGGGTTGCTCGCAGCAAACCCAGGTATGCGCACAGTGTTAGTCGTGGGCGTGTACCTGATGCACCGGCTCGCCGACCCGAACGACCCGATGATATTTTTTTATGGCGACGGTGCTGGCGCAGCGGTTCTCGGGCCAGCAGGGCACCCCGGGTTTGTTGCCTCGGCGATGCAGGCAAACGGGGCGTATCATCACTACTGGGGGATTTTTTCCGGCGGCACGGCCGAGCCAGCAGGTGAGGAAGCCGCCCGCGCTGGCAGAACAAAGGTGCGCATGCGGGAGCGTTACCCGCCTGAGATCAACGAGCAGGGCTGGCCCAGGCTGGTGCGCCGACTGGCAGCGGAGGGCGGCTTTGCCGTGCAGGACATCAACTGCTTGATACTGACCCAGGTGCGCAAGCCGACCATCGAAAAAGTGATGGCCGAGTTGGGTCTGCCGATGGAACGCACCCACACCGTGATGGAGGAGTTTGGTTATACGGGATCGGCGTGTATTCCGATGGCTCTCGACAGCGCCATCCAAAAGGGGAAGGTTCATTCAGAAGACTTGGTCGTGTTGGTTGGATCCGGCGTCGGCTACAACCAGGCAGCCGCGGCGTTTCGCATGCCGTGAGCAGTCACCCGGAAGGATACTCACAAGCAGATGAGCACAGGTCGCAAAATCGCTCTGGGACTGGCGGCGCTGGTCTTGCTTGCCATCATCACCGCCGTGTTTCTTTTTTGGCGGTATCCCATCGCCCTGAGCATGTATCTCGAGCGGCGCGAGCTGGCCAGCGCGGGCCTTCAGCGACGTACCTTGGAAGGGGCAATGAAACTGGTTGTCTGGGAGGGGGGCAGCGGCCCGCCACTGATTCTGCTCCACGGTGCTGGCGATCACGCCGGCGCCTGGTCGAAAGTGGCGCCGCAATTAACCGCAAACTACCGAGTGATTGTCCCAGATCAGCCGGGCCACGGCGAAAGCGAACCCGCGGGAGGTTCGCTGCCAATGAACACCATCCTCGCCGGCCTTGACTCATTGGTTGCGCAACGAGCGGGAGGGCAGCCTGCGATCCTTGCCGGGAATTCGATGGGAGCGTGGATCGCTATGTTGTACGCGCGAGAGCATCCGGAACGCGTGGCCCGAATAATCGCCGTGAACGGCGGAGCGCTTCAGGGCCGCACCGACGTTTCCTTTCTGCCCGCGAATCGTGATGAGGCGCGCAGGCTGATGGAACTGCTGCGTGATCCGGGAAGCCAGAAGTTCCCGGACTTTGTGCTGGACGACGTGGTACGGAGCTCCCGCGACGGGCCGATCGGCCGCATGCTGTCCACCGGCAGCGACATGGCCAATTATCTGCTTGACGGCAAACTGCGCGAAGTGCGCGCGCCCGTAGACCTGGTCTGGGGTGAATCTGATCAGTTGATGAGCCTCGACTATGCAAGGAAGATGCAGAACCAGCTTCCCGCGGCGCGACTAACCACTGTCCCGCGCTGCGGCCACATCCCGCTCCGGGAGTGCCCGATTGGGTTCACGGCCGCACTCCGGCGTGTCCTCGCGCAAGCGCCCCCAGCCCCCGGCGCCGCCGCCTCGACGGCCCCGATCAATATGAAATGATTTCTGCAGACATCCTGGGCGAACGGGCGCGACTCACGCCCGAGAAGACAGCACTGGTCTACGTGTCCACCGGAGAGCGCCTGAGCTACGCCGAGCTGAACCGCCGGGCTGGGCTCGCAGCGCGCGTGTGGACGGAAGTCTGCGGACTAAGCAAGGGCGACCGCGTCGGCATTCTGGCGCACAACTCCGTCGAGTTCCTGGAGGCCTTTTTTGCCGCAGCGAAGTCGGGGGTGGTGCTTGTGCCGTTGAGCACGCGGGCTACACCCCACGAACTTGAGTTCATCGTCCGCGACTCGGGGATGAAGGCGCTGGCATTTGAGGAGGAACATCGCGGGACAGCCGAGGCTTTACGGAAGACCATCCGGCTGGCGCACTGGATTGCCCTCGGCGGCGGATCTTCGGTCGATCTGAGCTACCCGCGCTTCAAAGGGCAGCTCGTCGCCGCGAAAGGGGAGTTTGCGCGCTGCGAGCCGGAAGACCTGCTCTGCCTTCTATACACGAGCGGCACCACGGGCAAGCCCAAAGGAGTGATGATTCCGCACCGCATGGCCGCATGGAATGCCTACAACACCGTGGTGAGCTGGCAGCTTCGCGAAGACGACATCAGCCCGGTCTTTACACCGCTTTACCACGCAGGCGGTCTAAGCGCCTTTCTGATGCCGATACTGACGATTGGCGGCACAATTGTTCTTCACCGCGGGTTCGACCCTTCCGAAATCTGGCGCACGATTGAGCAGGAGCGCTGCACCGTCGTGCTGGGGGTGCCCACGATTTTCAAGCTGCTGATGGAAGCGCCGGAATTCGCTACCGCCGACTTGCACCACGTCCGCTGGTTCATCAGCGGCGGTGCACCGCTGCCGCTCTACATCATTGAGGCCTATCAGCGGCGCGGCGTGGCCTTCAAGCAGGGCTACGGCCTGACGGAAGTGGGAGTGAACTGCTTCGCTATGATCGTGGAGGAGTCGGTGCGCAAACCCGGCTCGATCGGCAAGCCGATGATGCTCACCGAGGCCCGCCTGGTAAACGCCGAGGGCCGCGACGTAGCCGCAGGTGAGGTGGGGGAACTCTGGCTGCGAGGCCCGCATGTCTCGAAGGGCTACTGGAACAATCCAGAGGCCACGCGCGCCGCCCTCGACTCCGACGGCTGGTTCCACACGGGCGACCAGGCACGGCGCGATGAAGAGGGCTTCTATTACATTGCCGGGCGTACGAAGGATATGTTCATCAGCGGTGGGGTGAACGTATATCCCGCCGAGATCGAAGGGGAGCTGCTACAGCATCCCGCCGTGCAGGATGCTGCCGTTATTGGAGTGGAGCATCCAACGTGGGGCGAAGCAGGTGTAGCATTTGTTGTCACGCGGCCCGGACATCCAGTGAAGGCCGAGGAACTGGCCGAGTTTCTTTCTGTGCGGCTTGCCCGGTACAAGATCCCGCGGGAATTCGTATTCATTGAGAGCCTTCCACGAACGCCGTACGGTAAGGTAGTGAAGGGCGAACTCAAGAGCAGGTATGAGAAGCGATGAAGGTGGTCAATCTTCTCCTACGACCTCTGTTTCCGCGGGCGATCCGTAACCAGTTCTGAGTGTTCGCGGCGGAAGCTTTCTGCAATGTGGCAATCCCAGCAAACCGGCCAATGGGTTTCCAGGTATTGCAGCAACCTCTCTACCGGCACTTCCGTCCACTGCACGGTCTTCAACTCTCGATTCACCAGCGCCGGTCGGTGGTCGTGCCAGTGGATGGTGCCGAACGGTTTCTTGCAGTAGACACAACTCTTCCCCGCGTACCATTCATTCACAATATTCCAGACCAGACACTTCGCAGGATCCGCCTCGACCTGGCTCAGGCAATCCTGTCCGCAGCCCGCCCGCTCCGGCCAGCGCGAGCACTCGCTGAGGCGTATCTGCGGGTTTCCCGTGAAGAATCGTTCCGCTGCCTGCCACGCGGCCACGCGTACCCCAGCCGGCCTTTGCGTCTCAGGACATTTAACTACCCTCTGGCCCCGATACCGAAGATAGACTCGCAAAGCCTCCACCAATCGAAGTCCCACATAGAGCACAACTAGTGCTGCCAGGCAATACAGCAAGTACTTTTCGGCACTCATTTTCGCCTCCCGGCTTTCGGGAAGTTTTGTCTATCCCTCCTTAGTGCATTCGATTCGCCATCCTTTCCCCGCCTCGAAGTGTCGCTAAGGCCTGTCAATTCAGTTGATAACAATCCTCTTCGCCACCGCGCTGCTTCATTCCGACGGCCTCCACCCTGCGCCATTCCCACCCCCGCTGCGCCAATTCGCCCGTTCCCTGCCGAGGAAACGCAGTCACTCAGGTTTGCTTGCCCCTCGAAACCCTTTTTGGTATGGTGTCGGGTCTGCGCCGCGTGGCGTGCCTTTTTCTTTTAGCGCTGCAGGTAACTCCTTCTTCAGACGGGTTCGTGGGAGCTGATTCATGCCCCAAGTCTTTCACCGCAGCACGAATACGCTTTCCCGGCTCAGCATCTATGGTGCTGTCTTTGCTTTGGCGGGTTTGGGGTGGGCAGGCTTGGAAATCAACCGCTCTCCCTACGTCACCCAGGCCTTCGTCGCTCGCAGCCAACCCGTCCCCTTCAGCCATAAGCACCACGTCCAGGGCCTTGGCATTGATTGTCGCTACTGCCACACCTCGGTCGAAGACAGCTCCTTCGCTGGTATCCCACCGACCAAAACCTGCATGAACTGTCATTCCCAGATTTGGGCAGATAGCCCCACCCTTGAACCTGTCCGTGCCAGCTTTCGATCCGATACGTCCCTGGAATGGATCCGCGTCCATGACCTGCCCGACTTCGTTTATTTCGACCACAGCATTCACGTCAGTAAGGGCATTGGCTGCTCGAGCTGTCATGGTCAAGTGGATCAAATGCCGCTCGTGTGGTCTGTGAACACCCTTCAGATGGAATGGTGTCTCGACTGTCATCGCCAGCCGGAGTTGCACGTTCGCCCGAAAGACCAGGTTCTTAACATGAACTATCAGCCCCCCGCCGATCAGCTCACTTTGGGTCAAAAGCTTGTCAGGGACTACAAAATTCGCCGGCTCGACTATTGCTCTACCTGTCATCGATGAGCGTCGAAACCCAAAACTCACAGCGGCTTGACCTCAGCGCCATCCGCAATCGGCTCGGCGCCTCGAGTGCTCGAGAATACTGGCGTAGTCTCGAAGAGCTCGCTGAGACCGAAGACTTCCAAAGGTATCTCCATCGCGAATTCCCGGAGCACGCTTCCGAATGGAACGATCCAGCAGGCCGTCGCAAGTTCATCAAGCTGATGGCAGCCTCGCTCGCCTTGGCCGGGATTGGTGGATGCACGCGCCAGCCGGCCGAGACCATCGTTCCATACGTTCGTGCCCCCGAGCAGTTTGTTCCCGGTAAACCTCTCTATTATGCGACGGCTCTCACCCTGGGAGGCATAGCAACCGGCGTTCTCGTCGAAAGCCACCTCGGCCGCCCCACCAAAATCGAAGGCAACGAGCTGCACCCTGCGAGCCTGGGCGCGACTGACCCGTTTGCGCAAGCCTCCATCCTCTCCCTCTACGACCCAGACCGTTCTCAGGTCATCAGCGAAGCGGGGCGGATCAGCACCTGGGGCGCGTTTCTCGCTGCAGCGACTCGCGCTCTCCAGGATCAGAAAGCCAAGGCTGGCCGCGGTCTTCGCATCCTCACCGGAGCCGTCACCTCACCCACGCTTTCTGCTCAGTTGCAGTCTCTGCTCAAGCTCTATCCGCAAGCCCGCTGGCACCAGTACGAGCCGGCCTCTCGCGACAATGCGAAAGCTGGCTCCCTTCTGGCCTTCGGGCAGATCGTGGAAACGCAATATCGAGTTGACCGTGCCAACGTAATCCTAAGCCTGGAATCCGACTTTCTTTCCAGTGGCCCTGGATGCCTGCGCTACGCCCGCGAATTCTCTTCTCGGCGCAGGCTCGAAGACCACCAGCGGGGGATGAATCGCCTTTATGTCGTCGAGAGCACGCCGACAAACACTGGCTCAATCGCTGACCACCGTCTTCCCCTTCCGGCCGCGGAAATTGAGACTCTGGCCCGTGCCCTTGCCGGTCGCATTGGCGTGCCGGGAGTAGCCGGGCCCAGTTCACTCCCTCGAGGTGGCGTGGAGAGTTGGATCGGCTCGGTGGCCCGTGATCTGCTGAAGAATCGCAGCGACTGTCTGGTGATTCCCGGTGAACAGCAAACCCCTGGCGTTCATGCCCTGGCTCACGCCATGAACCACGCGCTGGGAAATGTTGGCCATACTGTTTTCTACACCGATTCGGTCGAAGCAAATCCCGTGGACCAAACAGAGTCATTGCGTCAATTGGCAGCGGACATGGCTGCGGGCAACGTGGAGATGCTCGTCATCCTCGGCGGCAACCCGGTCTATGATGCCCCTGCCGACTTCGACTTCGCCCGCCGCATGGACCGTGTCCCACTGCGCATTCACCTTGGTCTCTACGAAGACGAAACCTCCAATCTCTGCCATTGGCACCTCCCGGAAGCTCATGCCCTCGAATCCTGGAGCGACGCCCGCGCTTTCGACGGAACCGTCTCCATCCAGCAGCCTCTCATCGCTCCCCTGTACGGCGGCAAATCCGCCCAGGAGCTGCTCGCTGCGCTCTCCGGCCAGCCGGGCCGCTCCGGCTACGACATCGTCCGCGAATACTGGAAGAGCCAGGAGCCCGGGCCCGGTTTCGAATCGTTCTGGCGCCGCTCGGTTCACGACGGCGTCATGGAAGGAACGGCCTTCCGTCCGCGCAACGTCTCCCTGCGCCCTGATTTCGCCGCACAAGTCGCCGCCCCCGCAGCTCGTGAAGGGCAGGGTCTTGAGGTCGTTTTCCGCACCGACTCCACCATTTACGACGGCCGCTTTGCCAACAACGGCTGGCTGCAAGAGCTTCCCAAATCCCTGACTCGGCTGACCTGGGACAACGCCGCCATGCTCAGCCCCGCGACCGCCCAGCGCCTGGGGCTGGCGAGTGAGGATGTCGTCGAGTTGCGCCTGGAAGGTCGCAGCGTCCGCGCTCCGGTCTGGGTTCTCCCCGGCCAGGCCGACAATACTGTCACTGTTCACCTTGGCTATGGCCGCACTCGCTCTGGGCGGGTCGGCACCGGCGTGGGTTTCAGTGCCTACGCCATTCGAACCTCAACCGCCCCTTGGTCGTGCCATGGCCTGGAAATCATTAAGACCGGTGATCGCCATCGCCTGGCCTGCACGCAAAGCCATCACAGCATGGAGGGCCGCAACCTCGTCCGCACAAGCACGCTCGACGAATACACTCGTGAGCCTGACATCATTCAGAAGATGAGTGCATCCCCTACACCGTCGCTTTCTCTCTATCCCGGGTTCCAATACACGGGCTACGCCTGGGGCATAGTCATTGACCTGAATGCCTGCGTCGGCTGCAACTCCTGCGTCGTCGCCTGCCAGGCGGAAAACAACGTTCCCATCGTCGGCAAAGAGCAGGTCTCCCGCGGCCGGGAAATGCACTGGCTGCGCATCGACCGCTACTACCGGGGCGACCTCGACAATCCCGAGACCTTCCATCAGCCCGTTCTCTGCATGCACTGCGAAAACGCCCCCTGCGAAATCGTTTGTCCTGTCGCGGCCACAGCCCACAGCGACGAGGGCCTCAACGACATGGTTTACAATCGTTGCGTTGGAACGCGCTATTGCTCAAACAACTGTCCCTACAAGGTGCGCCGATTCAACTTCCTCCAGTTCAATGACGAAACCACCCCGGTCTTGAAGCTCATGCGCAACCCCGATGTCACTGTGCGCAGCCGCGGCGTTATGGAGAAATGTACTTACTGCGTTCAGCGCATCAACGAAGCGCGCATCACGGCGGAGAAGGACATGCGCAGTGTACGCGACGGTGAAATCGTTACTGCTTGTCAGGCCGCCTGCCCTACGCAGGCCATTGTCTTTGGCAACCTCAACGACCCCGCCAGCCGCGTCGCTCGCTTGAAGGCCAGCCCCCGCAACTACGGATTACTGACCGAGCTCAATACCCGGCCGCGCACGACCTACCTGGCCCGTCTGCGCAACCCCAATCCCGAGCTAGAGGCCAGCTAGTGCCCGAACGCGACTACAACCCACACCCCTCCGAAGGCGGACTGGTCAAGCCCCCCGTCCTCGAACCCGGGCACACTTTTGCCTCGGTTTCCGACAAGATCAGTGCCATCGTCCTCGCCCGCCGCACCCCCAAGGGCTGGATCTTTGGCTTTGCCGTTTCCTTCCTCCTCACCATGGTG
>Ga0233416_10000593_pt1 | contig 11246 bp, 7 predicted proteins | sample Sediment_Towuti__2_FD_188638 | JGI IMG/M metagenome (GOLD analysis project Ga0233416, IMG submission 188638) | Sediment microbial communities from Lake Towuti, South Sulawesi, Indonesia - Sediment_Towuti_2014_0_MG | ecosystem: Environmental > Aquatic > Freshwater > Lake > Sediment | place... | reverse complement strand
ATGGACAGATTAGAGAAAATCTATAACGAGGGTGTTTCTGTTGATATCAGTAAAGGAGGACTTGGAATGGTAACTGATTTTCCCCTAACAAGAGGGGATGTCCTGTACTTTGAGCCTGAGATAAAAATAAATGACTCTAAAGAAAGTATTTCTATTGTAAGATGGGCATTAGAGGTTGAAGAAAATAAGTATCGAGTTGGAATAGAGTTCATGAGATAAGCAACAAGTTATTTTTGAGAGAGCTTGATTTTAATGGTAGGCGATGCAGGGATTGAACCTGCGACCTCTTCCGTGTGAAGGAAGCGCTCTCCCACTGAGCTAATCGCCCGTCCCATAAGCCGGTGGGGAGAGTTGAACTCCCGACCCGCTGATTACGAATCAGCTGCTCTGCCTCTGAGCTACACCGGCAGACAGTGAGCCGTGGAGGATTCGAACCTCCGACCCGCTGATTAAGAGTCAGCTGCTCTACCAACTGAGCTAACGGCCCGCTAATCTTTCCGCGCGCCTGAGAGGATTCGAACCTCCGACCCTCGGCTCCGGAGGCCGATGCTCTAATCCACTGAGCTACAGGCGCATTCACTCCAGTTATCAGTGAAGAGTTATTAGGAAAGAGTAAAAGCAAAAAACAATATCCGTAGTAAGAATTTACCTAACAACTGACAGCTGAAAACTGGTAATCCCGAAATTTGCTGTGCAAATTACGGTTGGGGTGGACGAGGGGACTTGAACCCCCAACACCTGGAGCCACAGTCCAGTGCTCTAACCATTGAGCTACGCCCACCATCTTTAAAAAGTTATCAGTGATTAGTTATTAGTAAAACAAATAAATATAGTTCAGTCAATCTAACTAAAAACAATTCACTAATAACTGATAACTGCGAATTTCGCTTTGCGAAATTTGATGGCGCGCCTGAAGGGATTCGAACCCCTGACCCACTGCTTAGAAGGCAGTTGCTCTATCCAACTGAGCTACAGGCGCTCCAAATAATTATTTATGTAAGATGAATAGGTATTAGTAAAACAAAAATATCTATTTCAGTCAATTCAAACTAAATAGAAATAACTTTTAAATAATAACTATTAACTATTTTGGTGCCGGTGGTGGGAGTCGAACCCACATGGGGTTGCCCCCACCGGATTTTGAGTCCGGCGCGTCTGCCAATTCCACCACACCGGCACAAATTTACATTAGAGTGAAAAGGAAAAAGTTATGAGTCTTAGAGTTCAGAACCATTTTGCCTTTTGCATTTTCTCTTTGCAAATACTACAAGATTGCTACTTTCCTATGCAGAAATTTTTAAATATATTGTCGAGTATGTCTTCTGTGGTTGCAGCCCCGACAATCTCACCGAGCCTGTCAAGGGAGTCTCTGAGCTCGAGGGCTATTATCTCGATTGGAATATTTTCTGATAATCCGGACAGAGCCATCTCAAGAGATATCAGAGCATTTTCCAGAGCAACTTTATGTCTGAGATTTGTAATGAGTATCCCTTCCCTCCCTTCTTTCCAGTCCTTCAGAAAAGAGATAAATACTTTGTCCTTGAGTTCCTCAAGACCGTCACCCCTGGTAGCAGAGATATTCAGGATATCTAAAGCATGAGATGCTTGAGAAATAAGGACATCTCTATTTACAGCTGAAGGGAGGTCACATTTATTAATAGCTATTATCGTATTCTTCCCTTTTATTTTATCGATAACTTCAAAATCATCTTCCTTAAGGGATTCGCTACCATCAAAGACTGCAATCACTAAGTCAGCATCATCTATACTTTGAAGACTCCTTCGTACACCTTCCTTCTCTGCAATATCGTACACGTCTCTTATGCCAGCTGTATCTATAACCCTGAGAGGGAGACCATTAATATTCAGATACTCTTCGATCACGTCTCTTGTCGTGCCAGGAAACTCCGTTACTATTGCCCGGTCCCTGTTAAGCAATGCATTAAGCAGGGATGATTTACCTACATTCGGTCTTCCAACAATAGCAGTCGAGAGACCCTCCCTGAAAAATCTTGCTTCATCATAACTCTTGATAAGATTCTTGAGTTCTCCTTCGATTGCTCTCAGTGACTCCACGGTATCCTCTTTTGGGGCTATCTCTATGTCTTCCTCAGGGAAGTCAATATGAGCTTCTATAAAAGCGCAGATTTCTGTCAACCTGTCCCTAAGAGCTGTTATCTTTTCGGAGAGACCTCCCCGAAGCTGTTCCAATGCAATCCTTCTGCTTTCATCGGTCTTAGACCGTATGAGATCAAGTACTGCCTCTGCTTGATTAAGGTCTATCCTTCCATTGATAAATGCCCTCTTTGTGAACTCACCCGGCTCAGCCAGTCGAGCCCCCTCTTTAAGGACTGTCTCGAGAGTCCGGCGAAGAGTAACCATACCTCCATGACAATTTATTTCAACAACATCCTCCTTTGTGTAAGTATAAGGAGACCGCATTACTGTAACAAGAACCTCGTCTATCTTTTCCCCTGTTGCAGGGTCCTTTATATACCCAAAGACTATCTTGTGGGATCTTGTATTTTTTAGAGATTTGCTTTTTGGTGAGATAAAAATTTTCTCAACAGTTTCTATTGCATCTTTCCCACTTAACCTGACAATTCCTATGCCTCCTTCACCCAGGGGAGTTGATATGGCAGTTATCGTATCATCAGGAAACATCATGTATTCTCACCTCCAAAGGGTTCAAGTCTACGACTCGTAGAGGATTCACATTATAAAAGAGTCAAGTGAAACAGTCTTAAAACAACCATGTATACCCTCTTGCCGTGAATCCATTAAAATGTATTCTTTAAAGTCTTTTGTAATAGTATACCGCAGATGGAATGTCTGTTATTTCCTATCAGCATGCTGATTCCGCAGGATACAGGGAAGAATCAAAATATTCTATTCAGCGTAACCTCGAGATTTGAACTTGATGAATCGGAACAACAATCCGGGTGAGGGGAGTTAAACTGTTGCTTGTTTTGTCAGTTTCCTATTTACATAGAGTTGTTGGGCTATGCTAAAGACATTATTCATAAGCCAGTAAAGGACAAGGCCAGTTGCAAAATTCAGAAACAAAAAGGTTAGCACGATGGGCATGAGCATCATTATCTTGTTCTGGGTTGGATCCATCGTTGATGGCGTCAACTTCTGTTGGATTACCATACTGACGCCCATCAGGATAGGAAGTGGCCCTACAGCAAAGCCGCCAATTAAAGGGAACCATGAAGGGATATGTCCGAAGAGAGAGTCAGGTGAGGAAAGGTCATTTACCCAGAGTATAAAAGGGGCTCCCCTTAATTCTATGGTTATCAAGAGTATCTTGTATAGGGCAAAGAAAACAGGGATTTGTAAGAGTATTGGAAGGCACCCTCCCAGAGGATTAGCCTTATGCTTTTTATAAAGCTCCATCATTTCCTTCTGAATCCTCTGGGGATCTTTCTTGTATTTCTCCCGTATCTCTGCCATTCTTGGTTGTAGTTCTTGTAACTTCTTCATAGCCTTCTGACTTTTATTAACAAGAGGGATGAATGGTATCCGTACAATAAAAGTAAGAAGCACAATTGCCCATCCATAATTGCCTGTGAATTTATAGAAAAGCTTGAGTATCCAGAAAAGTGGCATGGCTATCACCGAAAAGAATCCGAAATCTATAATGTGTTCAAGACCAATCCCTAAAGCCTTTAGTCTATCGTACTCCTTTGGACCTGCATAAAGGATAAAACTGTTTGAGCCCGGCCTACCCTTGAAGGCAACAACGGGGGTATCCTTCTCCATCCATACCTTTGCTTCTTCCATAACATTAAGAGGTACGAGAGAGGCAAAGAAATATTTATCTTCCTGAGCTATCCATTTTAAGTTTCCGGTGTAGCTCATGGCTTCTTTCAGTTTTTTTGCAGTGAATTCTATTCTATCAGTCTCCTTGAGAAGTACAGGACCGATATGGGTCCCTGTTTCTGTTTTATCATGTATGCCGAAATCAGTGCCCAAAGTTATCCAGTAGTCAGAGGGGCCTGCGACTTCGTCTTTAATATCAATCCGGTATGTAGCATAAGAGAATGTGTATGTTCTTCTGACAGAGAGTCCTGAAACTGAATATTCAAATACTAGTGTGTCCGATTTATTATCTTTATCAAGTGTGATGTCTTTCCCACTGACAGAGAAGTTTACCCCTGAGATATCGAAGTCTACTTTTGAACCTATGCCGAGAGAAGGTGTCATACCTTGACCTGTCAGGAGTATGACATTTTTACCCTTTTTACCCTTATATTTTTTAATTTCATAGTATTTGAGTGTTCCACCTCTTGTTGAAAACACAGCAGAATATAAATCGTTCTCAACCCGTATTTCTTTTTCCTCGGATAGGATCTTTGGGGGGATAATGAACTCAGCAGGCTTCACTGGTTTGGGTTCTTCTTTTTTCTCTACCGGTGCCTTTTTCTGAATCTGCTGAGGTGTAGGTTTCAGGAAGACATACTGATAAAGAATAAGAATTATGAATGCAAGTGCTATGGCAATGAGCGCTCTCTTCTCCACGGTTATTTTATAGGATCATACCCTCCGGGATGGAAGGGATGACACCTCAGTAACCTCCAGCATAAAAGATATAATCCTTCCAAGATACCCTTTTTATCTATAGCCTCCATGGCATATTCAGAGCACGTTGGATTAAACCGGCAGCTCATGGGCATGAGGGGAGATATAAAATATCTATACAATCTTATGAGAAAGATGAGAAATTTTTTCATGAAACAAAATAATAAATAGCGAGTCCGTTTGGCCTTCGAAAGACGAGATAATTTAACCTTTTTCTATTAAAGAGCACAAAACCCGTACTTTATAATGCCACCCTCTTCCGACCTTTATTCCTTCTCCTCTTGAGCACTTTACGCCCACCCGGGGAACTCATCCTCTCAAGAAAGCCGTGAGTCCTCTTCCGCTTTATTTTATGGGGATGATATGTCGTGTAGGTTCCCATATTAGAAAGAAAATTATAAATTCCTTTTTGAAATAAAGTCAAGTTGTCAAAATTGAATGTTACGTAAAAATCATAATTGAACAGAATGCAATAGGGGAAATTCAGGATTCAGGATAATCAGATTAGGTTGTTTGAATTTACTATTCATAACATGCTAAGATTATCAAATCTTTTCCGGGGAAATTCACAATGGCTGAAGTGGTCCCTTTCAGGGGAATCCTTTACAATGTATCTAAAGTGTCCGTAGAGGACGTTCTCGCTCCTCCATACGATATCATAACGCCTGAGTACCAGAGAGAACTCTATAAAAAAAGTCCTTACAACATAATCAGGATAGATTTAGGAAAGAGCGAACAGGGAGACAACGAGAAAGAGAACAAATATACAAGGGCCAGGAGATTCTTGGATGAATGGAAACATGAGGGAATCCTTTTCAGGAACGAAAGACCAGCATTCTATGCCTATGGAATGTCATATGACTTAGGTGGACAGAACAAAAACATAATGGGGGTCCTCGGGCTTGTGAAACTCGAGGAGTTAGGGAGAGGGAAGATATATCCCCATGAGTGTACCTATTCTAAGCCAAAGAAGGATAGGCTGGACCTCCTCAGGACATGCCAAGCAAACACGAGCCCAATATTCGCATTGTATAAAAGTTCAAGTAATATCATACCGACTCTTCTTTCTCGAATTACAAAGACAAAACCATATATTGAAGCAACAGATGTGATGGGAGCTGTACACAGGCTCTGGCAGATTGATGGAGATATAGACATTGAGAATATAAAAAAAGAATTCGAAGACAAGGATATTTTTATTGCAGATGGACACCACAGGTACGAAACGGCCCTTGAATTTCAGAGAGAGATGAAGGCTAACGGTACTTCTTCTACACACAGTGCTCCCTTTGATTATGTGCTCATGTTTCTTACAGATATGTTAGATGAGGGTCTGACGATATTGCCGACCCATAGGCTTATAAAAGATGTTCCGAGAGATATGAAAAACATGCTCTCTGAGTATTTCAACATTGAGCCTATCCGAAGAGATTTTGATATTGCACAAACGATGTCAGGCAGGCGGAATGTATTCGGGTTTTTCCAAAACAGGGAAAATACGTGGTATCTCCTTACCTATAGGGAAAATAATTTAATCGAGCTTCATCCGACGGTTAGAGGGGTAGATGTATTCTTATTGCATGAATTAATATTCAAAAGGATACTTAAAATTTCAGATATTGGATATGAGATGGAAATTACCAAGGCCATTGAGCGGGTAGAGAGTGGAGAGTTTGATGGAGCCTTTTTCCTGAATCCTACTAAGATCGAGGATGTTGAAAAGGCTGCTCTTTCCTTTGTAAGAATGCCACCAAAGTCTACATATTTTTACCCGAAACTTTTAACAGGGATTGTAATAAATAGTTTTTTAAATAGCTATTAGTTTTTGGTTTTCAGTTTTCTAACTAAGAACAAATAACTAAAAACTGGAATGTGAGGAGGGTTTTATGGTGATGCGAATTGCAATTAACGGCTTCGGACGCATTGGCAGATGCTTTCTAAGGGCAAGTAAGGGATATAAGGAATTTGAGATTGTAGCGATTAATGATCTTACCGATGCAAAGACACTTGCACATCTTCTACAATATGACTCTGTCCATGGCATATTTGATGCAGAGGTAAAGCCTAAAGACAGTGGGGTAATGGTTGATGGTAAAGAGATTAAAATCCTGGCCATTACAGAACCAGAAAAGTTGCCATGGAAAGATCTTGGGATAAATATTGTCATCGAATCAACGGGAAGGTTTACTGACAAGCCATCTGCTTCACGCCATTTAGATGCTGGTGCACAGTGGGTGGTTATTTCAGCTCCTGCAAAGGAACCTGATATAACGGTCTGTATGGGTGTTAATGAGGAGGTGCTTGATCCAGCAATCCATAAAATTATTTCAAATGCCTCATGCACTACAAACTGTCTTGCTCCTGTAGCGAAGGTCCTACACAATGAGTTTGGTATAATAAGGGGGCTTATGACAACAATACACTCCTATACGAACGATCAGAGGATACTCGACCTGCCGCATAAAGATTTGCGTAGAGCACGGGCAGCAGCCCTCAATATGATACCAACGACAACGGGTGCGGCAAAGGCTGTCGGTCTTGTACTCCCTGAGCTCAAAGGCAAACTGAATGGAATGGCTATACGGGTTCCTACCCCAAATGTATCTGTTGTTGATCTTGTTGCTGAATTAACAAAAGATGCTTCTGCAGAAGAGATCAATGCTTCATTGAAAAGGGCAGCCGAGGGACCGTTGAAGGGCATCCTTCAGTATTTAGAAGATCCCCTTGTCTCAGGTGATTTTAACGGAAACGCCCATTCTGCTATCTTGGATGCAACACTTACCATGGTTATTGAAAAAAGGATGGCAAAGGTTCTCGCATGGTATGACAATGAATGGGGCTATAGCTCGCGTCTCAGGGACTTAATTCTCCATATTATAAAGAGGGCCTAACTGTTATGAAGAGAGATGCTCCACTCATTAAAAATACATTTAACAAGCTAACCATAGACTCCCTCAACCTTAGAGGGAAACGGGTATTTATCCGTGCAGATTTCAATGTACCTCTCAATGATAATCTCATGGTTACTGATGACAGAAGAATTAGATCCACTCTACCTACAATAAATTACGCAATCGATGAAGGGGCTAAGGTTATACTTTCATCACACCTTGGAAGACCAAAAGGGAAAAAAGATCCCAGGTTTAGCCTTGCACCTGTTGCAAAGAGGCTTCAGAGACTTCTCAACAAGGAAGTCATTTTTGCAGCTGATTGTGTTGGTAGCCAAGTAGAAAATCTGGTCTCAAAGATGAAAGAAGGAGATGTGATCGTCCTTGAAAATCTCAGGTTTCATCCTGGGGAAGAGATAAACGATAAGGAATTCGCACGTGCCCTATCACGGCTTGCAGACGTCTACATAAATGATGCCTTTGGGACAGCACACAGGGCGCATGCATCTATCGTAGGCGTGCCAAAATTCCTTCCATCAGCAGCTGGATTTCTTCTCAAGAAAGAGATGGAATATCTTCGTGGTGCAGTAGATAATCCCGTAAGACCCTTTGTTACCATCCTTGGAGGTGCAAAGGTTTCTGGAAAGATAGGGGTCCTCGAAAATCTTGTTGAAAAGGTAGATAAGGTCTTAATAGGTGGCGGTGTGGCGTATACATTTATAAAGGCTATGGGCTATGAAATTGGGAATTCCCTTGTTGAAGATAATATGCTCAAGACAGCGCAGAGGATAAGGGAAAATTTAACAAAAAGGGGAATAAAATTCTATTTGCCTGTTGATTGTGTGATTGCCCAGAGTATCGAGCCCGGTGCAGAGACAAAATTAGTACCAACACAAGAGATCCCTAAAGATTGGCAAGCCCTTGACATAGGTCCTGCTACAGTTAAACTTTTTTCAGAAGCTATCCAGAATGCAAAGACAATCTTATGGAATGGTCCAATGGGCATATTCGAAGTAGATGCGTTTTCACGAGGCACATTTGCTATTGCCCATGCAGTTTCAGATGCTTATGCACTCACGATTGTCGGCGGTGGGGATACAGACCTTGCCGTGCATAGGGCAGGCGTATCTGATGCAATATCTTTTATATCAACAGGTGGTGGCGCATCACTTCAGCTTCTCGAAGGGAAAGAATTGCCAGGTATTGCTGCCCTGGCAAACAAGGAAGAAGATAGTACTATCTGATACTCGTCTGCAAGAATTTGATATCGCTATGGGAATTGTTAGAGTCTGAGACAACTTTATGAGGTAGTTTTTTATTCTTATGGGAGAGGATCCCCCTCTTCATTTCAACAAGTGAGGGGTTCTTACATTCGAATTGTTTAATGAGATATGAGGCTGCTATCTCTGGTTTTATAACATCCCCGCACGTGAAGATATCCACAGCAGCATACCCGTACTCAGGCCATGTGTGAATTGTTAGGTGAGATTCCGCTATTACAACTACTCCACTAACACCAAAGGGATTAAATTCATGGAAGGAAGAATCAATTATTGTTGCTTGGGCTTCTTTTGCTGCAGAGATGAGAGTATTTTTTACCTTTTCGAGGTCTTTCAAAATACTGGGGTTACAGTCCCGTAATTCTATCAATAAATGGGTACCTAAAGCATACAATTCTCTACCCCCCTTCAAATTTATATTATGCAGACATAGAAATTACAGTAAAGGAGAGATACTTGTCAAGAAAAAAGTTAAGGCTTGCCACCTTCTCATAGTTATTGAGTTTACAGATTTCACAGGGTAAACTATTCACTGTCAAATAAAGATTTGAACCATGAATAAAAAAAGCTTGATACCATTGTATTTGCCTGCTTTCGTATCAGGTCTCATGCTCATATTATGTTTCCCAACAATAGACCTCTTTCCCATTGCATGGATAGCTCTCGTTCCGTTTCTCACATCGCTTTATGACAAAACTCCAAAACAAGCATTTTTTGCAGGTCTTGCCCTTGGCATCCCTTATTTTTTTGGAACACAGTACTGGATCTATCATTCAGTATCCCATTATGGCAATATCCCTTTCGTTGTTAGTATCGTAATTGTTCTTCTTCTTGCCTGTTACCTCAGCCTCTATACCGGGATCTTTGCGCTTCTCTTTACGACAGCTAACAAGGCTGCTCTTTTCCCAGCTCTCTTCGTTGCGCCTCTACTCTGGGTAGTACTTGAATTTTTACGCTCTTATCTCTTCACTGGGTTTCCATGGTCGAGCATAGGGTATACACAGTACAAGTTTCTTGAGGTCATCCAGATTGCGGATATTACGGGAATCTACGGTGTCTCCTTTCTTGTAATTGCTGCAAACGGTGCCTTAACAGACTTATTACTTATAAAAAGACATATAAGGGAGATGCCCCTATTCCCGTTATCGCGGACAGTGATTGGATGGTCTATCCTTTTTCTAATAATCGCGGCAACGTTAGTATACGGTTACTGGAGAATTTCACAGAATAGACCAGGAGAAACTTTCCGGGTAAGTCTTATTCAAGGAAATATCGAGCAGGATAAGAAGTGGGAGCCCACGTATCAGGATGCTGTTATGGAAACATATAGGGGGCTCTCCCTTAAGGCTACTGCTTCCTCTCCTTCGCTTATCATATGGCCTGAGACAGCGGTACCTTTCTTCTTCGACACTGACAAGGAACGGAGTAATCAGCTTAGAGAATTCCAAGAAGGGCTCAATGCATATCTTCTCTTTGGCAGTGTACTCGTGAAGAGTAAAGAAGGAGGGATACCCCTTCTCTCAAACAGTGCTATTTTGATTGGTGATGATGGAAAAATTCTCTACCAGTATGATAAAATACATTTAGTTCCCTTTGGAGAATACATCCCCCTGAAAAAAATCCTTTTCTTTATGGACAAACTTGTAGTAGGTATCGGGGACTATATGAGAGGGAGAGACCATTATAGAGCAGAGACCCCTTTTGGGGATTTTGCTACGTTGATATGTTATGAGATAATATTCCCTGGACTTGTAAGAAAATTTTATGTTGGTGGCGGAGATTTTATCGTGAACATCACAAATGATGCATGGTTTGGAAGAACAACTGGTCCTTACCAGCATTTCAGTATGGCCGTTTTTCGAGCAGTAGAAAACAGGAAGCCCCTTATCAGAGCTGCGAATACCGGTATTTCAGGTTTCATCGATAGCAGCGGGAGAATATATTCAAGAACGGAACTCTTTCAAACAGTAACTGTAACAGATGAAATCAAGACAGATAGTACAAGAAGTTTTTATACGAAATACGGTGACCTTTTTTCTTACTTCTGTATCGTTATTTCTATCATAATTTTTACTAACATATATGGAAAGAAAGGACAAAAATAAGGAGACATTATGGTTATACATGAAAAATTAAGAGAAGAATTAACAATCCTCAGGAACAAAATTGAGTCCTTAAGAGGTTATCTTTGATCTACCGAAATTAAAAGAAAAAATAGAAGATATTAAGAAAGACTTAACATCAGAGGAAGTTTGGGCATCTCCTCAAAAGACCAAAGAACTTCTGAAAAAAAAATCAAGACTTGAGGATTTAGTCTCCCACGCCGAAGTACTTACTGATAGGCTCTCCTATTTAGAAGAATCAATGGGGATACTTGAAGAAGAAAGCGGGGATCTCTTTCTCAATGATCTACAAAGGGAAATTACGAAATTAAAGCAGGATATAGAATCGCTGGAGATACATCACCTTTTGTCAGGAGAACTAGACAAAAACA
>Ga0233416_10000591_pt1 | contig 11255 bp, 13 predicted proteins | sample Sediment_Towuti__2_FD_188638 | JGI IMG/M metagenome (GOLD analysis project Ga0233416, IMG submission 188638) | Sediment microbial communities from Lake Towuti, South Sulawesi, Indonesia - Sediment_Towuti_2014_0_MG | ecosystem: Environmental > Aquatic > Freshwater > Lake > Sediment | place... | reverse complement strand
AACCGAGATCGTCGCAGGGGACGAGGACGGATGTGAGGGCCCGCGCGCCCTCGTCGGGAACGTCGCTCCAAGACGTGCGGCCGAGCACGACGGGATGGCCGCGGACGCCGCCGTACGAGGCGGCGATGACATCGCCGGCGCCTCCGCGCCAGGCCTCGATCACCCGGTCGATCGCGGCGGGGTCGAGGTCCGGCCCATCCGCGAGCACGACGACCGCCGCCTCGGCAGCGGCTGATAGCGCTGCGAGGCCGCAGCGGAGCGACGCGCCGGCCCCCTTCTGCCAGGTGCTGCAGCGAACAAGCCGTGCGTCCGTCTCGAGCTCGTAGGCGCCCTCGACCACGACGAGATCATCTACCGAGCTGGCACGCACGCGTCCGAGCACACGGTCGAGCATGAGCCGCTGCTTGGGCGAGCCGAACCTGCTCGCCTCGCCGGCGGCGAGGACGACGGCCGCGATCACGAGCCCAGCAGCTCCAGGAACTCTCCCGGCGACATCACGGGCAGTTCTTGCGAGAGGCCGAGAAGATCGCGATCGCCTGAAACGAGAAGTGCCCCGGTAGCCTCGGCAAGAGCCAGAAGGTAGTCGTCCCTCGGATCTCTCGAGCGCGGTGGCTGCGACGCCGGATCCTTTGCGCGGAGACCCTTGTCACGAATCATGCCTACGAAGGCGATCCCGTCGTCGCGCGACAGTCGATCCGTCAGTCTCGGATAACCGAGAGCGGTCTCGAGCTCTTCGAGCAGCGCGGCGGACACAACCAGCTCGAAGGCCCCGATCTCCCAGCGACGGAGGATCGCCGCCGGTGTGCCTCCGGAAGACAAGAGCGACGAGACGAGAACGTTCGGATCGAGGACTGCCCGCACTCAGCGCTGCTCGCGCGCCCAGCGCTGCGCCTCGAGGGCGAGCTCCATCGCCTCGCCCTCGTCGAGGTCGGCCTTCGCCCAGAGCCTCTCGAGGAGGTCGAAACCGAGGTCCTTGCGCAGCGCTTCCTCGATCACCTCGCTGTCGCGCTTGCCCGTGCGAGCGGCCTTCACCTTGACCGCGCGGAGAACGTCTTCGTCGAGCGTAACCGTCGTCCGTACCTTCTGCACAGAAGCATCATAGCATCAACGCATCAGAATTCGGCTCACCCCTGCCCCCGAGCGCGGCCCAGACGCGCGGCGCCGTCATCGGCAGCTCCCGGAAGCGCACGCCGGTCGCCGCATGGACTGCGTTGGCGATGGCAGCCGGGCCCGGCACGACCGGTGCCTCGCCGATGCCCTTCGCCCCGAACGGCCCGTCGGGCGCCGGCACTTCGACCATCACCGTCTCGATGCGTGGCAGCCGGTCGGCGGTCGGGATCGCGTAGTCGAGGAACGAGCCCGTCAAGAGGCGCCCGTCCTCGTCGTGGACGAGCTCCTCGTAGAGCGCCCAACCGATCGCCTGCGCGACGCCGCCCCGCATCTGGCCCTCCACGAGCGCGGGGTTGAGCGCGCGGCCGACGTCCTGGGCGATGACGTAGTCGAGTACCTCCACCTCGCCCGTCTCGCGGTCGACGCGCACGTGGGCGAGGTGAGCGGCCACAGACGGCGCCTGGCTCACCTGCGCCGAGCCGCCGTGACCCTCGATCGGCTCATAGCGCCCACCGAAGCGTAGGGTCTTCTGTGCGAGCTCCTGCACCGTGATCGACCGGTCGGGGGCGCCGACGGCGCGGACGACGCCGTCCACCACCTCGAGGTCTCCGGGCCCGATCTCGAGCTCCTCCGAGGCGGCCGCGAGCAGCTTCTCGCGCGCAGCCTCGGCCGCGCGTTGCACCGCCCGGCCGACCGTGTACGTGACCTTCGAGCCGCCGCTGCCTCCCGCATAGGGGCCTGTCGAGGTGTCGGCCGCCACGACGCGCACCTGCTCCGGCGGCAGGCCGAACGCGGCGGCGGCGATCGTCGCAAAGCCCGTGTCCACTCCCGTCATGTCCACCGCGGACGAGACGACGGTCATCGTGCCGTCGGTGTCGATGCGGCAAACGGCGGCGGCGGGCTCGTTGCCGCCGGGCCAGTAGCCGGCCGCGACGCCGATGCCCTCGTCCTCCGGCAGCGAGTCGCGCCGTGCCCACAGCGGGTGCGCACTGACGGCCTCGAGCACCTCTACCGCTCCGAAGGTGGGGACGCGACCCGTGACGCCCTGGTCACCCTCGACGAGCGCGTTCTTCAGGCGCAGCTCCAGTGGGTCGATGCCCAGCTCGGCGGCGAGCTCGTCCAGCAAGGACTCCATGGCGAAGGCGGCGGTCGGCGCGCCCGGGCCGCGATAGGCACCGAACGTGAACCGGTTCGTCTGCACGCCGTAGCCCGTGACGTCGAACGCCTCCCAGCGATATGGCCCGGCGACGAGCAGCGACGTGATGCCCTCGACGCCCCAGCCGGCGTTCGTGCCGCGGTCGACGATCATGCGCCCGCTGAAGGCGGTCAGCGTCCCGTCCTTGCGAGCGCCGACGGTCAGCTCGGTGACCTGCGCCGATTCCGGGTTGGTCGCGGCGAAGTCCTCCGTACGCGTCAGGACGAGACGGACGGGGCGGCGGAGCGCCAGCGCTGCGCCGACGGCCAGCGGCTCGACGAGGGCGAACTTGCCGCCGAACGCGCCGCCGAGCGGCTCGGCGACTACGCGTATGCGCTCGAGCGGCAGCCCGTACGCTCGTGCCAGCTCGCTGCGCGTGACGAACGATCCCTGCGTGGCGGTCGAGACGACGAGCGTGCCGGAAGGCTCGAGCCATGCCGTCGCCACCTGCGGCTCGATGTAGGCCTGGTAGATCCAGGGCGTGCGGAACGTGCCCGAGGCGACGGCGTCGCTGGCAGCCAGGGCCGCAGCGGCATCGCCTCGCGTGCGATGGATACGGTCGAGCACGTTGCCCGAGAGCTCCTCGGCCGCCTCGTCGGCCTGGCCGTGGTCGGCGCCGGCGTGGATCGACTCGAGATCTCCGGAGTCGGTTCCCGCTTCCACGCGGCGCGCGAGCGGGGCCCCCTGCGTCATGGCCGACTCCACGTCCAAGACCGGCTCCAGCGGCTCGTAGTCGACGAAGACGAGCTCGGCGGCGTCCTCGGCTGCCGCCTCGCTCTCGGCGACCACGATCGCCACCGGCTGACCGGCGAAGACGACCTCCTCCCGCGCGAGCGGCTCGGCGGTGCGGTCGGTGCCCTGGGTCGCAGTGGGCAGGTCGGCCGCCGCGAGCACTGCGACGACACCCGGCACCTCGAGCGCGGCGTCTGTGTCGATCGCCCGGATCAGCCCGTGCGCCTCCGTCGAGAGGACGAGGCGGGCGTGGAGCAGCCCGTGCACATGGCCGTCGGCCGCGTACCGGGTGACGCCCGCCACCTTGTCGGGCGCGTCGACCCGCGGTCTGCGAACGCCGATCACGTCTTCCATCTCGAGTCCTCCTCTGCGCGCTTCGTGGCAAGCGCAACGGCCCGAGCCAGGACCGTACGGGCAAGCCCGCGACGGTACTCCTCGGGCGCGAAGCGGTCGCCGTAGATCTCGGCGGCGTCGAGCTTGCCGTCGAGCACGAAGGGCGTCGCGCCGACTCCGGTGAGCGCGACGCGGCTCGACCCGTCCTCTCCCACGAGCGCCGCAGCGCCCGCGAGCGCGAAGCCCGAGGCGGGATGCTCGACGGCGACGTACGCCGAGCCAGAGCCGGGGGGCGGTATCGGCAGCGCCACCTCGGTGATCAGCTCCGCCGGGCCGAGCGTGGTCGTGAACGGGCCCGTCGCGAGCTCGCCGGCGGGCACTTCGCGCTCGCCCTCCGTCGACCGGGCGCGCACTGTGGCCGCGAGCGCCAGCAACACGGCTGGCATGTCGGCGGCCGGGTCGGCGTGCGCCAGGCTGCCGCCGATCGTGCCGAGGTTGCGCACCTGGAGGTCGCCGATGCGGGCGGCGCACTCGGAGACGGCCCGGTAGGCCGGGCGCCGCAGCACCTCGGCACGATCGAGCTCGTCCCAGGTCGTGAGCGCGCCGATGACGAGCGCCGCGTCGCGCTCCTCGACGCCGGAGAGGCCGAGACCGCCGATGTCGACGAGCAGCGAAGGCCGGGCGATGCGCAGCTTCATCGCCGGCAGGAGGGACTGCCCCCCCGCGAGCAGCCTGGCGTCGGGCACGGCCAGCGCCTCGAGCGCGTCCTCCACGGAGCTCGCGCGGACGTAGTCGAACGTGGCCGGGATCACGCGCCCGCCCTCGCAGCGGCCTGGATCGACTCCACGATCGGGTCGTACCCGGTGCAGCGGCAGAGGTTTGGCGTGGGGGAACCCAGGGTTCCCCCACGGGCCCCCTCCTTCGCCGCAGCGGCTGGCGACTCGTATGTGCGCTCCGGCGAGAACGCGGTCTCGCCTCCGCGCGCCAAGCGCAGGGTGTTCATTGACCGGGGAAGTGCTTCACCAACAGCCGTATTGGAGGTCACGCCGTGCCTCTCGCGGCGGCCTGGATCGACTCCACGATCGGGTCGTACCCGGTGCAGCGGCAGAGGTGGCCGCGCAGCGCCCGCCGGATCGTCTCTTCGTCGGGATCCGCATCGCGCGAGAGCAGGTCGACCGCCGTGAGCAGGACGCCCGGCGTGCAGAAGCCGCACTGGAGGCCGTGGTGCTCGACGAAAGCCTGCTGGAGCGGATGCTGCTCGCCGCCCTGCGACAGTCCTTCGATCGTCGTCACCTCGCGGCCATCTGCCTGCACGGCGAGGACCGTGCAGCTCTTGACCGCGTGACCGTCGACGAGGACGGTGCACGTGCCGCACTGGCTCGTGTCGCAGCCGATGTGCGCGGCGGTCAGGCCGAGCCCGTTGCGGAGCGTGTGGACGAGCAGCGTGCGCGGCTCGACCTTCAGCGACTTCTCCTCGCCGTTGACGGTGAGCCGGATCTCCGTCACGGGTGCGCTCCCGGAGTCACGGCCACGATGTCGGCCATGTGCAGGAGCTTGAACGTAAGGCGGGTTGCGCGGGAGCGATCGGCGTCGCCCTCGATGTCCGGCAGCGACTTCCAGAGGTCGCGGGCGCAGGTGAGCAGCTCGCGAATCTGTTCCAGCTCCTCGCGCTCGGCAGCGCCGTTCTGCTCCTCGCAGGCGTTGAGTGCGAGCCCGAGCACGCCGAACGTGTCCTGCTGGCGAATCCACAAGAGCGGCGTTGCCATGGAGAGGTAGCCGTGGATGCGCGCGAAGATCATCGGTTGCGAGAAGACGTCCGAGCCCCGCGGCGGCGTCGGCTCGAGCGGCGGCTCGCCGGCGGCGATACGGTCGGCGTTGCCCGAGAGCATGTTGCGGAGCTGCTCGTCGTCGAAGCCGGCCCGGCGCCCCGTCCGTACGGCGATGAGCAGCGAGCTCGGCTGCTGCCCGTACGGGTAGTCCGACGCGTAGAGGACCTGCTCCGGCGACACCTGGCGGTAGAAGTCGAGCAGGTCGACGGGGCTCCACGCGGAGGTGTCGAAGAAGACGCCGGCGCGGGCGCCGAATACGCGCGCGAGCCCGGCCATGTCGGCGATGCCGGCGTGGGCGACGATCAGCTCGACGCCGGGATGGCGGTCGACGAGCCGGCCGAGGGCGGCCGAGATCGGTGGCAGGCCGCGTCCGCCGTGAATGAGAATCGGCACGCCGCGCTCGGCGGCGAGGGCGAACACGGGCTCGAGGCGTTCGTCCGTGAGCAGGAACCCCTGGGCGCGAGGATGGAGCTTGATGCCGCGCGCGCCCAGGTTCAGGCAGCGCTCCGCCTCCTCGATCGGCGTCTCGGCGAGGTCGAGGCGGACGAACGGGATCAGTCGGCCGCCCGTCTCGGCCGTCCATGCGAGCGTCCGGTCGTTCGCCGCGCGGAAGGCGGGATGACGGTCGGGCTCGTCCATGCAGAACGTGAACGACCGCGTGACGCCGTACCGGTCCATGATCGAGAGCAGCTCGTCGGGGCGCCCGGACATGCCGTCGATGTCGTCGCCGATGTGCGTGTGTGCGTCGAAGACGTCGGCACCTGTAGGGAGCTCGCGGGCAAGCTCACCGTCCCAGTAGCTCGAAAGCTCGAGCGCGCGATCGACCGCCTCCGTCACGCTCCCGAGTCTAGTGATGCCGAGTAGCATTGCGCCTCGTGCCGGACGTGCTCATCTACGGCGACACGCTGCGCTCGCCCGAGCTACGCCACGAGGTGCCGGTGCCGATCCCGGACCCGTTCCTGTACCTCGAGCGAGACGGTCGGCGCGCTGTCGCCATCCACTCGATCGAGGTGCCGCGCGTGCGCGGTCTCGACCTCGACGTGCTCTCCTGGGATCAGCTCGGCTGGGAGGAGCTGCTCGACCAAGGCATCGAGCGCGAGCAGCTGTACCTCCACGTGGCCGGGCGAGCCTGCCGTGTCATCGGCATCACGAGCGCCGTCGTGCCGGCTGCGTTCCCGCTCGAGCTGGCCGACTTCCTGCGAGCGGAGGGGCTCGAGGTCGTTGCCGACGGGAAGTCCTTCGCGCGGCGCCGCCGTGTCAAGACCGACGAGGAGCTGGCCGGCATCCGCCGCGCGCAGCGAGCCTGCGAGGCGGCGATGGACACGGCTCGCGCGATGCTTCGAGACGCGGATGCGAGCGGCGACGTGCTGGTGCTCGACGGCGAGCCGCTGACCAGCGAGCGGATCAAGCAGGCGATCGGCGACGTCTTCACGGCCCATGATGTGGCTGCGAGCGAGATGATCGTCTCGCACGGTGGCCAGTCGGCGGTGGGCCACGACATGGGCTCCGGCCCGATCGCGCCCGGCGAGCCGATCGTCATCGATCTCTGGCCGCGGGACCGCGAGACGGGCTGCCACGCGGACATGACGCGGACGTACTGCGTGGGCGAGCCGCCGGTCGAGCTCGTCGAGTGGCACACCCTCGTCAAGCGGGCTCTCGACGAGGCCATCGCGGGCGTGCGTGCGGGCGCGTCGGGCAATGCGCTGTTCCGCGCGACGTGCGAGCTCTTCTCCCAGCACAGCCACAAGACGCTGCTGACGAAGGACCTGGGCGAGACGCTGGAAGAGGGCTTCTTCCACGGCCTCGGGCACGGCGTCGGGCTCGAGGTGCACGAGGATCCGGGCATGGGGCTGGCACCGGCCGGCCCGCTCGTCGACGGCGACGTCGTCACCGTCGAGCCCGGCCTCTACCGGCCCGGCTTCGGCGGCTGCCGTCTCGAGGACATCCTCCTCGTCACCGCGGACGGCTGCGAGAACCTGACCGACTACCCCTACGACCTCGCGCCGTAGCGTCGTCTCAACGGGCCGTGGCCAAAGCCACCGCCCCCTGAACATCGGTGTCAGACACCGGTTTCTGTCAAGTGTTCGTTGTGCCGATTCTGTGCCAATTCATCAACAAGCCCAGCGTCGCGTTGTGCAGGGCGCCGTCGCCGGGTACGGAGCCGGAGCCGACCACCTCGGCTTGTCTCGTCCGGTCACCCCGTACATGCGGTGTGTCTGACACCGGGGTCCGGACGCCTGGCGACAGCCCCGCGTTAGGATCGCGGCCGTGAGCGACGCCATCGAGACCCTCTTCGACGAAGAGCGGCGCTTCCCGCCGGCACCCGAGTTCGCCGCGCAGGCGAACGCTCAGCCCGGAATCTACGACGTCCCGTTCGAGGAGTTCTGGGCGCGCGAGGCGCGCGACCGCGTGACGTGGTTCGACGACTTCCACACCGTGCTGGAGTGGAAGCTGCCGTACGCCAGGTGGTTCCTCGGCGGCACGCTCAACGTCTGCTTCAACTGCCTCGACCGTCACGTCGAGGCCGGGCGCGGCGACCGGGTCGCCTACTACTTCGAGGGCGAGCCGGAGGGCGAGCGCGCGCCGATCACGTACCAGCAGCTACTCGACGAGGTCGTCCGCGTCGCCAACGGCCTCAAGGCGATCGGGGTGAAGAGGGGGACGCCGGTCGGGGTCTACATGGGCATGGGGCCGGGGCTCCCGGTGGCGATGCTGGCGTGCGCCCGCCTCGGCGCGCCGCACACGGTCGTCTTCGGCGGCTTCTCCGCCGACTCGCTCTCCGGCCGCCTCAACGACATGGAGTGCGAGGTCGTGCTCACGCAGGACGAGGGCTGGCGTCGCGGGCAGAAGGTGCCCCTCAAGGCCAACGTCGACGAGGCGCTCACATCGTGTCCGACGGTGAAGACGGTCGTCGTCGGCCAGCGGACGTTCGCCGACGTCCCCATGGTCGCGGGCCGCGACATCACGTGGCGCGAGCTCACCGAGGGGCAGTCGGAAGACCCGGACACGTGCCCCTGCGAGCCGATGGATGCGGAGGATCTCCTCTACCTCCTCTACACGAGTGGCACAACGGCGAAGCCGAAGGGGATCGCGCACACGACGGGTGGCTATCTCGTCGGCGCGGCCACGACGCACCACTACATCTTCGACCTCAAGTCCGAGGAGGACGTCTACTGGTGTGCGGCCGACATCGGCTGGGTCACCGGCCACAGCTACATCGTCTACGGGCCGCTCTGCAACGGCGCCACCAGCATCCTCTACGAAGGCGTCCCCGACTATCCCGATCGCGACCGCTGGTGGGACATCGTCGAGCGCTACGGCGTCACCATCCTCTACACGGCGCCGACGGCCATCCGCGCACACATGAAGTGGGGGCCGGAGCACGCGCAGAAGCACGACCTCTCCTCGCTGCGCCTGCTGGGAACGGTCGGCGAGCCGATCAACCCCGAGGCGTGGATGTGGTACCACGAGCACATCGGCGGAGAGCGCTGCCCGATCGTCGACACGTGGTGGCAGACCGAGACGGGCATGGTGCTGATCACGCCGCTCCCCGGGGTGACGACGACGAAACCCGGCTCGGCCACGCGACCCTTCCCCGGCATCGACGCGGCGGTGGTGGACGACACCGGCACAGAGGTCGAGGTCGGCGGCGGCTACCTCGTCCTGCGCCGCCCGTGGCCGGCGATGCTGCGCGGCATCTACAAGGCGCACGACCGTTACGTCGAGACCTACTGGAGCCGCTTCCCCGGCATGTATTTCGCCGGCGACGGGGCGCGGCGCGACGAGGACGGCGACTTCTGGCTGCTCGGCCGTGTGGACGACGTCATGAACGTCTCCGGCCACCGCATCTCGACGATCGAGGTCGAGAGCGCGCTGGTGGATCACGCGTCGGTCGCCGAGGCGGCCGTCTGCGGGCGGAACGACCAGCTCACCGGCCAGGCCATCGTCGCCTTCGTGACGCTGAAGGGCGGCCAGGAGGGCTCGGTGGAGATGCTCGACGAGCTGCGCGAGCACGTGGCCAAGGTAATCGGCCCGATCGCGAAGCCGGCCAACATCCTCTTCACCCCCGAGCTCCCGAAGACCCGCTCGGGGAAGATCATGCGCCGCCTGCTGCGCGACGTCGCGGAGAACCGCCCGCTCGGCGACACGACCACGCTCGCCGACCCGGCCGTCGTGGCCGATATCGCCGAGCAGGCCGCCGCTCAGCCCGCCGAGGACTAAGCCCCGGCGACGGCGAGCCCCAGGGCTCGCGCACCGTCGGCGAGTCGGACGTCTGCGCAGGCGACGACGTCGTCCTCGTCGATCACGGCCTCTGCGGTCGCGAGGTGCACGGCGTCTCCGCCTCGAAGTGCGAGGTCTTGGGCGAGATCGCCGGCCCGAGCCGCGATCTCCGGGCTGAGCTCGATGTCCTCGGTCCCGCTCCACAGGCGGTCGAGCTCGGCCAACGCAGCGTCGAGGGCGTCGACATCAACGCGCCCGGCGCGGCCGGCCGCCGCGAGTGCGGCCCGGGCTTCCGGGTAGAGGAGGCGCGACGAGATGCGGCGGTCGACTTCTTCCCACAGCTCCTCCACCGCAGGCGACCCCGGTTCGTCCACGACGAGCTTGAGAAAGGCCGACGTGTCGAAATACGCGATCAGCGTCGCTGCTCGGAGACGAGGTCGCTAACGGTTCCGCTGGCCTTTACCGGGCGCGGCGGAGGGCCTTTCGGCTTTGGGACGGCTCGAACGAGTCCCGCTGCGATCAACCTGTCGATCTTGCGCTGGCCGTTCATCGGGACGATCCGCGCAATCGGGGCTCCACGATCCGTGACCACGATGTCTTCTCCCTCCTGGACACGTTCGAGGTAGCGGCTCAGGTGAGCTCGCAGCTCGCGGATCCCGACTTCCATGAACGCATTGTAGCTACGTCAGCAAGGCGTCTTGTAGCGACATGGCCGAAAGAGCCTGTCCGGTCACGGGCTTTACGGAACCCGTCCGTTCTGATCAGACAACGCTTACGGCTCTCGCGTAGCCTTGCCGGGTCGAGAGATCGGAGGCGCGATGCGGTTCGTCGCCCCGGTTGTGGTCGCCATAGGAGTCGCAGTAGGCTGTCGCCCCGTGGAGCGACTCCGCTGATGCGACGGCGGTAGCCACGCTCCCGGCCGGGCCGGGCACGTATCGCGCCCTGGCGCCCCGGCTCTGGCTGGGCGACCACACGTGTCTCGCCGCCTCGTCACGACGCGTCAGCCGCGGCTAGAAACGCGCTCAGTCCGGTCGTGTATGAATTGGACGGCTTGACTAATAGTTCATACTGAGAAGTATGAAACGATACCGCATCACGTCGAGCGGACAGGTGTCGATCCCCGTCGAGGTGCGCCGGCGCTGGGGCACGAGCGTCGTCACCTACGACGACCTCGGCGACCGCCTCGTCGTCCGGCCGGTTCCCGAGGATCCGATCGCTGCCGCTCGCGGCATCCTCAGAGGGCGCATCCTGCCCACCGAGAAGCTCCGCGAGCTCGCACGACGCGACGAAGAGCATGCTCTGCGCCGTCGCAGGTGATCCTCCTCGATGCATACGCACTGGTCGCTCTGCTCGCGACCGAGCCAGCCGGGTCGGAAGTCGATGGACTGCTCGACACGGACCAGACCGCAGTGACCGCGGTCAACCTCGCAGAGGCGATCGATATCACCGAGCGCGTGCATCAGCTCGAACGGCACGAGATACGCGATGCACTTGCGCCGCTGCTCGGCCCAGTCGTCCTCGTCCTGCCGCACGACGAGCGCGACGCATGGCGTGCGGCGGAGCTACGGGCGACGCACTACGAGCGGAACGAGCGAGCCGTCTCGATCGCGGACTGCTTTCTCCTGGCCGCCGCGACCCCGGACGACTCGATCGCGACCTCGGACCCGGCTGTTGCGGCGACTGCGCGCGACGAGGGCATTCGCCTGATCGCGCTTCCGGACAGCTCGGGCGTTCGCCCGTAGCCGGTAGAGCGTTCGGAGGGCGACGCGGCCGGCGAGCACGCGCTTCGGCACGCGAACGGACACAGTGGCCGGAACGGACCGGCCCCAATCGTC
>Ga0233416_10000589_pt1 | contig 11293 bp, 10 predicted proteins | sample Sediment_Towuti__2_FD_188638 | JGI IMG/M metagenome (GOLD analysis project Ga0233416, IMG submission 188638) | Sediment microbial communities from Lake Towuti, South Sulawesi, Indonesia - Sediment_Towuti_2014_0_MG | ecosystem: Environmental > Aquatic > Freshwater > Lake > Sediment | place... | reverse complement strand
CTGCCGCGTCTGCGGGAAGGGGCTGTACCGGAACTTCACGCTGTTCCGGGGCGGATGGTCGCGCTGCACGGTGTGCAACGAGTTCGTCCACTACAGCTGTCTCGCCGGCGGGAAAGCGAAATTCCTCAAGCAGCGCCCGCGCCTCTGCAAGGCCTGCCAGTCGGGTCAGGCGGCGCCGCCCGGCCCGGTTCGGAAAACCGCGGTCGGAGCGTGACGCCGGCAGACGCCCGGGACGGCGAGTTCGGCGTCCGCGGGCAGAAATGGTTTGCAGGCGCCGTCCGGTTTCTCATCGCGCCGCTCGTCCTGTTTCTCAGCGGGTTCTTCACGGCCGATTTCGCGCTCAGCGGCGCCTACACGTGGCCGCGCACGAGCCGCGTGCTGGTGCTCACCGTGACCATTGCCGTGCTCACCTACGAATTCGTGTACAAGGAGCAGCGGGCACTGAGGCCCGAGGCGCCCGGATCGCTGGCCGTCAAAGCGATCCTGTACTCCTGCGCGATTCCGTATGCGCTGGGCATCGCAGCGCTTGTCGCCCTGGCGCGACAATAAATGACGCAAATCTACAAGAGTGGCGCCTTCATCCAACAGTGTTTCGCCGTCCATCCCCTGTGCCTGACCCTGAAAACGCTGCACCTGCCGAACGCGCTGGTGCTCCGATGCACCTCCTGCAACATGCTCCATCGCCTGACCCTACGCGCCCTTGTCGTGCGCGTGTCGGCCGTGCGCGCGGTCGAGGACGAAGCGCCGGCGGGCAAGGAGCGGTCGGCGGCGGCGCATCTGGAGGAGTGTGCCGCCGCGCATCCGGCCGCGCTCGGCGTCCGCGAGATGGACGTGGTGCGGGAAACCGCCGGGCTGCGTTGCGGCGAGTGCCGGAAACTGTACGAGCTTGACGTGACGACGTTCGAAACTCATCAACGCTAACCGAAGGAGAGAACATGGACCGTCTGTGCAAACGCGTCGTGGGCCTGCTGGGGCTGATCGCGTTGGCCGGGTGCGCCGGCACGGGAGAAGTCGTCCCGCTGAAAATCCAGGCGCTCCCGTCGCTCAGGTCCATCAACCAGAACCTGCAGGACATCAAGGTGCTCGTGGAGCCCTTCGAGGAGAGCGCCGGGGTCGACCATCTCGGTGTCCGCACTCACCTGGGCGGCGGGCAGACGACGTTTACGGCGCAGGGCGGCAGGCCGGGCGTGATCATGGCCCAGGTGGTGGCCGACAATCTCAAGTCGATGGGGTTCCAGGTCTGGGTCCGGACGCCGACCGAGGAGGACCTGCCGGAGAAGCCCGACATCATGATCACGGGGCAGGTGCAGCAGCTGTTGGCGCAGGCCCGGAGCCGCGTGTTCTCGACCAAGATCACGGCGAGGGTCAAGGCCGTGATCCAGGCGGCCAACGCGTCGGACCGCAGCACCGTCCGGCTGAACCTGGAAGGGTCGCGCGAAAACACCGTGTTCTGGTTCCAGCCGGAGGAGGTGCAGGAACTGGTGAACCGGCTGCTCAAGGAAAACCTGGACAAGCTGCTGGCGGATACCGATGTGCAAAACCGGGCGCTGATCACGAAGTGATGCCGGTCGGCTTCTCGTCGGATGCTCCCCGCCGCTAGACTCCGCGCCGCGTTCGCCAAGCCGCTGTTGCCGGTGGTGTTCTTTTTCGCCGGCGTGACCTACGACACGGTCACGCTGACGCGCATCGACCGGCTCACGGACAATCTCCTTCTGCTCCTGTACATCAGCCTGCTGGGCGCGCTGATTGTGCTGACGGCGCGGACGGACCTCGCCCAGGCGGAGGCGCCTGAGATCCTGCCGGACACGCACCTCGTCGCCTCGTTCGTGAAGCGCGCGCGCCCCTACTACCCGCACGCCATCCAGTTTCTGCTCGGGGGGCTGTTCAGCGCCTACACGATTTTCTATTCCCAGAGCGCCTCGCTGACGGGGACGGCCGTCTTCTTCGCCGTGCTGGTGGCCTTGCTGGTGGCGAACGAATTGCTCCGCGACCGGTTGTCGAGCTTCCGGCTACTGGTCAGCCTCTATGCCCTGGTCTGTTTCAGCTTCCTGACCTTCTTCCTGCCGGTGATGACGGGCGTCATGCACACGCTGATGTTTCTCCTTGGCGCGGCGCTCAGCCTGGGCGCGACGTACTGGGTCATCCGCCTGGTCTACGAAGGCCTGCCGGCCCGGCCGACGCGCGAGCTGATCCTGGTCGGCGCGCCTCCGGTGGTGCTCGTCGCCGTGCTGGTCGCGTTTTATTTCCTGCACTGGATTCCACCTGTACCGCTGTCCATGAAATTCGCGGGGCTCTATCACCAGATCGGGAAGGCCGACGGACGGTATCAGCTCAGCTTCGAGGAGGGGTCCTGGTACCAGTTTTGGAAACGGTCGGACGATCCCTTCCACGGGTCCGGCCCGGCCTACTGCTTCACGGCCGTCTTCGCGCCAGTCGCGCTGGAGACGACGATCATGCACCACTGGCAGCACAGACCGGCGGGACGGTCGGACGCATCCTTCCACACCACGGACCGCATTCCGATGACGATCTCCGGCGGGCGCCAGGGGGGCTATCGGGGCTACACGGTGAAATCGCGCCTGGATCCCGGCGAGTGGCGCGTGGACGTGGAGACGCGCGAGGGGCAGGTCATCGGGCGCATCGGCTTCGACGTCGCGGAGGCGCAAGGCGAGGCCACGACGCTGGACACCATCGAGTATTAGCTTCAATCCGAAAATGACGTCGGCCTCGATGGGCTATCTCGCGGGTCCTGTCGCGGCAAACAGCCCCACCGTGCTCACTTCACCCATCCCCCTGTGGGGCCCTTCCGTTGCGCGCGGTGGGGCGCCCCGTTCGCCGCGCCACCCGCTCGCATCTTCCCGCGAGGTTCTGCTGGACATGCTCCTGGGGCTCAGGTAGCCTTGCGGGGCTGCACGCGATAGAATTTATTTATGATTATCAACCGTCTGCATCCTGGGGTCGCTGGTATCACTATGCTGACCGCCTGCCTCTGGCTGGCTCCGGAGCTGGCTGGAGCGGAGGTTCGCACGATCACGGCGGCCGGCGAATACCGCATGGGTGACAACGATACGAAGACCGACGCCAAACGGCTGGCGCTCCTCGATGCCAAGCGCCTGGCGCTGGAGCAGGTCGGCACCTACCTGGAAGGGGTCACGGAAGTCAAAAACCTCAGCGTGACCAGGGACGAGATCCGTTCCTACACGGCGGGGATCGTCGAAGTGGTCGAACAGGCCACGCGCACAGCGCTGGAAGGCGAAACCACCGTTGTGCGAGTGGACGTGACGGTGAAAGTGGACACGGCGGTCGTCGCCAAACAGATCGGGGAGCTGCGCAAGAACGAGCTGGCCAAGGAAGAACTCGTCCGCGCGAAGACGGAGGCGGATCTCCTGCGGAAAGAATTGGACGAGAAGAATAAACAACTGGCGTCGCTGAAAGGCGGCGCGGCGGAGACGGCCGTGCAGCAGCGGCAGCAAATCATCGCGCGGGCGGATGCCAACGAGCTCCTCGCGAAAACATGGCAGGTGCCGGCGGGGACCAAAGACGACATCGTGACCCAGGTGAAGGTCCCGTCGGCCGAAGAGCGCGAGAAACACCGGGCGGCGCTCCAGGAGGCGCTGCGGCTGGACCCCGACAATCCCTGGGTCCATTTCAAGCTGGGCTACCTGTATCACAGCGAAGGGAACCTCGACGCGGCGATCCGCGAGTACCGGACGACGATCCGTCTCAAGCCCGACGCAGCCCGCCCGCACCTGGCCCTGGGGCGCGCCTTGACCGCGCAGGGCAAGAAGCAGGAGGGGGCGGAGGAGATGTATGCGTACCTGATGCTGGCGGAGAAGAAACCGTCGAACGAGAAGTTGATCAAGCGGACGGAGCGCAAGCTCGAGCAGTTGAAGCGGAAGGAGCCCCGGCCTCCGCGCCGGTGAATGATTCCATGCGAGGCCGGTGGTGTCGGATGATCGGAGTGGCGGGCGCGGTGATCGCGTTCCTGGCCGTCTTGGGATCAGAGCCTGCTCTGGCCAAGGGCGATGCGGCGGCGGGCGCCACAAGCGCGGGCCGCCAGGCGAACGGAGGAGACGCCCTCGCCCACTACAATCACGGCGTGAGCCTGCAGGCCGCGGGTAAATTGCCTGAAGCCATCGCCGAGTACCGGGAAGCCATCCGTCTCCAGCCGGATCTCGCGGATGCGCACTACAATCTCGGCCTGGCGTTGGCCGCATCCGGCGACCAGACCGGCGCCATCGCCGCGTATCGCGTCGCCGTTCAGGTCAAGCCGGGATTCGCCGCCGCCCACCATGCGCTGGGGGTGGCCCTGGCCAAGCGCGGCGATCTGGCCGGCGCGATCGAAGAGTACCGCGCTGCGCTGCAATACCAGCCTGATCTCGTGGTCGCCCACCAGGGGCTCGGCGCGGCTCTGCACGCGAAGGGAGACCTCTCGGGCGCGATCGCCGAATACCGGGCCTCGCTCAAATTGAACCCGAATCTCGTGGAAGCCCATTACAATCTCGGCCTGGCCCTGGCCGCGTCCGGCGACCAGACGGCGGCCATCGAGGAATACCGGGCGACCGCGCGCCTCCAGCCCAACAACGCGCAGGCCTACTTCAACCTCGGCCTGGCGTTGCAGGCGAAGCGGGACCTCGATGGCGCGATCGAGGAATACCGCCACGCGCTCCGCCTGCAGCCTGACCATGCGGGCGCGCACCACAATCTCGGCCTCGCGCTGAAAGCCAAGGGCAATCTGCTCGGCGCCATCGCCGAGTACCAGGAATCGCTGCGCCTCGAGAACAAAGACGCTTTCACGCACCACGATCTGGGGCTGGCGCTTCAGGAAAAGCAGGACCTAGACGGCGCAATCGAGCAGTATCACACGGCGCTGAAGCTCAAGCCGGACTATGCGACGGCCCATTACAATCTCGGCGTGGCGCTGATGGCCAAATCCAGACCCAAGGAAGCCTCGCAGGAATTCCGCGAATATCTTCGGCTGGTGCCCGATACACCGGGAAACCGGACAGGAATCGAGCGGGCGAAGACGATTCTCAAAGTATTGGGCCAGTTCGAAGACAAAAAGAACGGCGCGCACTAGCCGACGCCGTCTATTTTGTCTTCTCCCATTTCATCGCGTGCTGGAAGACGCACTTCGGGCAGGTATAGTGCAGGTACTGCCCGCCGCCGACGAGCCGTTTCTTCATCGGCACCTTGCACCAGGTGCAGAGCCGGTCCGGAATCTCGTCCTGCGCGGGGTTGCTCGAAGAGGGCTGTTGCTCCGGCCTTGAAGACATGCCTCATTGTGGTGGAGCGCTCGCGGCCTTGTCAACGTGACGGGACGGCAGGTGCCGGGGCAGTTCCGGCCTGTCCGCCCTGGGTGGGATCATCCTTGCGAGGGAATTTCTCTTCGAGAATCATATACAGGGTCGGAATCAGGAACAGCGTCAGCATGGTGGAGACGGTCAGCCCGCCCACGACGGCGCGGGCCAGCGGCGCGTTGGTTTCTCCTCCCACGCCGAGCCCCAGCGCCATCGGAAGCAGGCCCAGCACGGTCGCCAGCGACGTCATGAGGATCGGCCGCAGCCTGGTCCGTGCCGCCAGCACGACCGCCTCCCGCAAGGCCATGCCGCGCCGCCGCAGGACGTTCGTGTAGTCCACGAGCAGCACGCCGTTGGAGACGACGATGCCCAGCATCATGATCACGCCCATCATGGAGGTCGTCGAGATCGTCGTGCCCGTGAGGAACAGGATCAGCCATACGCCGGCGAGCCCGAGCGGGATCGAGAACATGATGATGAACGGGTCCACCAGCGATTTGAACTGCGCGGCCATGACCATGTAGACAAGGATCAACGCCAGGAAGGTGGCGAATATCAATCCTTCCATCGTTTCGCGCTGTTGCTGGATCTGGCCGGCGAGGCGGATGCCGAATCCCGGCGGCAACGACAATCGGGCGAAGCGCTCGTCGAGCTCCTTGGCGATGCTGCCGAGGTCGCGGTTCACGGGGTTGGCGGTGATGTGGACCACCCGCTGGAAGTACTTGCGCTCGATCTTGACCGGTCCGGCATTGAACCGGATCGAGGCCAGGTTTTTCAGCAACACCGGCTCTCCGGACCTGGCGGTCAGAATGACGTGATTTTCGAGGTCGGTGAGCTCCTTCCGGTAGGGCTCGGCAAGCCAGGCGCTGATGTAGTACTCGTTCCCGTTCTGTGGATCGGTATAGATGATTGGATCCACCTGCCCATTGCCGACCAGTGAATAGAGGACAGCGTTCGCGACGTCGGTTTCGCTGATGCCGAGCAGCGCGGCCTTTTCGCGGTCCACGTGCACGTTCAGCTCCGGATAATTCTCCTCCCGGCTCGGCTCGATGTCCGCGAGGCCCTTCACCTCGTGCATGATCGTCTCGACCTGCTTGATGACGGTCCGGGCCTTCTCAAAATCATAGCCGTAGATCTCGACGTCCACCGCCTTCTGCGAACCGAAGCTGGTCACGCGCTTCACGATCCCGCCGGGGTCGAACGCCGTGAAGACCCCTGGAAAGAGTTTTTCCACTTTCGGACGCACGTCGTTCATGATCTGGATCTGGTTCCGCTTCCGCTGATCCGGCGGAACCAGATAGACCTGTACGAGCGAGGCGTGCGGGCCGGTGTTGGGATTGAATAGCGAGGCCCGTCCCTGCTGGAGCACGCCGGTGCTGGAGACGATGGTATCCAGCTCCTCGGGCCTGATGTTCTCGCGCAGCACGCGCTCAATTTCGGCCACCTGCTGCTCGGTCTTTTCCACCCGCTGACCGATGGGGGCGCGCACGACGATCCGGAACTGGCTTTCGTCGGTGACGGGAATGAACTCCGAGCCGATGAACGGCAGGAGCGCCAGCGAGCCGAGAAAGACCGCGAGGATCAGGCCGATGACCGTCTTGCGGTGGGCGAGCGTCCAGTCCAAGGCGCCCTGGTACCGGTCGTCGATCCATTCGTACCAGAGCCGGCTACGCTCGATGAACCGGCCCCACCACGCCGGCAGGTTGCGGGCGGCCTCCTGCTCCGGCTTGAGAAACTTGTAGCACAGGGACGGCGTGACCGTCCGGGAGATGAAAAACGATGTGAACAGCGAGATGGCGATCGTGAGCGTCAACGGGATCAGCAAAAGCCGCGCGATGCCGATGACGAAGAAAATCGGCAGGAACACCACGACCGTCGTGACGGTCGAGGCGAAAATCGGCATGGCCACTTCGCGAGCCGCGTTCACGATGGCGTCCCAGCGCGACGGGTCCTTGTTGAGGTGTCGCTGGATGTTTTCGAGCTCGACGATCGAGTCGTCCACAAGCCGGCCGACGCCGAGCGCCAGGCCGCCCAGCGTGAAGATGTTGAGCGTCATGCCGGAGAAATAGAGCACGATGAACGTCGTCACCACCGACAGCGGGATGGCCACGGAGATGATCAGCGTGCTGGTCAGGTTGCGCAGGAAGAGCAGAATGACGGCCGCCGCCAGCAGCGAGCCGTGCCAGGCCTGCTCGGCCAGGTTCTTGATCGCCATGCGGATGTAGAGCGACTGGTCGAACGAGATGCCCAGGTGCACGCCGGGCGGGATGCCGATCATTTTGGGAATGGCCCGTTGCAGGGCATCTACCACTTCCACCGTGTTGGCGATCGGCTGCTTGTTCACGCGCAGATAGACCGAGCGCGCGCCGTCGGTGCGGACGATGTTGGTCTGGATGTCGGAGGAGTCGGTGACGGTGCCCAGGTCCCGGATGCGGACCGGGTTGCCCTTCGCGTCCACCTTCACGACGACGTCGTGGATCGGCTCGACCGTCTTGAACTGGTTGTTGGTGAAGACGTTGTAATCCAGGTTCCCGGCCTTGATGTCGCCGGAGGGGAGGATGAGGTTGGCCGCCTTCATCGTGCGGACCACGTCCAGGATGGACAGGCCGCGCGCGTGCAGGAGCGCCGGGTCCAGGTTGATGTTGATCTGCCGGATCTTCCCGCCCTCGACGGTCGCCGCGGCGACGTTGTTGATCTGCTCGATCTGGGGCGCGATCGTGTTGAACGCGAGGTCGTAGAGCGCGCGCTCGTCCAGGTTGGCGCTCGAGACCGTGACGAAGGCGACGGGGATGTTGGACACGTCGAACTTGACGACGAAAGGCTGCAGCACGCCCGGCGGCAACTGGTTCAGGATCTGGGTGATCCGCTGCATGACCTCCATCTGGCCGACGTTGATGTCCGCGCCCCAGTTGAACCAGACCTGGATGGCGCCCAGCCCCAGCTTGGAGAACGATTCGACGTGCTCGACGTTCGAAGCCGAGCTGACCGCCTTTTCGATCGGGTAGATGACGCTCTGCTCGATGTCCACCGGCGGGGCGCCCTTGTAGATGACGCCGACGAAGACGACGGGCACGGAGATGTTCGGAAACAGGTCCACCGGCAGGCGTTGCAGGGACGTGGCGCCCAGCACCACCATGGCCAGGGACAGCATGAGGATGCCGACGCGGTTACGAAGCGCGAGGAGGGTCAGCCACATAAAAGACGTGATGCGTGACGCGTGACACGTGACACGACGAGGAAAGGGAGCACGGCTTGGTTTGTAATCTTACCCATCACGCATCACCCTTCACGCTTTACGGGTTCAAGAGGATGTGCTTCGACGACGGTGCCGTCGCCGACCAGGTCCTTGCCGGAGACGATCACCTGCTCATCGCCGGTCAGCCCTTTGATGATTTCGACCCGGTTCTCGGCGCGGCCGCCGATTTCGACCGGCACCTGGTACGCCTTGCCGTCCCGCACCACGTACACGTACTGGTTGTCCTCCAGCCGCGTGACGGCGTCGATGGGAATCTGGATCGCCCTGGGATGGACGCCGACCAGGATCGCCACGCGGGCGAACATGCCGCCCTTTAGCAAGCGGTCCTTGTTGGGCAGGTCCACCTCCACGGTCATCGTGCGCGTGTTGCGGTTCACGGCCTGGACGGTCCGCGTCACTTGGCCGGTGAACGCCCGGTCCGGGTAGGCCTCGGCGCGGATCTCCGCCGGCTGGCCGATCTTCACCAGCGGGATGTCTTTTTCGACCACCTCGATCAGCGTCCGGACGGTTTCGATATCGTGCAGGCTCAGGATGCCGCGCGACATCGTCGAGGTGCTGGCCGTGGAGCCGGTGACATAGGCGCCCGGATCGAGGTTGCGTTCGGCGACGTAACCGGCGAACGGTGCGCGGATGTAGGAGTAAGTCAGGTTGGTCTCGGCCTGCTGCAAGGCCACTTCCATTTGTTTCACCTGGGCGCGCGACGACTCCAGCTGCGCGAAGGCCCCGTCGTAATTCACCTGTGCCGTGTCCAGGTCCTGTTGTGAGATGAACTGGTCTTTGATCAGCGCCTTCATCCGGTTGAGTACCAGTTCCGTGTTGCGGATGTTGGCCTCCTGGCGCAGGACCTCCGCCCGGGCCGCGGCGAGATTGGCCTTGGCGCGGTTGACGGCGTGGAGATAGTCCGTGTGGTCGATCTCGACGAGCAACTGGCCGGCTTTGACCAAGTCGCCCTTGTCCACGTACATCTTCGCGATGTAGCCGTCCACGCGCGAGAACAGGTTGACCATCTGGTATGGGGAAATGTCGGCGGTGTACTCGAGGCGGACGTCCAGGTCCTGCCGGACCGGCATGACGGTGCCCACCGTGATCACGCGGCCCTTGCGCTGGTCGCTCTTGGCCCCGCTGCCGGTCAGCTTGAAGGTGACGAGCCCCGCCAGGCCGAGAAGGAGGACGGCGATCGTCGCGGCGACGGGATGGAGCCTGAGCCGATTCATGGGCGGACCTTCCTGGCAGCGGGCGCGTCGGCCTGAATGCCGCCAAGAAACAGCGTCACGTAGCTGTCGACGCAACCCTCCGGCGAGCGGTGGGCGGGGACGCGGAAGATTTCGTGCAGGAGCCGGTGATGCGCCAGCATGCCCATGAAGGAACGGGCGGCGAGCAGGGGATCCACACGGCGGAACGCGCCGTCACGAATCCGCTGCTCGATGTAGCCGGCGAGGTAGTCGTAGAAGACGCGGTGCTGGTTCTTGAAGAACATCTTCGACAGCTCGTGTCCTTCCAGCGCGCTGAAGAGCAGCAGGCGCAGCAGGGTGGGGTCGGCCCCTCGCCGGATGCGGTAGCCGGCGATCAGGGTGAAGACGCGAGCGTCATCCCGCTTCTTGGCGGCTTCGTCCACGGCGGCGAGCAGCTCGGAGAAGGGGGCCTTCTCAGCCAGGATTGCGGCATAGAGGGCGCGCTTGGTCGGGAAGTGTTTGAAGACCAGGGCCTCACTGCAGCCGGCGGCCCGGGCGATCTCCTTCGTCGTCGTGCCGGTGAACCCACGTTCGGCAAAGAGCGATGCCGCGGCAGTAATGATGCCCGCCTGCCGTTCCTGTCCGGAAGCTTTCCGGGAATGTTTTCGCTGCTTCGTCGCCATGATTGTTCGGTGAGTGATTACTTACTCACCTGAACGATACCATGCCGTTTCCCCGAGGAGCAAGCACATATGTTTTTGCGAATGAGAGAGGAAGGGTGGTGCTACTGCCGGAGTTTGGCCCAGGCCTGCTGATACTCCTCGAACGAATCCACCTCCATCCAGCCCTTGTAGATGGACACGCAGGAGACAACCTGGCCCTGGTCGATCAGCTCCTGGATCAGGTCGGTGAAGGAGGCTTTCTTGAAGGAACCGGCTTCGTGGAAGCCCTTGGAGGCGTATGTCTTGCTCGCGTCATGGTAGGCGCGCCTGAGCGCCTCGGTACCTTTTTCGGAGAGCATGGCCAAGCCGATGAATTCGCCGTGGGCCTTGTCCTCCGGGACATGCTGGCCGATCTTCGCGACCTGGTTGTGCTCGTCCGGGGTGATGTACCGCCCCGTGGCGCTGGCACGGGGGGGAGTCTTCAGCGCGACCAGGTCCGGCTTGAGGTGCGACGGCGAGGCGCCCCGCCGATGCTCGTCGTACCAGGCCAGGTCCACGACCAGCGTGATGTCCGCCGGGCTCTTGAGCAGCTTTTCAAGGATCCCCGTCTCGAACACGATGTCGCCATACAGCAGGAGCGTGCGGCCCTTCATCTCGTTTTCCGCGCAGAAGAACGAGAAGAGGTCGCCGGTCTCCTCGTAGCGGTCGTTGTCGTAGTACTTGATGTTGGGGAGGGTGATCGCCTCCTTCTTGTAGCCGCGCACGAGGGCGATGTCTTTGATGTTGCAGTCGTTGATCGCCGCGACCTGTCTCTCTAGAATTGTCTTGCCCTTGATGTCCAGCAGGCACTTGGGCTTGTCCTCGATCAGCGGCAGGAGCTGCTTTTCGAATCCCGCCGCCGTG
>Ga0233416_10000588_pt1 | contig 11295 bp, 12 predicted proteins | sample Sediment_Towuti__2_FD_188638 | JGI IMG/M metagenome (GOLD analysis project Ga0233416, IMG submission 188638) | Sediment microbial communities from Lake Towuti, South Sulawesi, Indonesia - Sediment_Towuti_2014_0_MG | ecosystem: Environmental > Aquatic > Freshwater > Lake > Sediment | place... | reverse complement strand
GACCATGCTCGCCGCCGCCAAGAGCGTCGCGGTGCGACCCGGCAGGACGGCTTTGGATTCCATGACTCGATTCCTTCCGCGTACGAGTTCGGGGCTCAGGTCAGAAGATGCGTTGCATGTCTCCTAACGGCGCAGTGCGGCAGTGACCGTGCCCGCTCCGGCGCATGCGCCGAGGAAGATGAGCTCCTGGCCGTGCTGGCGACGGTCGGACTGTACGACGACTCGGTGCGCGGCACGTTCGCGGCATCGAACACTTGCTTGCCGGTGACAGGGTTCTTGCCGCCGAAGGCCAGCGTCGCCGCCATCATGGCGAGATCCTTGGCATTGACGCCGATCGATCAACGCCAGGTCCAACGCCCTCTCAACGGATTGCATCGGCTTCCCCTCTTGGCGAGAAGCTGTCACGGCCCGGCCGGCGCGGTGCGACGGCCAAAGGCCTCGTCGACAATCGCCTGCAGCCGCGCCATCGATTCGGGCGAAGGCGGTGCGAAATCGTGCATTTCGTACACCCGGCCCAGAAACCCGTACTTGCTCTCGCCGAAGCGCATATACGGCAGCAGCTCGTAGTCGATCACGTTCTTGTAAGGCTTGATGAACGCCAGAACGGCGCGGATGTGCTCCTCGTCGTCGTTGACGCCAGGAATGATGGGAGTGCGGGCGATGAACTTCTTGTCTGGGAACGTTTCATACGCCTTCCTGATGTTCTCCAAGATCCTCTGGTTGCGCACGCCGGTCCACTTCCGGTGCCGTTCAGGATCGGTCAGCTTGTGGTCGTGGAGGACGACGTCCACGTGGGGGAGTACTTTCTCCACGAACGCCCACGGCACGTTGAACGCCGTCTCGATTGCGGTGTTGATCCCACGCTCGTGCGCCCCGGCAAGCAGCGCCGCTGCGAAGTCGGGCTGCAGCTGGCACTCGCCGCCGCTCAACGTGATGCCGCCGCCGGACTCGTGGTAGAAGCTGCTGTCCTGCTCCACTTCGTCGAGCACCTGGTCTACCGTCATCTCCTGTCCGAACACGTAGAGCGCATTGGTCGGGCAGACACCAACACACTTGCCGCAGTTCGTGCAGAGGTCCCAGTTGATGTGGACCTTGTCGTCTGCCCTGTCGTCGGAACCCACCGTGTAGATGGCCGACTCTGGGCAGACCTCCTTCAAGCAGAAGCCGCACTGCTTTTCGCCGATGCACTGGGCGGGCTTGTAGCCGAGCTCGGGCTTAAGGTCGATGCTCTCGGGGTTGGAGCACCACTTGCACCGAAGCGAGCAGCCCTTGAGGAAGACGTTCGTCCGGATGCCCGGGCCGTCGTGGGTGCAAAAGTGCTGGATGTTCAGGACCAGTCCCGTCTGGGCCTTCGAGTGCTCGCTCATGCTCAGTCTCCCACCGAGATGCCCAGGGCCCTTGCGAGCCGGACGAACTCGCTGTCCAGCGGCACGGTCCTAAACTTGTTGATGGCTTCGGCCAGGGGCACGAACTTGAGATCCGGCGGCTGGAAGATCACTAGGACACCGCTCTGGTCACTCGCCAGGGCGCGCACCGCGCCGGCGCCGTACCCCAGGCCCAGCTGGCGATCCACGACGCTCGGTGTTCCTCCCTTGGCCAGCTCCCCCAGGACGAGCGGGACCGTCACCTGGTCGGTCAGCCGCTGAAGCTCGAGGGCCACCTCTGCCGCGACGCGGCCGGAGCGCTCGATGACGTGGGCTCCCTGGCCGCCGGTAGCTCCGGGAGAGAGTGCGGCTTTCATCTTTGAATCCGACGCCGTCGAGGAGGCCTCAAGGTCGACGACGGGCCTCGCCCCCTCGGCCACCACGACCAGCCCGTGCCCTCGTCCGGCCTTCGCCTTGTCGCGCAACTTCGCCGCGACCTTGCGAAGGTCGTACCGAATCTCTGGGATAAGAACCGCGTCGGCACACACGGCCATTCCGGCTTGCAGCGCGAGCCACCCGGCGTGCTCCCCCGCGACCTCGACGACCCCGAGCCGCCGGGCAGACTGGGCGGCCTGGCGGGCCCGTTCCAGCATCTCGGCCACGAAGCTCAGGGCGCTGTTGAACCCGAAGGACAGCATCGTAGCTGCCACGTCGTTTTCGACCGACTTCGGCACGGCAACCGTCTTGAGTCCTTTTCGGCTGAGCTTCCAGAGGATGCTGAGCGCCCTAGAGCCGACGACGGAGACGACCGCCTCGATCCTCTCCTTCTCGATCAACACCAAGAGCTCTTCGGATCGGTCGAGCTCCTCGATCTGGTTCTCTGCGCCCAGGGTGCGGACGTGGAACGGGTCGCTCGCGGCCGCGGTGCCCAGGATGCAGCCGGTGGCGCCGGCGAGGTCCTCCACGGCCTGGGGGCTGAGCTTCACCAGTCCACCGTCGGGATAGCGGTCGGGGAAGAGAAGCCCCTCGAATCCGTCGCGTATGCCAACGACTTCCCAGCCCAGCTCGCTCGCGGCAAGGACTGCGCCGGAGATGACGGCGTTGAGCCCAGGCACGTACCCCCCGCCAAAGTTAACCGCAATGCGCTTCCTCTGTGAGGTCATACCGTTTCGCCTCCGTCAAGAGCTATTTCTCACACGCGATTTGCTTCCGCAGGCGGGACTTCCGGACCCGGTTTGATTCTAAACAAATAGGATGCCGGTATGAGCAACCCGAGGATGAATATCGTAACGGTTGCGACTCCCAATATGACCTGCGGCTGATCGCGAAACACATCGGCTGCCACCATCGCGGCAATGCTGGCGCTGCGCGCACCGTGCATGTATCCCATAGCAAGCCTGGTCCCCCGGTCCGGCCATCCGAGCAAGTAGCCGATCACAAAACCGCCGACCACGCTGATGAATGCTGCCAATATGGTGTAGGTACCAAACAAACCGATGATGGGTTTGTAATAGAGCAGGATGATAATGAGGGTGACCGCTATAACGAATACCCGTGAAATCAGATGCAGGGGCTTTTCAGCGGCGTGGGCGATCTTCTCGAATCGGGATCTGACAAAGAGGCCGAGGAGCAACGGCGCCAAGATGGTCAGGAATAACTTCAGCAGCAGATGTTTCAGGTCAAATCGAAGATCCGGGAGAAACACACCCAGCATCAAAGGCAAGTTCAAGATCGTGACGCCTAAGGACAGAACCAGAATGCCGGCCGAAAGCCTGACATTGCCGTTGGAGGTGGCGGTTAAGAGCGGGCCGACCTCGGCTCCCGCTGACATGGCTATCAGCACCAGACCGTATCTCAGCCCCGGTTCAAGTCCGAAAAGCCTTGCGGTCAAGACAGCTAGAAGAGGAAGGACCAGGTAGCTCGCTACCACCGCGGAGAGCGTTAGACGCACATTGCGAAGCGGTCCAACAATCTGGCCTACGGTCTGACCTAACCCCAAGGCCAGCATTGCACTGACCACATAGATCAGAATTACCGGGTTCAATGCGCCTGCTAGGAATTCATTCAATTGATTCCTCTCTCCCTGCGCAGTTGTTTATCCCCTCGTTTTTCGGGCACTGCGCCTGAGAACACCGACCAATCCAGCTTTGACGCGTCGTTGGACTCGCCGCTGAAGCGATCCTTGCCCTCGACCTTCACCTTGCCGCCAAAATCAGCTTCCGAGATGCCGAGCTCCGTGCCCAGCTCCTCGAGGGGACTGGCGATGGTCTTCTGTGAAACGATCATGTTCCGCTCCTCATCGCTTGCGAGTGTCGACCAGCGTTCGCTCCACGTTTGCCGGTGCCCTCTTCATAGCGAGGAGATCTGCTTCTGACACGATGGGACTCGGGTTTAGAATCAACGCGCCTCCATAAGCATCTTTCGCATCATCCTTGAAGACCGGAATCCCCTTCGGACCTCCCTCGGATGGCAACCTCCGCACGGCCTCCCGGATAGCGACACGAAGAGTCTCTTCAACTGGCAGGGCTCTGAAGAACGTCCTAAGAACATGACTGACAGGTTGATGGACAAGGGCCCTGTGATCTTCTTGACTCCACTCTGGGGAGCTCACCTTCCTCCCGAGGCAGTCAATAAGACGGCTCACTATCCGTTCCAACTCCGGTTTCACGCAAATCTGCCGCCACGATCCAGAGCCGTGAACGGGCTTCTGGACTTCAAGCCTACTGGTATTGATCCACCTCACGCGCTCACGCGTCTTCTGGGCCCCCTGCCCTTTGACATGGAGGACTTCGATAGAAGACGTCTCCACCTCATCCACCTGGACAATAACGATGTCCCCCTCCTTCATATTCGCCGCAATTCTGTCGAGCTCCCGGGCTTGCCCATCTTGCGGATAATGATTCAGGACATTTCCCAAGAACAGGACGTTCTGCCTGTCTTTGATCCTTTGAGGAACATCTGTCTTCTGCAAGGTGATCCCGAATTCCGCGAGACCTGCCTCCAGAGGATTTCTTTCCACCGAGTACCCGTCCCAGGAAGGTCCAGGCTGGCTCGGGTCGCTGTCCCGCTTCCTTTCCAAATCAATCCTTGCCTCGATCTTCGGCACATCGGAGGCGAGCATCTCATCCAGCGTTGGGTCGGAGAACTCAACTCGTTCGCCTGCGTACATGAACGTCCGGCCCATGAAGTACGACTCCCAGACCTCATTCCCATGCAGATTGTAGGAATAGGCGACGGAGGAGACCCTGCCCTGACGATCAACCACGTAATGCCAGTCCTTGACCTCGCGCGTCGCCTCCTTGGAAGAAATCATCGCGGACAAGCACCCACGGATCTTTGCTGCCCGATCTCCCAGGAGAGCGACGTTCGCGTAAGGCACCGCCTCATGGCGTTCCGTGGCCACATAATCCACATCCATTTTGAGGTCGCTTGCCAAAAGCGTTCTTAGGGCAATCGATACCTTGGCACGGGATACGCCGACATCAATAAACGCAAACTCACGGTCCAACAGAGGCGGTCCCCGGTCAGGATCTTGAGGATTCTGTAGATCCCACAGAAGGCTCCCTATACCGGCATTCCTGTCAGGGATGATGTTGGTGTCGACGAAGGGAACTGCCGTTTGAGCCTTCATAGGTGGATCATCTTTGGGCTTCTCTCGACCTTCTGTGGATGGCTCATGTTACTTGCCAAGAGTCGGGCGGATTCGGGCGCCCCCGGCAAACCGGGGGCGCCCGGCGCATCTCCAGACGGAAGCTCGCTGCTAGTCGACCATCGGGCGTTCCCCCTGATACAGCGGGCGCTCCTTTTCGCTGTCCAGCCGTTCCTTGCGCGGCTTGCTCCAGTATTCCCAGCGCGCGGTCGGCGTAAACACCCCGGTCACCGCCGCGTTGACTAGGGCTTCTGGGTTGCCATAGATCCACTTCGGTCCGAAGCCGCCGCCCAGCTTCACGTACTTGAAGCTGTCCGTGGCGATGACCGTGTCCTTCGGGTAGTGCCGGATCGGGGACATGGCGATGCAGGTCTGGTGGAAGATGTGGCCGCCAGCATCCTCGATGGTCTTGGTATCGCCGTAGTGCTGGGCCATGAAGTAGGTGGGCGTGTCGGTCTGCACCCACAGCTTCACTCCTTCCTTGACCTTCTTGCCCTTGACCAGGCGCGCAACCTCGCGGACCTCATCCCAGGTCGCGTGCGGACAACCGAAGATAACGATGTCCACTGGCTTCGCCTTTTCCGGGCCGGGCGCCGGCGAGATGGCGTTGAGATGGCGATACATCTCGACGACGTCGTCCATCGTGACCGTGTACCGTTCCGGGTTCTTGGGCATCTTGCCTTTGAAGGCGGCCTCCAGGGTCGGGGACTCCGGCGTGTAGCCCATCAGGTGCAGCATCGGGTCGTTCATGCCCGGCGAGGCGCACGAGATCAAGTTCTTGGTCGCTCCTGGGCCCATCTTTTTGGGCAGGTTAAGCACGGCCATGATCCGGTTTTGCGCCTTCTCGGCGATGGCGGCACCCAAAGCGCCCCAATCAGCCATTCCCTTGATGTTGTCGCGAACCTCGTCAGTCAGTTCCACGATGCACTTGGCCGCGCGATTCTCATCGAGGTGGCTGCCATACTTGGGCAGACAGCCGGTGTAGGCGCAGTAGATCGTGTTGATGGCGGCTTCCCGGTTGGTCCGGGCGCCAAGGATGGTGTTGATATAACACGCGGCGCTGGACTCCGAACTGGCCGCGTACTCGCCCATCTTGGGGATGCGGGTGTTCAGGTAGGGGTTGCAGGAGAGCCAGGGGAGCCAGCCATGCTCCATGAGCTTGTCGTAACCCGCTTGGAAGCCGGCGACCATTTCCTGGTCGAGCTTGAAGCTCCCCTTCCCAGGCAACTCGAAGTTCCACGGCTTGCCGTTCGGTGGTCCCTTGATCTCGTGGGCCTTGTCCAACTGCATCATGTACGGATCGTTTCCGCACTCGGTGCCGGATTCGTCGTGGACATGCGCGCCCTTCATCGCGAAGATCGGATCGTAGAGCGGGCTGTGTCCCAGGTCGTATTCATTGAGCTTCTTTAATCTCTCTGGCTGCATACGATCCTTCACATAGATGGGACAGCAGTTGAGCGTGAGGACGAGGTCCACCATTTCCGTGGCCTCCACCGCTTTGCCGAAATCCAGTAGTTTGTCCATGCAGAACTGCTTGGCTTCACCATGCTTGCCATCCAGCATTTCTTGCTGGTACGTCGTAAGATTCATCTTCTTCATGGGATCCTCCGGGAAGGGCATGCCTTCTTAGTTTGGAATCGACTATCCCTTGCGGGTGACCGTGACTGTGGCCTTCTCGCCGACCTCGGGCGCGTCGATCTCCACCCAGTCGCCGGTCTTGATGGTGGTGATCGGGTCCTTGTCCAGCTTGTCAACGGCCGGGATCTCGCCGGCAATGGCGCCGTTGATGTCGATGAAGTGGACCTCCTGGCAGATGAGGCCTGCGGGGCCGTGGTTCGACACCTTGCATTTGTAGTACAGGCTGAAGGCGCCGCTGGTGGAGCCGGCCGTCGTGGGATAGACGAAGATCTTGCCGGTCACGATCTTGCCTTTCATGTCGGCGCCTGGCGCCATCACCATGCCGTCCTCGTTGCCGACGTGGTTGAACGCCCATCCAATCCGCTGGCGATTCACCAGCGCTTCCCCGGCCGCCTTACCCTTCGACCGGGCGATGCCGGTCAAGACGATCTTCTCTGCCATGATTCATTCTCCTTTCAGGTTCGGCGCCGCGTCCTGGGCCGGACTGCGGCGCAATGGTCAAGCGTTGCCCCGGTAACTACTTCTTCGCCTCGTGCTCACCCCGCAATTCATCCATTCGCCTTCGCACCACTGCCCGCAGGTCCTCTCCAAACCCCGTCAGCATGCCGCCGTCCACGGCGATCATCTGGCCGGTGATCATGGCGGCGCGGTCGCTCGCCAGAAAGCTCACCGCCTCACCGATCTCCTCGATCTTCGTGAACCGTCCCAGCGGGATCAGCCGGTTCGTCGTCATGGCCCGATACTCAGGGGTGGTGCCGGATTCCATCGGCGGCGTGTGCACGGCGCCTGGGCAGACCGTGTTGACGGTGATGTTCGAATCCGCGAGCTCCCTGGCCAGGTGTTGGGCAAGCCCCGCCTGCCCGTACTTGGACGCCGTGTAGTCCACGCCTCCGAGGAAGGTCATCCTGATGCTCGCGGTCGAGCCAATGTTCACGATGCGGCCCTTGCCCTGTTTCATCATCTGCGGGATCACCGCCTGACAGCAGAGGAACGTGCCCTTCAGGTTGACGTTGAACACCCGGTCCCACACCGCCTCGGCAAGGTCTTTGGTGAGGACCGGATGGCTCTCGATCCCCCATTGGTGACCAGGATGTCGATAGCCCCGAAGTGTTCAACGGTCGCGGCTGCCATCGCCGCTACTTCCGCTTTGTTGCTGACGTCAGCCGCCACGAGTAGCGCGCGACCGCCCATGGCCTCGATCCTCTTGACGACCCCTTCGGCCTCCTTTGTGATGGCCCTGTCGTTGATGACGACGGTGGCGCCCTCCCGGGCGAGGACAAGGGCGATCCCCTCGCCGATCCCTCTTCCCGATCCGGTCACGATCGCCGTCTTGCCGCTCAGTTCCATGTTCCTCCCATCTGCACGGCGGAGGTCAATCTGGACGCGATCCGTCTTCCACTTCGCGTCGGCAGCGTCCCTCCCTCAGTTCATCTGCTCTTCTGTCCGCGCGATGATCTCCGCCTGCTGTGATGGTGACAGGTCCGTGAAGTACGCGCAGTAACCGGCCACCCGCACCACGAGGTCCCGGTACTTTTCCGGGTTCTTCTGCGCGTCCAGCAGAGACTGTCTGTTGAGGATATTGAACTGGATGTGCGCGTGCTTCTGGCTGCTCCAGGCCCGGATGAGCTGCATGAGTCGCCGCGTTCCTTCCTCGCCGGCCACGTTGGCGGGCGAGATCTTCATGTTGAGCAGGTCTTCGCGGTGCTCCTTGTAGATGTGGCAGGTCGCCCTGGCGATGGACTGCAGGGTCACCGTGGGCCCCTTGGTGTCGCAGCCGTGCGAGGGAACGATCCCGTCGGAAAGGAACTCCCCGGCCGGCCGGCCGTTCGGCGTGGCCATGGTCACTCTGCCGCAGGGGTTGTGGAAGGTGATCGGAATGATCCGCATGTTGGCACTCTGGCCATGCGGCCTGGGATGACGGTGGGCATACTCCATCACGGTGCGCTGGATCTGGTAGCCGATGGTGTCCACCCACTCGATACCGTTGCCGTACTTGGGGGCATTGAGGCACATCTGGCGGATGGCCTCCTTGCCTTCCCAGTTGCACTCCAGGGCTTCGAGGAGTTGGTCCCAGGTCAGCTTCTTCGTGTCGTAGATAAGGTGCTTGATGGCAGCCAGGGAGTCGATGCAGGTCGCGAATCCACCAAGCCCGTCGATGCAGGAGGCATCCAGGGCACCCGGGAAATATTCCGCGTGCGTGTGGAGATCCCGGCCGTGCTCCATGCACAGGTCGTGCAGCGTGGAGGTCAGCGGAGCCGCGATGTACTTGGACTTCAACCCGGCCGCGATGTAGTTCTGGATCATGATGTGCTTGACGACGTTCTCGAGCTGCAGCCGGTAGGCATTCCACACGTCGTCGTAGGTCTTGAAGGTCCGCGGGTCACCCGTCTTCGGGCCGAACTGCTCGTCCTTGTAGATCTTCATCGCGCCGTTCCGGAGCGTCATCTCCATGACCGCGCCGTAATTGATGCCGCCGTTGCCGGTCTTGTGGGTCTCGCGGTTGGGCAGGCGCGATTCCGAGCACCCCGACATGGCGTAATCCAGGGCCTCCCGCTTCTCGATCCCGTTGCTCAGGAACCACGGCACCTCGAACTCGTCGTTGATCAGCTTGGGCGAGCCCTTGCCGTCCTTGATGGTCTCGGCCACGGCATGCAGGAATTTGTCGGGGGTGTTGGCGTGGATGCGGACTCCCAGCTCCGGGTAGCTGCTCCGAAGCGGCCGGGTGGATTCGAGCAGCACGTAGGAGAGCTCGTTCGTGGCGTCGAGACCGTCGGGGGTCTGGCCGCCGATTGTCACGGTCTCGTGGTGGGAGAATCCTTCGCGGCCCTTGGCCGCGGAGGGTGACATCTGGGACTCGATGCTCTGCATGATGTGCAGCCAGAGACACTGGAACAGCTCCTGCGCGCCTTCCGGCGTGAGCCGTCCTTCGTCGATATCCTTCCGGTACATCGGATAGAGATACTGGTCCATCCGGCCTTGGTTGACCTGCCCTCCCACCATCTCCTCCAGGCGCGAGAAGAGCTGAGTGAACCACTGCGCCTGGATCGCCTCCCGGAAGGTCCGCGCCGGGTTCTCCGGTACCCACGCGCAGACGTCCGCGATCTCCTCCAGCTCCATCTTGCGCTGGGCGTCCTGCGTCTTGGCGGCCATCGCGGCGGCCAAAGCGGAATATCGTTTGGCAAGAAGACTCAATGCGTCGCAGGTGATGATGGCCGCTTCGTAGAAGGGCTTCTTGAAGGCCAGGTCGCGCGGGTCTTCCAGCGCGGCGAGCTTTGCCCGGGCTTCCTCGCGCAGACCCTTACAGCCCCGCTTCAACACCTTCTCGAAGTCGGGGACCCAGTTCTGGGAATGGCGCATCGTTGAAGTAGACACGATCACGAACGAGAACTTGGTCCCGACATTCTCGGGGTCGGAACCCCAGAACAGGTGCCGGGTGTCAGGCGGCAGGGCTCTAATGAAGTTCGGGGTGAAGTCCTTGCCGTTCCAATACGGGAAGAGGACCTCGTCGATGATCTTCTTGTCCTCCTCGGTTATGGTGACGGCGTCCGGGGCTCCAGCTTCCTTGGCCTCGATGAAGGCTTTCGCTCCATCCTGGATGATCGTGCCGTCCAGTTCCGGGTAGACGAGGGAGTACCGTCCGAACCAGTTGCTGGGACGGCCCACGATCAGCTCGTCGTCGAAGATGGCGACGGAGATGTTCTCGGCGATGTGCTGCAGGGCTTTGGCCCAGCGCCAGACCAAGGGCTGGCCTTCCGTGGTCTTGAAGGACTCCGTGAAGTAGACCGCTCGCTCGAGGGCCACGCGGGGCGGACCAGAGGCGCGGATCGTCTCAAAGAGCCTGAGAACCCGGTCGGTCGCCGCGCCATGCAGGACCTTCTTCCCGCTCTCGATGGCGGCTTCCTGAGTGGACAGTGCCGCCGGCGTCGCACCCATGGTGGATCTCCTCTCTTCTGGCGTCCCTACTTTGGACACGGTGTCAGGTTGATGAATGCGGCGCAGGTTGGCCTCGCTTGTTGTCATCGCTGCCCATGACCCAATGAATGGCATCGATCAACGCTTGGTCGTCAACGGGCTTCCGGAGAAAGAACTGCGCGCCGAGCTGTCGGGCCAGGATGCCTGTCTCGGCGTCATCGCACGCCGAGATCGCGATCACCCGCAGACGGGATTTACGCTGATTGAGTTCCTTCAGGAGCTCCACCCCCGTCACCTGCGGCATCGTGATATCCAACAGGACACAGCCCTCCGCCTGTGGATCCAAGTCTCCAAGAAACTGCGTCGCGGAACTGAACACGCGGTGTGGCAGACCTGCCGACCGCAGCAGCAGAGAAAAGGCCTTCCGCACCGACTCTTCGTCGTCAACGATGAAGACTATGAAGCTGCCTGGGGATCGGCGTTCCAGCCTCCATGGGTGGAACACGCGATGTCCTTCTCGACAAACTCGAGCGCACTTCTCCTCTCGATCCACTCGCATGAGGCTCCTGACCCGAACCGTCCCTTGCCAAAGGCGCCACGGGTCACACGAATGCGATAGCGGCTCGAACGTCGCCCGACCCCAAAAGCGCACATCTGGACCGGCGCAGGCGCCGTCGTTTCCCTTCCTGTACTTTTTAACACTACTCGCAGGTAGGTTGCCCGTCTATCCCT
>Ga0233416_10000587_pt1 | contig 11296 bp, 4 predicted proteins | sample Sediment_Towuti__2_FD_188638 | JGI IMG/M metagenome (GOLD analysis project Ga0233416, IMG submission 188638) | Sediment microbial communities from Lake Towuti, South Sulawesi, Indonesia - Sediment_Towuti_2014_0_MG | ecosystem: Environmental > Aquatic > Freshwater > Lake > Sediment | place... | reverse complement strand
CGGCGGGGACGAGGTGCAGAGGCCCAGTGGCAAGAGCGAATCGAGCCTCTCTGGGATGGGGAGGCTTCTCCTGCAGCCCACAGCTTTATCCATCGTCCGTAGGGGACTACCGCAGAGGAAGGGCGGCGATGGCTTCCTTCGTAGGCGGGGGTGGATCGCGCTTTCGGCTTCTCTCCTGCAAAATAGAAAGGGCAGGGCCCGTTGCGAGGCCCTGCCCTTCGATTCTCCCCACCGATTGCTTATAGCCAGGTGACCCGTTCGGCGGGTCTGATATAAATTGGCTCTTCGACCTGGATCCGGGCCACTTCCTTGCCCGACTTGTTGAAGCCGAGCACGGTATCGTTGTACATCTCGAACCGCTTCCCGTGGATCTGCGTTTCGAACACCTTCGGGCCCGGAATGACGTCGTACCGGAAGATGATCTGCTGGCTGGCTCGCCAAAGCTGGAGCACCGCCAACAGTTCCCGGCTCGGCACGAGGTACTTCTCGATGGCGTTATCCACGCCGGGCCCGAACATCTGCCTGGCATAGCCCCGCGGGCTGTGCCGTGGCGGGATGTAAAATCCGTTGGGCTCCGTGCCCCACTGCGGGTACAGCGGCAAGGCCACCTGCTCCACCCGGATCGCGTAGTACAACGGATGCCACCGGTCTTCTGCCCAGAGTCCGTCCTCTCCGATACGCACCAGGCTCTGCATCCGGATCTTTCCCACGCAGGCCGCCATACAGCGTGTTTCCATCGGTTCCCCGCCGGTGAGCGGGTCCTTGCCTTCAATACGTGGGTAGCAGGCGATGCATTTTTCACTGACCCGGGTCGTGCCACGGTACATCGGTTTCTTGTACGGGCACTGCTCCACGCATTTCTTATACCCGCGGCAGCGGTTCTGGTCGATCAGCACGATGCCGTCCTCCGGCCTCTTGTAGATAGCCTTTCGAGGACAGGCGGCTAAGCACCCAGGATAGGTGCAGTGGTTGCAGATACGCTGGAGATAGAAGAAGAACGTCTCATGCTCAGGGAGACTGCTGCCGGTCATCTTCCAAGGCTCATCCCTCGAAAATCCAGTCTTGTCAACGCCCTCAACGAGGGCTCGCATCGAGGTCGCCGTATCTTCGTAGATATTGACGAAGCGCCACTCCTGGTCCGTCGGAATGTAGCCAATGGCAGCCTGCCCAACCTTGGCCCCGGCGTCGAAAATCGTCATCCCTTCGAACACCCCGTAGGGAGCGTGGTGCTTGCGTCCCACGCGCACGTTCCAGACCTGCCCGCCAGGATTGACTTGCTCAATGAGCTGGGTGATCTTTACGTCGTAGAACTGCGGATACCCGCCGTACGGCTTGGTTTCCACATTGTTCCACCACATATATTCCTGGCCCTTTGAAAAGAGCCAGGTTGACTTGTCCGCCATCGAACAGGTCTGACAAGCCAGGCACCGATTGATGTTGAACACAAAGGCAAACTGCCACTTCGGATGTCTCTCCTCGTATGGGTAGAGCATCTTCCGCCCCAGTTGCCAGTTATAGACTTCAGGCATGTCTTCCTCCGTAAGGCGTGAGGCGTGAAGCGTGAAGCGAAGGATCTGAAGTCGGCTTCACACCCCTCACCCCTAACGCCTAACCCTCACGGGTTGTTAGACTTTGATCTTAATATGCTCGCCCTTCAGCCACTTGATCATAAACTCGTTTTCCTGCCCCGGCGTAAAGCCCGTGCGAACCGGTTCCCACGGACCGCGCGCGCCGATACCGCCGTCTTCCGCCTTGGTGATCCGGATGAGACATTCCTTCGGTACCGTGTTGATCGCGTGGTGGTCAACCTGGTAGCCCCACTTGAACTTCCAGGCGATGGCATGTTTGCTCGGTAACGAGTCGGTCTGGTGCATGGGCATCAACCAATTGCGCGTGAACGACTGCTGAGCCCCGTACCGGAAGTTCGATTGATATCCGGTATCGATCGCGATCGCGCGACCGTCCGGTCTTGTTTCGTGCCCCTTGACCGACTTGGCCGTGGCCACATATGGCGCGTGCTTCGCCATCGTGACATGGTACGGGTAGGCGGGGTTGTACTTGGCCCGAATCATCAGGCGCGCAACCTTATAATAGGGGTCGCTGGGCTTCCAACCGCGATAGGGTCGATCCACCGGGTTCCCGTCAACATACACGTAGTCGCCATCGTTGATCCCCCGGTCCTTGGCCGCCTGCGGGTTGATGTGCAACTGGTGTTCGCCGACGCCGGGCGTCCGCTTGTCCATGCGGTACGGATCGCCGAAGTTCGACTCATAAATCTGCACCCAGTCGTTGACCGACCATTGGCTGTGGACCCGATGGCGGGTCTTGGGGGTGACGCAGTAGAACTGATACCCCTTTTCCCACAGCGGATTACTGTGGCGCTTGATTTCATGCCACGAGAGCTTGATGTTGCGGACCGTCTTGTCATCGTGGTGCTGCGCCGTGATCGGAATACCGTAGTCATCCGGACGAACATAGGGGTTCGTCGTAAAGATGGCGTTCGGGAGATACGGTGTCGCTTCCGGTCCCTCACGGTGAGAAATGAAGTTTTCGCCGTATTCGATCGCCTCCGGCTCGATGCGGTAGTTCTCATACCTCCCGCTGCGGGTCCACATGGGCTTGGACTCGTTGGTCTCCTCCCAGAAGGGATGTCTCGGATAGGTGCGGACCATCACCATCCAACCCTTTTCTGACTTCAACATCACGTCGGCCGAGTAGCCGTAAAACGTGCTGGAGGCATCGAGCATCCGCTGCGCATAGACGTCCACGCGGTTGGCATACACCATCGCGAAATAGTCCTTCATGCGTTTGTCGCCGGTCATGTCCGACAGCTTGGCTGCGACTCCGGCGAAGGTGTCGAGGTCGTTTCGCGTGTCGTACAGAGGCCGGATTCCGCCCTTCCAGATTTGCACCCAGGGATTCGACACCGTGATCGTCATTTCCGGGTAGGTGAACTCCATCCAGGAGTTGCAGGCAAAGGCGATATCGTTATGGTTCACGTCCGACGTCATCTCGATGTCCTGCGTGATGAGACATTCGATGTTCGGATCGACGTTGCGCACCATGTCGTAATGGTGTTTCGCGTTGTTGAGCACGTTCACGTTGGTCACCCAACGGAACTTGCTTGGCGTCGGCATGTGGGTCTTGCCGGTAAAGACCTTCCTTCCGTACTTCGGGGTATTGACAATCAAGGCTGTGTCGCCGTGGTTCCAGTAACCGACTTCCTCGCCGTAGTAGTACGACTTCGTCTTGATTTCCTTCCCGTGCGCGTTCGGGTCCAAGGTGATATTGAAGGGATCTTCACCCGTATGAACGGCCAGACCAGCACCGGACCACGGAGTCGCAGTCCACGCGCCAGCCTTGTAGTTACCGGCCCAGGTATGCTGACCCGTGCCGAACTTCCCGACGTTACCGGTAATGATCAGTACCATCGCAGCGCCACGGGCGTTGATGGTCTGATGGAAATAGTGACAGGTCCCTTCGCCGTTGTGAATTGCAGCCGGTTTGATGGTCCCCGAATCGCGCGCCCACCGCACAATCAGGTCTTTCGGGGTGCGGCAGATCTGATGGACGGTGTCGAGGTCATAATCTTGGAAATGCACCATGTACATCTGCCAGACTGGCATCGCATCAATCTCGCGACCATTGAGTAACTTCACCCGGTACGTGCCGGTGAGGGCTGCGTCGATTCCGCTATTCTGATAGTGCCAGCCCACCTGTTCACGATGCAGCGGGACGGCCTGCTTCTTGTTGAGATCCCACACCATCATTCCGCCGAGCCGCTCGATTTGCTCAGGTTTTAACGATTGAATGCGACCTGAGTAACTCTTCGAGAAGTCCGGGAACTTATAGTCCGCGACAACATCCCGTGGGTCGAGGTACTGCAACGTGTCCGTGCGGACAAGGATTGGCGAATCCGTGAACGCTTTGAGGAAGTCAATGTCGTGCATGTTTTCATCGACGATGATCTTCATGGCGCCCAAAAACAGCGAGCCGTCCGACTCAGGGCGCAGCGGCATCCAGTAGTCCGCACGATAGGCGGTTGGATTGTATTCAGGAGTGATGACGACCACGCGCGCACCGCGCTCGATACATTCCAGTTTCCAGTGCGCCTCCGGCATTTTATTTTCGACGAAATTCTTTCCCCAACTGGTGTTCAACTTGGAGAAACGCATGTCGGAAAGGTCGATATCCGAGCCTTGTGCGCCGGACCACCAGGGATGAGCCGGATTCTGGTCGCCGTGCCAGGTATAGTTCGACCAATAGCGGCCGCCCTGCGCCTGATCCGGATTGACCTTGCGAATCCAGGTGTCCAACAGCGCGTTGATACCACCGTTCATCCTGGTATTTCCCATCTTGCCGACAATCCCGAGCACCGGCATTCCGGCGCGATGCTTGAAGGTGCGGGTCCCGGCGCCCTTCATCATCTCGATCATTTCTGGCGCATACCCCTGCTCGCGGAGACGACGCGCCCCCGCCTCACCACTGTAGCGCGTGGCGATGATGATCATGGCCTTCGCGGCGTAGGTGAAGGCCGTATCCCAGGAGACACGGAGCATGTCATCCAGAAAACGGCTGTCGAACTTGTATTTGCGCTTCGTTTCGGGAGTCAGCTCGGGAGATCCATCGTCCATCCACTGTTTCCAGCCCTTCCGCATCAGCGGACCCTTCAGTCGATAGGGGCCGTACACACGGCGGTGGAAGGTGAACCCCTTCAGGCACATGCGCGGGTTGTGCGCGAAGGTGCCGCGGTTGCCGTAAAGGTCTTCGTAAGTCTGGTGATCGTAGTTCTGCTCAACTCGCATCACCACACCGTTACGCACAAAGGCCCGTACACGGCAGGCGTGCGTATCATTCGGAGAACAAACCCAGGTAAAAGATGAATCATACCGGTATTGGTCGTGATACACTCGCTCCCACGACCGATCTGGATAGTCGCCCAGCGGGTTGCCGACTTCAATGACCGGCTGGAGCGCAGTCAAGGCCAAGACCTTGTCTGCTACCGCGACCGCAGCGACGGTCCCCGCGGAGACCTTCAAAAACTGCCTACGTGACAAGAACATTGTAGGTACCTCCTCACGTTGAGGGCTTCACTATGCCCGCACGTTCGAATCGATGTAAAGAACTTTTTCTCAACCCCTCGATGTCGGGTTCTGCCAGGCCTGACCGATGATCTTTATTGCCCCAGAATCAATTCCCTCTCGTATCGAAGGACGGAACTCTTGGCGATCATTCAAAATTGCTACACCACACCGTTTAAACCAACGTGCAATTATGAGCAATAATCGAACCATTCACGACATCGACTCCATTCAGATACGGCCTTTCAACTCGTTGAATTTGTTATGAAATATCACTGTTATCCGTGGCGCGTCGAATATGAAGCCGGATCAGTTTGTGTAGTTTCCGTATCATTGTGTCATGAAACCGGCGAACATGCTCTCATAATCACCTATACTATCCATGACTTACAATTTAGCTCCTCCGATCGATCCTATGCGTTACGATAAAGCAACGGCGCTGCCGACCGTAACGTCATGAAATGCAAGATTTTGATTTTTCTCGGTTGCTTGACTGTGTCTCACAAGCTCAGTAAAATCCCACCCCTCTTCACCTCAGAGCGGTGTGAGCGGGAATAGCTCAGTGGTAGAGCATCGCCTTGCCAAGGCGAGGGTCGCGGGTTCAAATCCCGTTTCCCGCTCCATACATTGCTTCCTCAAGGACAGGGATTTGAATCCGCGACCAGGGGATGCGAAGGGGATGTGTCCCCTTCGTGGAGAGATGCGAGGGGGCTGGCCCCCTCTGCAAGAGCTGGCGAAACAGGATTCAGAGTTGAGCCGGCGAAGGAGCGTGGTTCAAATCCCGTTTCCCGCTCCATACCACACTTCGTGTGGACCGGCGGCCCCCACAGTTCAATTTGTCCTTCGCCTTAAGCCCAACCCACAGCAACTGGAGAGCTGCGACATTGACTTGGTAGGGGACACGGAATCGTTTGGGAACAGGGAGAAGAGCCTTCGGGCAACTATGTACGACCCAAGGCTACCAATTGGCGTAGACCGTCTTGCGCGGAGAGAAGTTCTTCGTGCGTCAGACGCATCTGCCCGAATCTCGCTCGACAGTAGAGCTCGGTGATGGTCGCCACAGCGGTACCCGCTTCGTTCCATTGCTCCTGAGCGATGCGGAGGAATTGTAGGGGCGGCATGGCCACCGGCTTCGAAATGCCTCTCCGCGCGAGGTGACTGATCATGCGCCGGTAGAGACGCGTAATCGCTTCCTCATCCCGATTCTTTGTCTGTCCCGGAACTACTTTCGTCCAAGGCCGATTCCACGCCAACCAGAGCAGGGCGCTGAATCCCATCACGATCAGTCCGAGGAAGCCGCCTACCTGCCGAAGATTTCCTCTCAGGAGATATTCAACCGCGCGCTCGACTATGGAAGTCACCGGTGTCACGACCGTGGCCAGTGAATCCCAGGCTCGGTTTCTGACCGAGGCACCGCCGGCTTTCAATTCCCGAACCATGGCAAGCTGATCATCCGCGCTGTATTGCACGAAGAAGCGGCTCCAACGGAGCCTGAGGTTATCCATCATCCTCTCCAAGGCCTGCCATACGGAGGCCGAGGAGGCGGCATGTTCTCCTATGGCGGGCGTTGGATCCATCAAGACCCACCCCGAACGCGGGAGGTGTGCTTCCACCCACGCATGGGCATCCTGCTGCCTGACCAAGTAGTAGTTCCCGTACTCGTTCCACTCCGTGGCCAGGAATCCCGTGACGAGTCGGGCTGGGATACCGACCGTCCGCAGCATGATCACCATGGCGGTCGCGTAATGTTCGCAGTACCCCGTCTTGCGGACAAAAAGAAATTCCTCGAGCGGATGGGATTGTTCCGCGAGAGGGGCATCGAGACTGTAGCGGAAATTGCGCGCAAGATGTTCCTGAATGGCTAAGACCCGCTCGTAGGCGGTGCGCTTGGGTTGAGTGATCTCGCGTGCCAGAGCCGTGATCCGTTCCGATTGAACTGGTACCTGCAGATAATGCCTGCTGAACGATTCTGGGTATGACACCGCATGAGGCTCGAAATCGGCCGGCAACACGGGGCTGGATCGGGAGATGATCGAATATTCAATCCGGGACGAGCTGGGAAAAGGCAGGTACAAGGCGCCTGTCGGGTCCGATTCGACCGTCGGAAACCGGCCGCTGACTGATTCAGCAACGGGCGCCGCAAAAAGGACCGGAGTATCGAGTGGCTCCAGCAAGATGTTCTGGCGGAAGGTGGGCCCGGGATGAGACAGAGCCGGCACTCGATCCTGCCGGACCGTGAACGTCCCCGGGGTGTACTCACTGAGGACCCGCCGATGGTTCAGTTGATTCGCCCAGGATCTTCCGTCGTACCGGTCGAATGCCATCCCGCGCACATAGAATCGATCCGCCGCTTGAGTGGGACCGTCCGGGAGTTCGACTCGCATGACCACGCTGGGATCCCGCTTGATGGGCCCGATCGCGCCCAAATTCACCGTGTCCGAGAACCCCGACGTGCGAATGTTGTCCCCATAGCCCTTCTGATAGAACCCGGCGCTCACCCGAGGTATCGCAAAGAAGATCACGATAGTCAACGCGAAGGCGGCCACCGCAAGTCCGTTGGCCAGCCAGAACAGTTGGGGCGTGACATGGCTCAACGGTTCAGGAGGGTCCTGTCGCATGGCTGAGCAGGCCGCAGGTGCCGGCGCGTCTTCCGATTTCTTCGTCAACTGGAACAGAATCAGCGTCCAGACACCTGTCAGGAGATAAGCGAGAAAAATCACGAGGTACCAGAGATCCGTCGTCACCGAGGCAGAGGCCAGGATCGCCATCAGACTGATGGCGTACAGGTGCAGATAGTCGCGTCGCAGTTGAAGATTGAACAGCTTAATGACCATGAGGATCAGGAGAAAGTGCACTCCCGCGTGAAGGAGATCCCCGGAGACCCACATCATGTCGACCCAGAATCCGAGAAAGCCTATGACCCCGAGAATGTTCCATGTCGCTGCTGACAGCGGGGTGTGCGTCGCAAGCTGTTCGATAGACCTGATCCCCAACGCTCGGAGTAGTACCAGGATCAGCGCAACGCCCGTGACGACGGTCAGCCAATCTGGCAGGTTGGCTCCGAGTGCCAGTCCGATGAATGAAGCTGAGGCCAGCAATATGGAGGTGAGCCGGAGCGCCTGGTCAAAGGCCATGTGTAAACCTCGCGAGTGCAGCCGAGTCGATGAGGAGCGCGGGGTCCTCCGGGGTCGGTGCCCCGTCCCAGGGACGCACCACGATCAGCGCTCCTTCTTCAACAGCGGATCGTTCCGTGAATCCGTCATCGTGAAGTCCGTTCTCCCCCTCGGGGGCGCGCCGCTCGCAGAGTGCGAGGACGCGCAGGAGATCGACGAGGTGAGCTTCGCCCCGGCCGAACGACGAGCAAACCGGCCCGGCCGCCAGGCGAAGGTTCCAACCACGCATTGTCAAGTGATGCACCAGAGACGCTGTGAAGGTCACGGCTTCTTCGAACAGGGCGTCGTGACTGACCGGGGCCAGAACGGACAACTGGATCGTGGCACGGCGCTGGTCCTCCGCTTCGGTCTCCCGCACCATCAAGTTCGCCGTCCGTGCGGTCGTGACCCAATGAATGTTCCGAGAATCGTCGCCGGCCTGGTAGAGGCGCAGATTATACAGGTCGTTTCCCTGTCCCCGTCGATGCACATGATGCTCATTGCCGGTGGTCCGCAGTTGCTGCAACATTCCCTCTTTGAGCGGTTTGATCTCCGGTGAGACGACGGCGATGTCGGGGACGGGATAATAGGCTTTCTTGACGAAGAGGCCGAAAGGGAAGGCGGTCACCACACGCACACCATCGAGCTGAAGCCGCCCGCGGCGAGTGGCGATGAGCGGATAGGAGAGCAGCCGACTGGCGCCAGGAAGAATCTGGCGAAGGAGCAATCCGCGATCAAGATCGTGCCCGTCGGTCACGTCCAGCACGCGCAGCGAGAAACTGGGAAGTCTCGATTTTCCGTTCCTGACCACGAGCGTGGCCGTGGTCGGCTCATTGACGAACAGGAGATCGGGCAGATGGCGGTGAAATTCCAGCCGGCGCAGACAGTGTTCCGCCGCGATCCCTGAGATCAGGATGATGCTCAGCATCATCGCGAGCAGCAGGTAGAAGAGATTGTTTCCGGTATTGATCGCCGCGACGCTGACCGCCAGCGTAAACAGGAGGAACTGAAGTCCCTCGGTCGTAAAGCGCGTCGAGCGATTCGCCGTGAGCTGTCGAACGATGGCACGGAGTTGAGAGGGCATGCACCACCAGCGGCCCCGCACCCGGCCTGCGCAAGGGGCCTATACGGGGACGGGAACCGATTCCACAAGGTCCTGGATAAGGCGCTCGGCTTCCTCAAAACTTCGCTGGCGGAGACCGTGAGCGCGGGCCAGCATGATGCGATGGGAAAGCACGATCGGAGCGAGTTCTTTGATATCGTCCGGCAGGCAATAGGATCGGCCGCGAACCAGGGCCAACGCTTTGGCGGCCCGGCTCAACGCGAGCGCCCCGCGCGTGCTGACACCCAAAGACAAGAGCGCAGATTGTCTGGTGGTCTGTACGATCGATAAGAGGTACTCCATCAGACTCTCTTCCATCAGCACCTTCTCAACCCGCGCCTGCAGGTCCAGGACGTCTTGAGCGGTGAGCATCGGCTGAAGATCTTCGGCCGGATGGAGCGATTGAGACCGGTCCAGGACCTTCTTTTCCTCCTCGGGCGAGGGATAGCCGATCCGCAGCCGCATCAAGAATCGATCGAGCTGCGACTCGGGGAGCGGGAATGTCCCATGATATTCGGCGGGATTCTGGGTTGCGATCACCATGAACGGCTGGCGCAGCACATGGGTCTGATTGTCGACCGAAATCTGCGCTTCGCTCATCGCTTCGAGGAGACTGCTTTGAGTCTTTGGCGTCGTTCGATTGATCTCGTCAGCCAGCACGATATTGGCAAAGATGGGCCCCGGCATGAACTCAAAGGCCTGTTTCTGGCGGTTGAAAATCGACACGCCCACGATATCGGACGGCAGCAGATCGCTGGTGAACTGGATGCGCTTGAAAGAGCAGTCGAGTGATCGCGCAAGGCTATGGGCGAGCGTGGTTTTTCCCACCCCGGGGACGTCCTCGAGCAGCAGGTGGCCCCTGGCCAACAGCGCCACGATCGTCATCTCGATGACGTGTGCCTTGCCCTTGATCACCCGCGCAATATTGTCCTGAATGGCTCGAATCGCGTCCCTTGAATCCATGATGGAGTTAGCGGGGAAAATGATGAGCGATGGTTTGGTGGTGCGACACGGTCGAAGTCTAACAAAGGGTCCCAGGGCGGTCAATTTTTCGTGGGTTTTGTGCCAAGCCATGGTAACGGCCGTAAGTTGGCTCGTGCAGCCTCCTCGGCGCGATCCTAACCGGTGGGCGCTACCCCGGAATGAGCGTAAGAAACCAAGGAGGCACTTCTTCCCTCATCATGCCGAATCGACGCGCGGTGCTGCTGGCGGGCATCCCAGGGAACGCTGCCCCCCGGGTAATGCGGACGTATCGGAATCCAGCGGCGGCATGGCCGCCTGAAGCCAGCGCGTCCGCAAGGGGTAAACGGCGGCGAAGAACCCCTACTTCGGCGAGGTCGATCGACTCACCGATTGGCAGCTGATCAAGCAGGCCATAGATTCCGCCAAAAATCTGAGGGAGGCTTGCGGCAGTAAAGAGACGGTCTTGCGGGCGATAGCGGGGATCTTCAAGTAACTGCGCCACGAGTTCCCAAAACACGTGGGCATCGACTGCACCCAGCACACAGAGGGTGCCTCGATTTCTTAGCAGATGAAGAAGCGCCAGCGGGCCCACGATCTCGAATTTCCAGGACGGGAAGAGGAGGACGCGATCACCGTGCTGAACTTCGAGCGCGGGCTCGCCGCGATGTCGAATGTGTCGAAACGCGCCTTTTGTCCGGCGGAGATCCTCGTCGATGATCGCTGCGGAGAACCTCGTCGGTTCATACGCGAAGGTCGGCGTGGCCGGCGCCCAGCAAGCCGCGATCGTGTACCGGGGGGCGAGCTTCCCGCGTTCATCCAGGTTTTGGAGATCGAACATGTCCTGATTACTGAAGAAAGCGAAAGCCGGTCCCAATTTCGCCTTCAGCATCCGGGTTCTTTCCTGTCCGGGATGGAGAGGACCGCCCAGCCTGGACCGGGAATCGAGACGATCGAGACAATGGAGAATGAGCTGCCGGTTCTTCCGCTGCAATTCCGGA
>Ga0233416_10000586_pt1 | contig 11301 bp, 9 predicted proteins | sample Sediment_Towuti__2_FD_188638 | JGI IMG/M metagenome (GOLD analysis project Ga0233416, IMG submission 188638) | Sediment microbial communities from Lake Towuti, South Sulawesi, Indonesia - Sediment_Towuti_2014_0_MG | ecosystem: Environmental > Aquatic > Freshwater > Lake > Sediment | place... | reverse complement strand
CGAACAAAGACGGAGCGAACCAGGCGTATGAATATCACGCCGACCACCAGGAATTCGAACGAGTTCATGACCTGCTCAACTCCCGAAATTGCAATGGGTGGTTTAATGCCCCCCGCCACTCAAGATGCCGCTTGCCGCCAGCATCGGCAGGACCGCGCCCCGGTTGATGTAGACCCATGCGGCCGCGGTGTCGGTGATCGAGAGCAGGAACTTGCTCGTGGCAAGGATGCCGAGGAGGCAGGCATCGCCCCATGGAGATCGGATGCCTGGGAAACTGCGGCAGACGACGACGCGAACGCCGGCAGAGCCGGCAGCAGTGAAGCAAGAATCAATACCATGACGACAAGCCGGGGATGATTCCGTTGCATTTCCTGTCGGTCGCCTCTTCCTTCACGCAATGGACGATATTGCGTTGCCCATGATCGCGCGGATGACCGCATCCGGTGTCTCCTCGGGGATCTGCACGAGGTTCCTCCAGCCGAGGAGCCGCGCTCTCCCGGCGGCAGCGGGACTCAGGCTCCACGCCACGACCTTCGATGAATCCCATCCGGGTCCGTCCCTTTCCTCGTCCAGCGCCTCCGCTTCCTCCGGGCTCCTCAGGATGCAGCCCGTGATCGGAAGGGCGCCCAGGACGACCCTCGCGGCGGGGGTGACGGGCAGGGGGATCTCGACCACCTCTGCGCCGCACCGGTCCAGCTCCGTGCCGAGATCCCCTCCCGGAGCGACGATCACGAGGCGTTCCCCCGAAAGCGGACGTTTCCCGAACCAGTCCAACGTCTCCGCATGACGGACGACCGTGCCGATGATGAACATCGCCGGCGGTTCGATACCCTCCCGCTCGACGGCCGCGGGAAGCTCGGCGAGCGTGCTCCGAACCGTCTTCTGGGCAGAGGTGGTGCCACGTTCCACGACCGCCGCGGGCGTGAGGCGGTCCATGCCCGCGGCGACGAGCTTCTCGACGGTCTGCGGCAGGCTGGTCACGCCCATGTACCCCACCAGCGTCGCGTGGGGATCGGCCGCGAGCAGCTCCCAGCGTACCTGCGACCCGTTTTCCTTCCTCGATTCGTGGGCCGTCAGCAGCGTCACCCGGACGGCCTCCTTCCGGTGCGTCGGCGGCACGCCTGCGTAGGCCGGGACCGCGATTCCCGCGGTCACCCCCGACACGACCTCGAACGGGACTCCCGCTGCGGCGAGCGCCTCCGCTTCCTCTCCGCCGCGCCCGAACACGTACGGGTCGCCGCCCTTCAGCCGGACCACGCGCTTTCCCTTGCGGGCGAGGCGCACCAGCAGGGCGCAGATCTCCTCCTGCGGCACGGGATGGTGCCCGGCCTCCTTGCCCACGCAGTGGAGTTCGACATGCGCCGGCAGGTCGCAGGGCAGCGCGGTCGCCGCAAGCCTGTCGTAGACCACGGCATCGGCGCAGAGGAGCCTCTCCCGTCCGCGAAGAGTGAGCAGGCCGGCGTCCCCCGGGCCGCCTCCGACCAGGGAGACGAGCCCCCACGTTCCCCTTGCCTCGCCGAAAGACGCATGCCCGGCATGGAATCCTTTTCCTTTCTCCCGGCGCCGAGGGCTTTCCGGCGTCTCCGGCACCGGCGATAGCCACCTGGCCAGCTCCTCCGACAAGGGGACCCGCGCCTTGATCCGCCGGGTGTCCACGGTGGCGTCGAAGAACAGGTCGTACCGCCGCTCCGATTCGTCCCGGGACAGGCCGAGCGCGCGCACATCGGCCCGGAAACGCCCGGCCGCCTCGATCCATCCCGCCCACTCCGGCCCGAAGCGGCGCTCGAGGAATGCGCGCAGGCGGCGGACCACGAACGGCGCCTCGCCCGCCGAAGCGATGGAAAGCTGCAGGGAGCCCCTGCGCAGGCGGGCAGGGAGGTGAAACGTGCAGAGTGCGGGATCGTCGGCCACGTTGACCCACACGCCTGCCGACGCGGCGTCCTCCGAGACGCGTCGGTTCACCTCGCGATCGTCCGTCGCGGCAAACACCAGGGAGAACGATGCGGCCTCGCCCGGCCGGTAGGCCCGCTTCTCGAGGGCGATCGCCTCTTCCTTCCCGAGGGTGCCGAGCGGCGCGACCGCCTCCGGCGTCACGACGGTGACCCGGGCCCGCTCCGCGAGGAGGCCTTCGACTTTGCGCAGGGCCACCCATCCGCCGCCGACCACCAGGCAGCGGCGCCCCATTATGTTCAGCGTGACCGGGTACATGGCACTCTCACGATATCGTCAAGCCTCCAGTTCCTCCCTCACCGAGACGGCGATCTTGTACAGAATCGTGATGATGAGAAAGCCCGCGGCATAAATGCCGAGCGCGATAAGGCTCTCGCGGAGCGTGGGGCTGTACTCGGTGACCTTTCCCAGCGGAGAAGGGATGAATCCGGTGACCACCATGCCGAGGCCCTTTTCGATCCAGATGGCCAGGATGACGCCCAGGCAGATCGGAAACAGGTACGTGAAATTGTTCCTGACATTCGGGAGGAGCAGGAGGACCAGGGCCGTGACGGCAAGGATCTGCGAGGTCCACATGAACGGCACGAGGGCGTTGTGGCCGTGCAGGCCGAGGAAGAGATACTCGAAGTGGTGCTTGTGCTCGGGGATGTCGCTGTAGAAGGCCGTGAAGAGCTCGACCAGGACGAAGAAGATGTTGATCGCCATGGCGTAGGTGACGATCTGCGCGAGTTTCCTGATCGCCTCCTCGCCGGCGTCGAACTTCGTGTACTTCCGGAGAATGAGACAGAGGACGATGAGGAGGCTCGGGCCGGAGGCGAAAGCCGATGCGAGGAACCGGGGCGCCAGGATGGCCGTCAGCCAGAACGGCCGGGCGCCGAGGCCGGAGTAGAGGAACGCCGTCACCGTGTGGATGCTGATGGCCCACGGAATCGAGAGGAGAATGACCGGCTTGATCCACGACGGCGGGTGAACACCCTTGCTCTCCGAGGTGAACGTGACGTACGCGATGAGGATGTTGAGGATCAGGTAGCCCTGGAGGACCACCATGTCCCAGAACATGAGCGAGTTCGGCGTGGGGTACAGGATCACGTTCAGGACGCGGGTCGGCTGGCCCATGTCGACGAAGATGAACAGCAGGCACATCGTCACCGAGGCGATCGCCAGGAACTCGCCCAGGATCGTCAGTCTGCCGAAGGCCTTGTAGTTGTGCAGATAGTACGGAAGGACCACCATCACCGCCGACGCCGCCACTCCGACGAGGAAGGTGAACTGCGCGATGTACAGGCCCCAGGGAACGTCGCGCCCGAGTCCGGTGACGACGAGGCCGGTGCTCAGCTGCTTGAGGTATGCGATCGCGCCCGCCACGGCGAGGGTCGACAGGATCCCCACCAGTGTCCAGTAGCGCCTGCTTCCCCGCAATGCCTTTTCCAGCATATCGTCCTCACACCAGGTAGAAGATCTGCGGTTCGGTCCCGAGCTCGGGCTTTCGACGGATCGAAAAGCCGTCCTTGAGCGCGCGAGCCACTTCGGATTTCGGGTCCCGGATATCGCCGAACGTCATCGTGCCCGGCCCGGAAACCTTGTTGCAGACCTCCACGCAGGCCGGCGGAAGGCCCTTGACCAGCCGCTCGGTACAGAACGTGCATTTCTCGACGACCCCTTTCGTCCGGGTGGGGTAATCGGGCCGGATCCCGGTCGTGATGAACGGCCTCGGGTCCTGCCAGTTGAAGCTCCGGGAGCCGTAGGGACAGCCCACGATACAGTACCGGCAGCCGATGCACCGGTGCTGGTCCATCATCACGATCCCGTCCTGCCGCTTCCACGTGGCCTTTGTGGGGCACACCCGCACGCACGGCGGGTTGTCGCAGTGGTTGCAGAGCACCAGGACGCGCTTGTCGGCCAGCCCCTTGTCGAGGTGCGGGTGGGTCGCGGACGCGAAGGTGTCCTTGAAGGGCTCCTTCCAGAGCCACTTGACCTCGCGGATCGGATCCTCGATCTGCGGCACGTTGTGCGCGACGTGGCAGGCGTCGATGCACGCACGGCAGTCCTCGCGCTGGAGGCATTTCCTGACGTTTATCGCGATGGCCCACCGCCCGGCCGTAAGCTCGCCCGGGGCGGATTCCGGGCTCACCGCTCCGGCAGCGGCCCTTGCGACGGGCGCCGCGAGCCCCGCGCCGAGGATCGCGCAACCCGCGGCCTTTAGAAAGGCTCTCCGGTTTTCATCCATCACGTCACTCCTTGGATCCCTTTTCGATCGAGGTGGCAGTCCCAGCAGAACGGCCTTTCGCCCACGTACGCGTGGCACTTGTCGCAGAATTGCGCCTTTTCCGTGTGACACCCCAGGCACGTGTTGTGGAGGCTCATCTCGTAGCGCGTCCCGTCCTGCGCGATGTAGATGCGCCGGCCTTCCCGGACCACGGCGTCGCGCCACCGGTTGAGCAGCTCCATGTGGGATTCCCGCATGTACTGCCTGGACTCGACGCACTTCTTTTCCGTCTTCGGGAGGACCGGGTCGGCCTTCGCCGCGGCCTTTCCCCTGGCCGCCGAATACCAGAACGGAAGCGTCATCATCGCGAGGAAGACGGCAAGGCCGGCCAGGATCTTTCCCTTGTCATACATCGCCTCATTCCTCCGCTTCCGGGATGGGTTGCTCTTCCGCTTCGCCGACGGGTTGCAGGCGCAGGTTGATCGTCCGCTCCTTCTGCCCCTTCATGACGAGCGCGTTGGCCACCAGTTCGTGGATGCCGGCGACCTTGACGCCCGGGGCCCAGTAGTCGCAGACCGTCGAGAGCGTCGCACGGTCGATGGCGCACATGGCGGCCAGGCGGTTCACACCGTGCTTCTTCTGGACGTGGCGCACCGCATTGCCCCGGGGAAGCCCGCCGCGCAGCCTCATCTCCATGTTCTCGTCGGTGCCCAGTCCGGCGCCGCCGCCGCAGCAGAACGTCTTCTCGCGGATGGTGTTCTCGGGCATCTCCCGGAAGTGGTTGCAGACGTTCCGGATGACGTACCGGGGCTCCTCGAGGATCCCCATCGCGCGCGCCGGATTGCACGAGTCATGGAAGGTCACTTTGAGAAGGTCGTTCTGCGACGGGTCGAGACGGAGCTTGCCGTGCCGGATGAGGTCCGCCGTGAACTCGACGATGTGGATCATCTTGGTGGAACGTGCGTGCTCGAACCGGGTCCCGGTGATCGGGGAGGTCGGCACCTCCAGGAAGTCGGCGGGGCCGTTCATCGTGTCCATGTACTGGTGCAGGACCCGCCACATGTGGCCGCACTCCCCGCCCATGATCCACTTGACGCCCAGACGCCTGGCCTCGGCGTAGATCTTGGCGTTGAGCCGTTTGATCATCTCGTGCGACGTGAACAGGCCGAAGTTCCCGCCCTCGGAGGCGTAGGTGCTCCACGTGTAGCTGAGGCCGATCTCGTGGAACAGCATCATGTAGCCCATGCAGGTGTAGATTCCGGGCTCGGCGAGGAAGTCCCCCGAGGGCGTGACGAACAGGATGTCGGCGCCCTTTTTGTTCATGGGGACATCCACGCGGATGCCGGTGACCTCCTCGATGTCGTCCGCGAAGAAGTTGAGCGTGTCGTTGAGGCCGTGCGGCTGGAACCCCAGGTGATTGCCGGTCCGGAAACAGTTGGCGACGGGCTCGATCACCCAGTTGACGTTCAGGCCGAGGAGGTTGAGGAGCTCGCGGCCCATCATCGTGATCTCGGCGGTGTCGATGCCGAACGGGCAGAAGACCGAGCAGCGGCGGCACTCGGTGCACTGGAAGAAGTAGTAGAACCACTCCTTGATGACGGAGACGGTGAGCTCGCGCCCGCCGGCAAGCCGCCCCAGGATCTTCCCCGCGGTCGTGAAGTCGTTCCGGTAGACCGAGCGCAGGAGCTCGGCCCGGAGCACGGGCATGTTCTTGGGATCCCCGCCGCCGATGTAGAAATGGCACTTGTCGGAGCACGCGCCGCAGCGAACGCAGATGTCCATGAAGATCTTGAAGGAGCGATACTTCTCGAGACGTTCCTTGATTCCGGCGAGAATGATCTCCTTCCAGTTCGCGGGGAGCTTCCAGTCTTCGTCGGTCGGCGACCACGTACGCGGGTTCGCAAGGTCGAGGTATTCGAGATGCTTTGGCTTGCCGGGGTAGATCCAGGTCCCCGGCCGGAAGTCGACCGGCGTGTCCATCCACCCGGTCTGGGGCGGCCGGTAGTCCACCGCGAGAAGCTTCTCGTGCCGATAGTATTCCGCCTCGTCGAATTTGCGGGCCCCGGACATGGACCTACTCCTTCTCCACCGGGAGTCCCGCGGCTTTCAATTTGTCCCGGAATTCGTCCTCGTACTCCTCGTACGTGTGCACCTTCACGGGAGGGTTCCAGGGGTTGACGTGCCGCGCCATCCGATTGTTGTTGGCGAGGTTCCGCGTGGGGCTCAGGAACACGCCGCCCATGTGCATGAGCTTGCTGAACGGGAGGTAGGCGATGAGCGTCGCCACCAGCGAGAGGTGGAGGAAGAAGAACCAGTGGACGCCCGATGGGATCACGGGCGCAAAACCCACGAGCCCCATGGCCAGCTCCTTTACGCTGACGATGTCCGTCCGGACGAAGTGCCGCAGCAGCACGCCCGTCCCTGCGATGCCGATGAGGAGGAAAAGCGGGAAATAGTCCGAGGCGAGCGATATGTACCGGAGCTGCGGCGACCGGAAGCGCCGGGAGAGCAGGATCGCCAGGCCCCCCAGGAGGAAGATGTTCGACGCCATGACCGGCGGCACGCCGACCTGGAAGAAGCCGTCCACCCGCTGGAGAAGGGCCACGGCATACGGGACCGGCTCGGTGAAGAAGCGGAGATGCCGCACGAAGGCGACCAGGAAGCCGTAATGGAACGCGAGCGCGCCGATCCAGAGCAAGAGGCCCGGCCCGTAGACCACGGTCGCCTCCTCGTGCCGCTCCATCTTCGTGTCCCGGAAGAGCGACCGGAAGCACAGGACCTCGAGCGCCATCCGGCCGACCACGCCGATCGTGTCGTGCGGATTGTCGAGGCGGTCGGACCGGATCCAGTCCAGCGACTTCTGCTGTCCGCAGGTCGTGGGGATCCGGAAGGGGACCGGCGATTTCGCCCAGTCCACGATGCGGGAAACGAATCCGATCAGGAACGTGGCGATGGCGGCGTACGGCAGGATGGCCCCGAAGAGGAACCTTGCGTCCAGGAGCGCCGTCCCGACGTAAGCCGCCAGCAGGACCGCCAGCACTGCGGCCAGTGACAGGAACGCGTTCATCGGACACTCCCATCGCTTGCAGGGGTCGGTTCGATCGGGCCGTCCTTCCGTTCCGGATCGATTTCCGGACCGCCGTAACGGATCTTCGACATCCTGGCCAGCGTCGAAACCCGGCTCCTGATCTCGTTGACGCGGATCTCGGCGATCTTCGTCCGGTAGCCCGCGTAGACGTCGAACGCGCACGCCGCCATCCTGTCGATCCCGGACTCGATGACGAGGAGCCCGCCGACAGCCGCCGGGTGCGCGAGTTCGTCGGCAAGGGCGTTCCGGATGACCCCCTTGAGCGCGAAGATGAACCAGATCGCCCGTGAAGCGGGGATGTCCTGGACGCAGCGCACCTGGAGGATGCGGTCGAGGTACGGCAGGTACGCGCCGGGCGGCGCCTCCGAGACGAGCGCGTCGAACAGCCCCTCGATGCCGCCGGAGATGGCGGTCCCCACGGGGTTGGCGAAGGGGTCCTTCTCCTTCTCGTAAAACGGCACCATGTTCTCGGGGTAAATATCGAGCGCGGCCCGAAACCAGCCGCGCACGATCTCGTCCCGTTTCCGCCCGAGAAGAGTCTTCAAGACGGCAGCCCTTTCCCTGTGCATCCGGCCGTCCGCGAACCAGGCGCACGCCGACGCATCGTCGGTCGAAGACCTCCGGCGCGATCGTTCGGGAGCCGCCGTGGGCCGGGCCGTTTCAGATCAGACGCACCCGGTCGGCTTCGGAAGCCCGGCCACCTTGCATGCGCCCTTCGCAGGCCCCGATGGGAACATTTCGTAGATCTCGTTCAGCTTGAAGCCGGTTTCCTTGCAGACCTTCCGGATCATCGGGGCGATGCCGAACTGGAGGTAGTAGTCGCGCAGGTATCTGACGAGCTTCCAGTGCCTCTCCGTGAGTTCATTGACGCCCTCGGTCACCGCGAGCGCCGCGGCCACGCCATCGTTCCACTTGTCCGGTTCCTGGATGAAACCGTCCTCATCGACCTCGAGCTCGATGTCCCCGGCCTTGAACATTGCCATGTCCGTACCTCCTGCTGTATTGATCCTACGCTTGCGCGCCGAACCGTTCGTTCAACGACTCCGATATCCGCCGGCCGATCCCGCCGGGACCCTTCGGATTCACGCCGTGCCGCTCCCGGACGCGCGCACCATGCTCTCGGCCCATCCGGGCGCGCCGAGAGCGTGGAGGTGCGTGTAACAGGCCATCACGCGGCGCGAGCAGATGCCGTCGCGCCCGCCGCCCACGCCCACGCCTTTCGAGAGCGCCAGCACCGTGTCGAGACCCGCGGGGTCGCCCCGCAGCCGTGAATAGTGGAACTCGTGACCGCGGACCGCCGTCCGATCGGGAAGGAACGGATTCCGGCCGTCCACGCGGGCCAGTACGTATCCATGGCCTTGCGGCTTCGCCGTCTGCTCCACCGCGACGGGCAGGGCGCCCACCATCGGGTAGGACTGTTCCTTCGTCTTCAGCAGCCGGGCCAGGTACATCAGCCCGCCGCATTCGGCCCAGACCGGCAAGCCTTCGTCGATGCGTTTCCTCAGCGACTCCCGGAAAGGAACGTTGTCCGAGAGCGCCGCCGCGTGCTCCTCGGGGAAGCCCCCGCCGGCGTACAGCGCGTCGATCGCGGGAAGTTCGCCGTCGGACACCGGGGAGATGAACGTCAGCGCCGCGCCGGCGTCTTCGAGCGCCGAGAAGTTCTCGGGGTAATAGAAGGAGAACGCGCGATCCTTGAGCACGCCGATGCGCGCGCGGAGCTTCCGCGGCCTCGGCGCCCCGGTGTCCCCCCCGGGTGCGAGGTCGTCCGCCGTCCGCGCGACGCCCAGGAGGGCGTCGACGTCGACATGCCTCGCAACCGCCTCGCCCAGCGCCTCCAGCGTCCCGGCGACGCACGGGTGCTCATCCGGCGTTACGAGGCCGAGGTGACGGCTGGGCAGGTGCTCGATGGCCAGCCTGGGGATCGCCCCGAACACCCGGGCGCCGGTCTCCGCCCTGACCGCCTCGCGGATGATGGCCTCCTGCCGGGCGGTTCCCACCCGGTTGAGGATGATCCCCGGCAGCCGGAGGGACGGGTCGAGGGCACGGCAGCCCAGGACCAGCGCCGTGACCGTCCGGGTGACCTTCGAGGCATCCACGACGAGGACGACCGGCGTCCCCGTGAGCCGCGCCAGCACGGCGGTGGAGTGGGACCCTGCGGCGTCCACCCCGTCGAACAGTCCGCGGTTCCCCTCGATGACCGCGATGTCCGCGCGGAGAGCCGCCCTGCGGAGGGAGGAAAGGATCGCCTCCGCGGGCATGAGGAACGTGTCCAGGTTGCGGCCGGCGGTCCCGGCGGCCTCGCCCAGCCATGCCGCGTCGATGAAGTCGGGCCCCTTCTTGAACGGCGCGACCCGGAAGCCCGTCCGTCGCAGGGCGACGGAGAGCCCCAGCGAAACGAGGCTCTTCCCCGCGTCGCCCGCGAGCCCTGCGATCAGCACCCTTGGAAAAACGGTTTTCGTCATCGTGGCGGATTACAACATGTCCATGAAACCGGACGGACATTCTTCCGCGCACTTCTTGCACCCGTCGCACAGCTCCAGCTTGATCTTGTAGAAATTGCCCGGCGAAGGCTCCGATACCTTGGAGAAACAGGAGGGCGTGCAATACATCCAGCACCGCTCGCAGGCGAAGCACAATCCGCAGGAGAAGCAGCGGGAGACCTCCCGGAAGAACTCTTCGGGCGAAAGTCCCCTGGCGATCTCGTCGTCCGGCCGCTTCAGCCATTCCTCGACCGGCAGGTGCTCCATCTCGACCCGCGGCTTCGCCTCGTAGAAGTCCAACTTGATGCGTTCCCTGTTGAGGGGCGAAAGCCAATCCTTCTTCGGCGGCTCCAGGCCGCGCAGCGCCGCGTGGACGGCCTCGGCAGCGTGCCGTCCCTGGCCGATCGCGACGGTCGCAAGCGCGAGGCCCACGACGTCGCCACCGGCCCAGACGTTATCGCCCACCTCGCCGTTGGCGCTCGCCTGAACCCACGGGCCCTTGGCGGGCCTGAGCTCATTGAGCGGCCCCCAGTCGGGCTCCTGGGAGATGGCGGCAACGATGGAATCCGCCGGGATCTCGTACTCGGAGCCCTGGATCGGCACGGGCCGGCGGCGTCCCGATTCGTCCGGCTCGCCGAGCGCCATCTTCTGCACGATGATGCCGCGGACCTTCCCGTCGGCCCTCTTCACCTCCAACGGGGCGACGAGCAGTTCGATCTTCACATCTTCCTTGAGGGCGTCCTCGATCTCGCTGGCGATGGCGGGCATCTCGGTGCGCGTGCGGCGGTAGAGGATGGTGACCTCGGCGCCGGCCCGGCGCGCCGCGCGCGCGGCGTCGATGGCCGTGTCGCCGCCACCGATCACCGCGACGCTTCTTCCGACGTCCACCGTTTCGCCCTTCTTCACGCGGTGCAGATAATCGGTTCCGGTAAAGACGCACGGGCCTTCCTCGCCCGGTATCCCCATCGACTTGCCCCTGTGGGCGCCGATCCCGACGAAAATGACCTGGTGGCGTTTCTTGAGCTCCCCGACCGGCACGTCCGTTCCGATCGTCGTGCCGAGTCGGATCTCGACGCCCAGGTCGAAGATGCGCTGGTTCTCCGCCTTCAGGGGTTCCGCGGGCAGGCGGTAGAAGGGGATGCCCCACAACAGCATGCCGCCCGCCTTTTCCGTCTTCTCGTACACGGTCACCTTGTAGCCGCGCCGGGCGAGCTGGTAGGCGAACGACATCCCGGCGGGGCCGGCGCCGATGACGCCTATGGACTCGGCCTTGGTGTCCTCTTCCAGCCTGTTCAGCGCAAACTTGTGCTCGAGGGCCCAGTCGCCGAGGAAACGTTCCATGGCGTTGATCGAGACAGGGGTGTCCTTGAGGGTGCGTGTGCACTCTTTCTCGCACGGGTGCGGGCAGACCCGCCCCAGGGTCGCCGGGAACGGGTTCTTGTCCGCCACGATCCGAAACGCCTTCTCCATTGCCTGATCGGTCGTAAGCCCCAGCTTCTCGCGCTGGGCGATGACGCCGATCCATTCGCGGATGTTCGAACCGCTCGGGCAGTTCTCCATGCAGGGAGGGAGTTTCG
>Ga0233416_10000585_pt1 | contig 11305 bp, 8 predicted proteins | sample Sediment_Towuti__2_FD_188638 | JGI IMG/M metagenome (GOLD analysis project Ga0233416, IMG submission 188638) | Sediment microbial communities from Lake Towuti, South Sulawesi, Indonesia - Sediment_Towuti_2014_0_MG | ecosystem: Environmental > Aquatic > Freshwater > Lake > Sediment | place... | reverse complement strand
ATGTTCTGCACCACCTGTGGGACGTCGGCTTCCAGGTGGGCCACAGCGTCCGGACCATCCAGGATTGCATCGAGCTGGCCGCGACCGACGTCACGATCCAGACGTCGATGATGGAAGCCCGCTTTCTGGCGGGCAGCCCCGACCTGTTCCAGGACTTCCAACGCCGGTACGTCCGGCGGGTGGTGGCGCGGGGTGCCGACCGCTACATCGAGAGGAAGATCGCGGAGCGCCGCCGGGAGTATGAGAAATTCGGCGAGACGGTCTATCTGCTGGAGCCGAACGTGAAGAAGAGCAAGGGCGGCTTGCGGGACTTGCATGTGCTGCAGTGGGCAGGAATGGCCAGGTACCAGGCCGGCACCCTGCAGGAGCTCGCGGACCGGGGGATTCTGTCGCGTCAGGACTACCAGGCCCTGCTCGAGGCCAGAGAGTTCCTGTGGCGTGTCCGGGCCTTGCTCCACGTGCACGCCGGCGCGGCGCAGGAAATTCTCACGTTCGATGAGCAGGTACGGTTGGCGGAGCGGTTCGGTTTTCGGGATCGGCCGAATCTGCTGGCAGTCGAGCAGTTCATGCAGCAGTACTACCGGCACACGATGGGGCTCCACGAGCGGTGCGCGCGGTTCGTGGACCGCTGCCGTCGCGTCCCCGTCTGGCGCCGGCTGGCGCGCCTGCTGCCGGCTCCGCGGGTGGATGGACACTTCGTGGTGGCGGGAACATCCCTGACGGTCCCGACGTCGCTGCGGAACCGCGTGCTGGACAGCCCCGAGTTGTTGCTCAAGCTGTTTCATCTCGCACAGTCCAGACGTCTCTCGATCGACACTCACCTGCTCGACGAGATCCATCGGTCCGTCGATTCCGTGCCGGACGACTCGTTCCGCACGCCGGAAGTGAGCCGGATCTTTCTGCAGATCCTCTCGGGGCCAGGCTCCGTGGCCGGCACGCTGGAGGCGATGCACCGGGCGCATCTCCTGGAAAAGCTCATCCCGGTGTTCGCCGCGGTCCGGGGCCTGATGCAGTTCAACCAATACCACAAGTACACGGTGGACGAGCACAGCCTGCTCGCGGTCGCGAAGGCGGAGGCGTTGGAGCGGGATGAGGGAATCCTCGGCCGGGTGTGCCAGGAGATCCAACGAAAGGACGTGCTGCACCTGGCAATTTTGCTGCACGACCTTGGCAAGGGACGGGATCAGGATCACAGCGAGGTGGGACGGGCGCTCGCCGAGGAGACCGCCACCCGCCTGGGACTCGACGAGCAGCAGACGCGAACCCTGGTGTTCCTGGTGCATCAACACCTGCTCATGGCCCACACTGCCGTCCGGCGGGATCCGTACGACGAAAAAGTCCTCCTGACCTTCGCCCGGGCCGTGGCGACGCCAGAGGTGCTGCGCAAGCTGTTGATCCTGACCGCCGCCGATATCGCAGCGGTGGGCCCCGGTATGCTGACCAAGTGGAAGGAGTCCTTGCTCATCGAGCTCTATCTCCGGACGCTGCCGGAGATCTCCGGGGAGCGTGAGGCCGTGCATGGGCCGGAGCATCTGCGGCGGCTCGCGAACGACGTCGCGCGTGACGCGGCGGGCAGGGCCGGGGAAGCGATGGCGATCGAGTGGATTGAATCGCAGCTCAATCAATTTCCGCTGCGGTATGCGTACGGGACTGCCCCGTCGAGGATCGGCGCTCACCTGGCGGCGATCCGGAAACTGCGCGACGCCGACGTGCAGGTCGAGCAGAGCTTCAACGAGGCGCTGGGCACTTGCGAGTACACGGTAGTGACGTTCGACGATCTGACTCCCGGCATCTTTTCGAAGATTGCCGGGGTCATGGCGGCCAAGGGGCTCCAAATCCTGGATGCGCAGATCATCACCCGCCGCGATGGCATCGTGGTAGACACGTTTCAGGTGATCGACCCGGACTACGCGGGAGCCCCGCCCGTCGAACGGCGGGAGAACATAGGGCGAACCATCGTCAGGATCCTCAAGGGCGAAGATACGGTCGAAAACCTGGTGGGGCGGAGCAGCCGCCTCCCGGTCGGACGCAGGCTACCGGCGGGCCCGCAGCCCACCGAGGTGCAGGTTGACAATGAGACCTCCGACCGCTTCACGATCATCGACGTGTTCGCGGACGATCGCCAGGGATTGCTGTACGTGATCACGCGCGCGATTTTCAACCTCGGACTGTCGGTGCACGCGGCGCGCATCTCGACGAGGCTGGACCAGGTGGCGGACGTGTTCTACGTGTCGGACTTGGAGGGGGCGAAGCTCATGGACCATGCCCAGCTCGAAGCGATCCGCGTCGCCATCAAGGATGACATCGATCGTTTCCTGGAAAAGAGGGTCGGCGAGCACGAAGGAGTCTCATCAGGCGCATCATCATGACTTGGGTCGGATGAAAGGAGGTTCGGAATGTCTCCCCGCGAAGCGCTGGATTATGCCAAAAAGCACAAGGCTCAGGTGGTGGACCTCAAGTTCGTGGACCTGCTCGGGACGTGGCAGCATTTCTCGATTCCAATCGAAGAGCTGAACGAAGGGACGTTCAAAGACGGCTCGGGGTTCGACGGCTCGTCGATTAGAGGGTGGAAAGCGATCCATAGCAGCGACATGCTGGTGATTCCCGATCCAGCAACCGCCTGCATGGACCCGTTCATGGCGGTCCCGACGCTCAGCCTGATCTGCGATGTGGTGGACCCCATCACCCGGGAGGGCTATGAGCGAGACCCCAGGAACATCGCGCAAAAGGCCGAGCAGTACCTGAAGAGCACCAGGATCGGAGATATTTCCTACTGGGGGCCGGAAGCCGAGTTCTTCATCTTCGATCAGGCCCGCTATGATCAGAACAGCCACAGCGGCTATTACTTCATCGATTCCGAGGAAGGGATCTGGAACTCCGGAAAGGAAGGCACGAACCTTGGCTCAAAACCCCGGCACAAGGAGGGGTATTTTCCGGTCGCGCCCACCGACACGCTCCAGGACATCCGCAGCGAGATGATCCTCGAGATGCAGAAACTTGGCATCCCGGTCGAGAAGCAGCACCACGAGGTCGCGACGGCGGGTCAGGCCGAGATCGATCTCCGGTATGATTCCCTGGTTAGTATGGCCGACAAAATGATGATGTACAAATACGTCGTCAAGAACGTCGCCTACCGGCACAACAAGTGCGTCACCTTCATGCCCAAGCCGATTTTCGGCGATAACGGATCCGGGATGCACACCCACCAAAGCATCTGGAAGGAAGGAAAGCCGTTGTTCGCCGGGAAGGAGTATGCGGGGGTCTCCCAGCTTTGCCTGTACTATATCGGCGGCATCCTGAAGCATGCGGCGGCCCTGGCGGCTCTGATGAACCCGACGACGAACTCCTACAAGCGGCTGACCCCCGGCTTCGAAGCGCCCGTGCTCCTGGCCTATTCCAGCCGTAACCGGTCCGCCGGGATTCGGATCCCGATGTACTCGCCGAGCCCCAAAGCCAAGCGGATCGAGGTACGGTTTCCCGACCCGGCCTGCAACCCATACCTGGCCTTCTCCGCGATGCTCATGGCCGGGCTGGACGGCATCGAGAACAAGCTCGACCCGGGCGAGCCGATGGACAAGGATCTCTACGATCTGGAACCGCGTGAGGCCGCCAGGATTCCGACCATGCCGGGAAGCCTCGATGATGCAATTAAGCACCTGGAGAAGGACCATCAGTTCCTCCTCAAGGGCGGCGTGTTCAGCGAGGACTTGATCGAAACCTGGATTAGCTACAAGCGCGGTCGTGAGGTTGACGCGTTGCGGCTCCGGCCGCATCCGTACGAATTTTTCATGTATTTCGACGTGTAGGAAGACGTTGCGTTCGTTAGGTCTGTTGGGTCCGTTTTAACGGACTAAACCGACACAACGGACTCAACGGGCTAAACATGATAGGTCCGACAACGTCGTCGGACCGTAGCTGGCAAAGACGCCAGTGCTGCCGAGAGCCTGTGAGACCGGCAGTGCTGGCGTTTTTTTTGGTGGGAGCCCTTAACCCCGACGGCGGTGGAGGAGTCTGAAGACAAGGGAATGACGGACGTGGCGGAAGTGAAACTCACGGAGGAATGCGCGGTTCTCGAGGAGATCGCCCGGACGTTGGGTGGCTCCGAGTCTCCGGAGCGGAGACTCGACCAGGCGCTGGAGCTCCTGCGCGACCGCCTCCGGGTGGTGCGGACCCGGGGTGCCCTCCGGGGGGGCGGACCCAAGGAACGAGACATTCGCGTCCTGGCCGAGGCGTTCGTACGTCCCGACCAGGGCAGCCCCGCAAGCACCAGGGGAGCAGCCGTGGCCGGAGGCTTCCTCCCGAGCATCGTAGGACAGAGCCATTCGATGGGGCTGGTGTACGAGGCCATCAGGCGTGTGAGCGACAGCCAGGCCACCGTCCTGCTGCGGGGAGAGAGCGGAACCGGGAAGGAGTTGGTGGCGAAAGCTATCCACCAGCAAGGCCCCAGAGCACAGGGCCCGTTCGTTCGGTTGCACTGCGCCGCGGTGGCCGAAACTTTGCTGGAGAGCGAGCTGTTCGGGCATGAGCGGGGAGCCTTCACCGGTGCGGTCGAAGCGCGCAAGGGACGGTTTGAACTGGCCGATGGGGGGACCTTGTTCCTGGATGAGATCGGGGACATCCCCCCTGCCACGCAGGTCAAGCTGCTTCGCGTCCTGCAAGACAAGTGCTTCGAGCGCGTCGGAGGAAACCGTCTCGTGACGGTCGACGTCCGCGTGATTTCGGCCACGCACCGGGACCTGGAAGCGATGGTCCAGACTGGAGCATTCCGGGAAGACCTGTATTACCGCCTCAACGTCGTGCCGATCACACTGCCGCCGTTGCGAGAGCGCGAAGGGGACATCCCGCTCCTGATCGAATACTTCCTGTCGCGGTTCAACCGCGAGAACCGCCGGCAGGTCCGGCTGGGGCGCGAGCTGCTGGCGCTGATGGCCCGCTACCACTGGCCCGGGAACGTTCGGGAGCTGCAAAACTGCGTGGAGCGGCTCGTGGTGATGGTCGACCCCGACCACGAACATGTGAGGTTTGAGACGATCCCTCCCTCGCTGCGAGGGTATTTTGCCGACATGAGACACGTGACGGACAGCGAGCTCGGGCGGGACCAGAGGGAGCCGCGGCAAGCCCAGCCGCTCGGCGCGAGCCTGCAGGCCATCGAACGGCAGCAGCTAGTAGCCGCCCTCAAACGAGTCGGATGGATCCAGGCGAGGGCCGCTCGTGCCCTGGGGCTGACCCCGCGACAGGTGGCCTACAAAATGAGGAAGTATGGGATTCGTGAGGCGTAAGACCAGGGGCGAAATCACCGTTTTCCACGGCAAGGGGGAGCGACGATGAAAAACAGGCCTTCATCTGAGGAATATTTTGAGCGAACGGTGGAACGGTCGGTGGTAGCGGCGGTGCTGCGGGCTGCGGGACCGAGCCGGCGCCAGTTCCTGGCCGGGCTGGGAGCCTCGGCGTTGACCGCGCTGATCGCCGAGGTGTTTCCGTTGGGAAGACTCACGGCGTTCGCGGCCGATCCGGTGGGGAAGCCGGAGAAGAAAGACGTCACGATCGGCTTCATTCCGATCACCTGCGGAACTCCGATCATCATGGCCGAGCCGTTGGGGTTCTACGCGAAACATGGCTTGAACGCGAATGTGAAACGCGCGGCGGGTTGGGCCATGATCCGCGACTGGGCGGTAAACGGGGACACGGATGCGTCGCACTTCCTGTCACCCATGCCGCTGGCGTTTACACTGGGAGTGGGTTCCTTGCCGACACCGTTCTATATGCCGGCCGTGGAGAACATCAATGGTCAGGCGATTACATTGCACATCAAGCATAAGGGCGTTAAGACGGCCGCCGACATGAAAGGCTTCAGGTTCTGCGTGCCGTTCGATTTCTCCATGCACAACTACCTGTTGCGGTACTTCCTGGCCGAGGGCGGGATCCATCCGGACAAGGATGTCCAGATCCGCATCGTGCCTCCACCCGAGATGGTGGCCAACCTGAAAGCTGGCAATGTGGATGGATACCTGGGGCCGGACCCGTTTAACCAGCGGGCCGTCTATGAAAATGCCGGCTTCATTTACAAGCTGTCGAAGGAAATTTGGGATCGCCACCCCTGCTGTGCCTTTGCCATCACCCAGAAGTTTGCCACGCAATACCCCAACACGTTCAGGGCGTTGTGGCGAGCCATCGTGGACGCGACGCATTACGCCTCCGATCCGGCCCACCGGAAGGAAATCGCTGCAGCCATCGCGCCCGCCAACTACCTGAATCAACCAGTGATCGTGCTGGAGCAGATCCTCACCGGCACATATGCTGATGGCCTCGGCAATATCCAGAAAGTGCCGGACCGGATCGACTTTGATCCCTATCCCTGGCATTCGATGGCGATCTGGATCCTCACTCAGATGAAGCGTTGGGGCCACATCAAGGGCGACATCAACTATAAAGCGGTGGCTGAGCAGGTCTATCTGGCGGCAGACTGCGATCGTATCGCCAAGGAACTGGGCTACCCAACCCACACGGCTACCTCGACGAAGCATACGCTCATGGGGAAGCTATTTGACCCGAACCTGGCCGATGCCTATGTCAAGAGCTTCAAGATCCACAGCATGGCGTGAGAGGAAAGGGAGATCACGAAAGGATGGCACTGGGGAGAGAGCGTACGGGGGGCGTCAAGGACACGCTGTTCATGTCCGGGACCTTCCTCTTGGTATTCCTGCTGGCCTGGCACCTGTTCACCTTGCGGGAGGCCTTCGACCCGAGGGGTCTGACCGCGGACCAACTCCAGACCATGGAATTTAACGGCGATATCGTGCGGACGCCGGACGGGGGATATGCCTGGAATCCAGAGAAGGAGAAGGTGAAGGGCGTCCCGGGACCGCTGGCTGTTCTGCATAAAGCCTGGGTCGAGATAGGGGAAGCGTTCGACAAGAAGGGGACCAATGATCATGGCATCGCCTACCTGGTCGTCTATACGGTCTCGCGCTTCGGTGCCGGCTTTCTGGCGGCATCCGTGGTCGCTATCATGCTGGGGGTCCTCCTGGGTCTGAATAAGGTCCTGTTCCGGGCGGTCAATCCCTATATCCAAATCCTCAAGCCGATTTCGCCGCTGGCCTGGATGCCGCTGCTGCTCTACACCGTGAAGGATCCGAAATGGACGGCGGTGCTGGTCGTGTTCATGGCCTCGCTCTGGCCGACTCTGGCCACGACGGCGTTCGGCGTGAATTCCCTGCGCAAGGACTACCTGCACGTAGCGGCGATCCTCCAGTTGTCGTGGCTGCAGCGCTTGTACAGGGTGATTTTGCCGGGGGCGGCGCCGGCGATCGTGGCCGGTCTCCGCATCTCGTTTGGGAGCGCCCTGGTCGCGGTCGTGCCGGCCGAGATGCTGCTTGGCGAGCTTGGTGTCGGCTACCTGAGCTGGATTGAATGGAACAACCTGGACATCGCCGGCGTCATCTTCGCCATTCTGGTCGTCGGAGTGGTGGGGGTCATCCTCGATTCCGGGTTCAATAAGCTCGCCGGGCTTGTGACCTATCAGGAGTAGGCCGTGGCTTTTCTCGAGATCGACCACGTGACCAAGTATTTCCCCAGCCACACGGGGGACGGGCAGGTCTGTATCTTCAAGGACGTCACCCTCAAGATCGACAAAGGCGAATTCGTCACCACCATCGGGCATTCGGGCTGCGGCAAGACCACCCTGTTGAACATCATCGCCGGCCTCGAAACGATGTCAGAAGGAGCCATCATCTTGAACGGAAAGGAGGTGAGCGGACCGGGTTTGGATCGGATGGTCGTGTTCCAGACCTTCTCCTTGATGCCCTGGATGACTGTCTTCGAAAACATCCGGCTGGCAGTGAAGGCGGCGTACCCGGATTGGGACCGTGGGAAGATCGGGGCGCATGTGCAGAAGTACGTGGAACTGGTGGGCTTGAAGGGCTCGGAGGCCAAGCGACCCACGGCCTTATCCGGAGGCATGAAGCAACGGGTCGGGCTGGCGCGGGCCTTCTCGATCGAACCGAAAGTCCTGCTCCTGGACGAACCATTCGCGCAGATCGATGCGCTGACTCGGGGTGTCATCCAGGAGGAGTTGGTCCAGATGTGGAATACGACCCGGAACACTGTCTTCATGGTGACCCACGACGTCGATGAAGCCATCCTGCTCTCCGATCGGATTATGTTGATGACCAACGGCCCTTCGGCTCGGGTCGCGGAAATCGTCGATGTGACGATCCCGCGACCGCGCACGAGGGAAACGATCATCGAGCACCCGCATTATTACAAGATCAGGAACCACATCATTCATTTTCTCGTTCGACACGCCAAACATGAGACGGGCGGCGACGGAGGACCCCCGGACCAGTCGGTCAGTGAAGCTCCGGTTGAGGTGAATTTCGATAGGGACTCATCCGTGCTGCGCTGACCGCGCGGCAGGAGCACATCACAAAGAAGGAGGCAGGAGATGGAAAGGAATGGAAGGGCCAATGGCAAGACAGCGCGGGAGGTCATCAAAGCCAGGCGGTTGGAGAAAAAGGTCACCATTGCCGACCTCGCCAAGACCGTCGGCAAGAATCCGACCTTTGTCGCGGCGGCTCTGCAGGGGAATCACCGATTGACCCTGGACGAGGCCAAGAAGGTTGGGAAGGTACTGGAGCTCGATAAGGACACCACAGAATCGCTCTCGAAATTTCCGGTTCGGACTGATTTCCCGAACACGGCCGACCCGTTCAAATACCGGCTCTTGGAGATCGTGGGGGTGTACGGCGATGCCCTCCGTGAAATGGCTAACGAGATGTTCGGCGACGGGATCATGAGCGCGATCGATTTTACGCTGGATATGGAACGCGTGACCGGCAGTCAAGGCGAAGCCCGCTGCAAGATCACGCTGAACGGCAAGTGGCTGGAGTACAAGACGTTCTGACACCCGTGACCGGTGACGGGTGGCGGGTAGTGGTCCACACGGAAGTTCGGAGTGGGGTGCGTGCTCTCTTACAATGCGAGGAGGTGCGCCATGCGAGCGCGGCTGAGTAATGCGATAGGAGTCCTCTTGATGGGTCTTTGGCTAAGCGGGCCGGCCTTGGCCGAGATCGAAAGCAGCGTCGTCGATGGCATTGCCCACAGCAGTTTTCACAAGCGGAAATCCACACTGGATATTGCAAATAAAGCCGCTATAGAAAAGAAAGCAACCTTGGAATCTCTCGGCAAAGCATGCAATCTGTTGCCCATTCGTGTGGGAGCAATTCTTTCCGGACAGGCTCCTTTAGAGAAGAAGACAGAAGATTGCCTGGAAAATCAGCTTGGCTTGAAGCCGGGTGAGTTGGCCCCGCTGGCAGAACCACCAGCTCGGTGGAATGTCGGGTCGATCTATCGTCTGCACGAGGCGGTTGATGTGTACGGCCCGGCGATTCAGCGCTGGATGAACGAGCACTTCGGTGATGCCATCATGTCGGCTATCGACTTCGTGGTTGACGTGAGGGAGACCAAGGGTAGCCACGGTGAGCGCCGCATTCAGGTCATTTTTGACGGCAAAGCGTTGCCGTATTCGAACGATGAAGGGTGGGCGCCAGCACGGTAGGTTAGGGGGGTGTTCCAGATTCATGCGATGGGCTGGCCGTCGCGTGAATCTGGCGACACCTTGGGCATTGAAGATGGACCGGCTGCAGGCCCGGTAGCAGGAGAACTTGATGACGTCCCGCATGGGGAAGATAGTCCTGCGTACGGGGTCTCTCTGGCTGATGCTGACGGCCGGTGCAACCGCTGCCTGGGCGCAGGATGTGGCGCCGCCAATCCAGCCTCAAGTGAGTGCGGCAGATACGGCCTGGGTGCTGACCTCGTCGGCCCTGGTGCTGGCGATGATCGTGCCGGGGCTCGCGTTGTTCTATGGAGGACTCGTTCGGAGCAAGAACGTGCTGGGCACGATCATGCACAGTTTCATCATCCTGTGCCTGGTCACCTTGCTCTGGATCCTGTTCGGGTACAGCTTAGCCTTTGGTCCGGATCACAGGGGAGTGATCGGAGGGCTCGAGTGGGCCGGGCTGAGCGGCGTCGGCATGGCCCCTCATCCAACCTACGGGGCAACGATTCCGCACCAGGCCTTCATGGTGTTTCAACTGATGTTTGCGGCGATCACGCCGGCTTTGATCACCGGTGCCTTTGCCGAGCGGATAAAGTTCAGCGCCCTGCTGCTGTTCAGCGTTCTCTGGTCCCTGCTGATCTACTGCCCGGTCGCGCATTGGATCTGGGGAGGCGGCTGGCTGGGCAAGCTGGGAGCCCTGGATTTCGCCGGAGGAGCAGTCGTGCACATCAGTTCCGGGTTTGGGGCCCTGGCCTGCGCCATCGCGCTGGGGAAACGGCAGGGGTATGGGACAGAGTACATGGCGCCGCACAACCTACCGTTGACACTCCTAGGGACCGGGCTGGTGTGGTTTGGATGGTTCGGGTTCAACGCCGGGAGCGCGCTGGGCGCGAACCAGACGGCGGTCGTCGCATTTGTGGCGACCCATACAGCCGCCGCGACGGCAGCCTTGACCTGGTTGCTGGTGGAATGGCTGCACCGGGGCACGCCCACGGTGTTGGGCGTGGCCAGCGGCGCGGTGGCCGGCTTGGCAACGGTTACCCCTGGAGCCGGCTATGTGGGCCCCTTCTCCGCCCTACTCATCGGGTTGCTGGCCGGTGCGTTGTCCTATCTCGCGATCGCCTGGAAAGGGAAACTCGGCTATGACGACTCCCTCGATGTCGTCGGGATCCATGGAGTCGGCGGGATCCTCGGGATCTTGGCAGTGGGTCTGCTGGCCTCCAAGGCAATCAACCCCGGCGGCGTGGATGGCCTCTTCTTCGGGAATCCGAGTCTGTTAGGCATCCAGGCATTGACTGCTCTCACGACGGCGCTGTTTTCTTTCGTTGGAACCTACGTGATCCTGAAACTGGTGAACCGTGTGGTTGGATTGAGAGTCTCATCGGATGAGGAGCGGATGGGGCTGGATCTCAGCCAGCACAACGAACGCGCCTATTCGTGACGGTGAAAACGGTCTCCACCGTCGTTCTCGGGTCGCCGGAATCCTCAACGTACGAGTTAAAGTACGCCTCGGATTCCGGCTCGCCTGCGGCCTTAGTGGATGACCGTTTTGACCGTCACAGTGCTGTTCTTATGACTCTTAAAGTGACGAGTTCGCTCGCCGGATGAGCGTTTTCGTGGTAGGCTCGTTTTACCTACCATGTGTGCGGTATCGGCCCGACCAAGCGTCCTTCCGGTAGTCTTCGGTACATGTCTCCTCATCTCCTGCGTCTATTCAGAGATACCCGGACTGAGACCGTTGGGACCCGG
>Ga0233416_10000584_pt1 | contig 11306 bp, 11 predicted proteins | sample Sediment_Towuti__2_FD_188638 | JGI IMG/M metagenome (GOLD analysis project Ga0233416, IMG submission 188638) | Sediment microbial communities from Lake Towuti, South Sulawesi, Indonesia - Sediment_Towuti_2014_0_MG | ecosystem: Environmental > Aquatic > Freshwater > Lake > Sediment | place... | reverse complement strand
CTTCCGGCTGTCCGGGTACTCGACGATGTCGCTCGACGGCTTGGTCGAGAAGATCAGGTACCGCGCGGCCTCGGACGTCTCGTTCGTCACCTTGTGCGCCCCTTCCGGACCTCGCGGGAACGAGACCATGTCGCCCGCGTCGAGCTGCCGTTCCCCGTCGGCGGTTCGGAGCGTCGGGCGCCCGGAAAGCACGAGCAGGAGCTCCTCTCTCACGTGGTGCCAGTGGTACGGGGCCTGCGCGTTTCCCGGCGGCAGCACGTACAGGGTGACGCCGAGCTCCGTCATCGGCAGGCGCTTTCCGATGAGCGTTCCCCCGACCGTGTAGCCCGGGTGCTGATCCTCGCGCTCGACGTCGAGCTCGTCGTGGAAGACGTTGTAGGGCATCTCGCGAATCTACAGAACGTCGCCGCGAGCGATGAGCTCCGGCCCGGCCTGCCGTCTCGTCCGCCATGCGCAGCCCGTCGTCGAGCACCTAGCATGGTGGCCGTGCAGGACGTGTCTGTCGCCGCCACGCCATCCCTCGCGGACCGCCTCGAGCAGCATCGCGTGGAGCTGACCGCCTACTGCTACCGGATGCTCGGGTCCGTGGACGCGGAGGACGCCGTCCAGGAGACGTTCCTTCGGGCGTGGCGAGGCTTCGACCGCTTCGAGGGGCGCTCGGCGCTCCGGTCCTGGCTCTACCGCATCGCCACGAACGTCTGCTTCGACATGCTCGAGGGCCGCAAGCGGCGGGCGCGGCCGATGGACCTCGGGCCCGCCGGGGAGCCGATCGCCGAGAACCTGCGCACTCCCGAGGTCGCCTGGATCGAGCCGATCCCGGACGGCTGGGTCATCCCCGACGGGGATCCCGCCGAGCTCGTCGAGGTGCGCGAGTCGGTGAGGCTGGCGTTCGTCGCCGCGCTCCAGCACCTCCCGCCGAAGCAGCGGGCAGTGCTCGTCCTCTGCGAGGTGCTGCGCTGGAAGGCCGCCGAGGTGGCCGAGCTGCTCGAGACGAGCGTAGCGTCGGTGAACAGCGCGCTCCAGCGGGCGCGCGCCACGCTCAGCGCGGTGAACGCGAGCGCGACGGCGACCTCGCCCTCGGTCGACGCGGCGGACGCCGACCTCCTCGCACGGTACGTCCAGGCGTTCGAGCGCTACGACATGGCCGCGCTCACGGAGCTGATCCGCGAGGACGCCATCCAGTCGATGCCGCCGTTCGATCTCTGGCTCACCGGGCGGGACGACATCTTCACCTGGTGGCTCGGGCCGGGGATCGGCTGCCGGGGCTCGCGCGTCGTTCCGGTGGGATCGGCGAACGGCGCGCCGGCCTTCGGCCAGTACAAGCCCGCCGAGTCCGGGGAAGGCTACGAGCCGTGGGCGCTGCAGGTGCTCGAGGTCGAGGGCGGCCGGATCGTCGAGCTGACGTTCTTCCTCGACACGCAGAGACTGTTCCCGCGCTTCGGCCTGCCGCCGCGTCTCGCCTGACCCCGACAACCCCGTTCGGCCCCCGGGCGCCTCCGCCTCAGCCGGCTCGCGCTCGAGCACGGTCGGATCCATCCAGAAGATCTCCCAGAGGTGCCCGTCGGGGTCGTCGAAGCTCCGCCCGTACATGAAGCCGAGGTCCATCGGCTCGTTCCTGGGCGAGCCGCCGATCTCGAGAGCCCTGTCCGCGAACGCGTCCACATCCTCGCGGCTCTCGGCCGAGAGAGCGATGATCGCCTCGGTCTGGCTGGCCGGGTCGACGAGCTCCTTCGTGGTGAAGTCCTTGAACCGGCTCTCGACGAGCAGCATCACCACCGCGTGCTCGTTGACGATCATCGCCGCGGCGTCGTCGTTCGTGAAGCGCGGGTCGAACGAGAAGCCGAGCTCGGTGAAGAAGGCGACCGAGCGGTCGAGGTCCTTCACGGCGAGGTTCGGGAAGATCATGCGCGTCCCGTTGGTCGTCATCGATTCCTCCTCGGGTCGTAGGTTCGTCCGTCGAGACCGACGCCCGCGCCGAAACTCATCGGTCGGAGAGCACGTCGGTCAGCCCCATGAGCTCGACGAGCTCGAGGAGCGCCGCCGATGCCCGGCACAGCCGCACCTGGCAGCTCAGCCGGCGCGAGGCCAGCTGAAGCCGGGCGAGCGCGTCCACCGTCACCGCGTCGGGCTCGACTCCACACACGTCGCAGAGCACCTCGCCTGGGCCGTGCTCTCGCAGGAGCGCGCACACGCGGTCGCAGAGCCCGGGGAGGTCCTCGGGCGCGATCGGACCGCGGATGGCGAAAGCGACCTCGTGCGGCCCTGACGTGAGCATCCGCTGGTCAGACGAGCGAGTGGACGAAAACCCATCGGTGCCGCGGGAGCTCAGCTGAGGTCGAGCTGACGGATGCGCTCGATGCGGCGTCGGTTGAGCTCGAGCCTGAGCTGAAAGAAGTGCCTGCGAGGGCTTGTTCTCCAGATGTTCACCAAACGGTAGGGATACCCGCACCTCGCAAGGAGGGTGCGCTCGGCTACCCTGGACGTTTCCTCGTCGCCCTTCGGAGCGATGAGTTCGTGGCCGTCGATCCGTCTCTTGCGAAACACCATCTCCGGGGGTCAGAGAAATGCCCGAGCTTCAGCACGCAAACGAGAGAGAACGCCGAGCCGCCCACGAGCGCATGTCGACCGGAGCGCTCGCGCGCTGGATGCGAGCGTGTGCGTCGCACCCATGGCTTGTGGTTCTCGCCTGGGTCGCGATCCTCGCCGGCCTGATCCTCCTCGTCGCCACGGTCGGCGGCAGCCTCAAGGACGAGTTCGAGATTCCAGGCTCGGACACGCAGCGCGCGACGGACCTGATCGAGGCCGAGTTTGCCGAGGAGCAAGGAGGCGTGCTGAACGTGGTGTTCGCCGCGCCGGAGGGTGAGCGCCTCGACACACCGGAGCGCAAGGCCGCGGTCGCGGCTGCCGTCGCAAGGCTGAAGACACCCGACTTCGCCCCGACAGAGAATACGGCCGGCATCGAGAGCGTCGGCACGCCGTTCGAGGACGAGAGGGTCTCGGACGACGGCCGGATCATGTACGTCGAGGCGCAGTTCGACCGCGTCATCTACGAGGAGGACCGGGAGGCCGTCGTTGCGGTGGAGGACGTAGTCCGCGAGACGGTGGAGTCGGCGGGCGTGACCGTCGAGTACAACGGCGACGCGGAGTTCCCGCCCATCGAGCAGGGCACGCAGGAGATGCTCGGCCTGCTCATGGCGCTGATCGTCCTGATCGTCGTCTTCCGTACGCTCGTCGCGACGGCGATTCCGCTGGCGCTCGCCATCGTCGCCGTCATGACCGCGTTCCTGATCCTGTTCATCCTCGCCGGCTTCACCGACATCAACACGATCACGCCGCTGCTCGTGTCGATGATCGGCCTCGGCGTCGGCATCGACTACTCGCTGTTCATCGTCACGCGCTTCCGGCAGCTCCTGCACGAAGGTCTCTCGCCACGTGATGCCGCCGCGGAGGCAGGGTCGTCGGCCGGTCGGGCAGTACTCTTCGCCGGCCTGACGGTCGCGATCTCGGTGTCGGGCCTCGCGTTCTTCGGCCTCGACTTCGTGACGAAGCTCGGTATCGGCTCGGCGCTCGGCGTGCTCACCACGGTCCTCATCGCGAACTCGCTCCTGATTGCCGTCCTGGCCAAGCTCGGGCACAAGATCGACCGCCTGAAGGTGCCGTTCCTGAAGCCGATCGACGACTCCGAGGCGGCGCGCGAGAAGACGTTGATCGCGCGTTGGGGCCGGTTCACGACGGCGCATGCCAAGCCGGTCTTCGTGATCCTGCTTGCAGCCGGTCTGGTACTCGCGGGGAGCTCGGCGCTCGTGCGCCTCGGCGCCTCGGATCAGGGAACGCAGCCGACCAACCAGACGTCACGGCGTGCCTACGACCTCCTCGCCGAGGGCTTCGGCCCCGGGTTCAACGGTCCGATCCCGATCGTCGTCGACGTGAACGGCGACCAGCAGGCGCCGCAGCGCGTCTACGAGCGCGTGCGCAATCTCCAGGGCGTGGAGTCGGCGGGCGAGCCGCAGTTCAACGACCCGAAGACGGTCGCGATCGTGTTCGTCACGCCGGACTCGGCGCCCCAGGACGAGGAGACCGCGAAGCTCGTCGACCGTCTGAGGAACGACGTCGTTCCGGCGGCGACCGAGGGGAGCGACGCCGCCGTCTACGTGTCCGGTCTGAATGCGGCGTTCATCGACATCGCCGACCGGATCATGGAGCGGCTTCCACTGTTCCTGCTCTACATCATCGGCGTCACGTTCCTCGTGCTCGCGATGGCGTTCCGGTCGATCGTCGTCTCGCTGACGGCGGCCATCACCACCATCCTGTCCGCGTTCGTCGGGTTCGGCGTGCTCACGCTCGTGATCCAGGAGGGTCACCTGCTCGGCCTCACCGGCCTGGACCGGACCGGCCCGATCGAGACCTTCGTTCCGCCGATCGCGTTCGCGATCATGTTCGGACTGTCGATGGACTACATGGTCTTCCTCACGAGCCGCATCCGGGAGGAGCACGTCCACGGGCTGGAGACGAGGGAGGCGGTCGAGCACGGCATCGCCGCGATCGGCCGGGTCGTGGTGGCTGCGGCGATCATCATGGCAACCGTCTTCTCGGCGTTCATCCTGACCCCGGACCGGATCTCGAAGGAGTTCGGACTGCTGCTCGCGGTCGCGATCATCACGGACGCGCTGGTCGTGAAGATGACGCTCATTCCGGCGTTCTTCACGCTCCTCCACGAGAGGACCTGGTACATCCCGCGCTGGCTGGACAAGCTGTTGCCGGACATCACGATCGAGCCGCCGCACGACGCGGAGGCACCGGTCCCCGCGCGCATCCGCGAGACGGAGCCCGAACCGAGCGAGGCGTGACGAAGAAGCGGCGATGACATTCGCGGTCGTCGGGAGTCTGGAGACGGATACCGACGACCGCGAAAGGACCGCCGCATGATCCTCGACTCCCGCTCCCGCTGGCTCGCCCTCCTCGTCGTCTGCCTCGGCGATCTGATGATCGTGCTCGACGTGACCATCGTCGGCGTTGCGCTGCCCACGATCAGGGAGGACCTCGGGTTCTCGGAGACGTCGCTCGCCTGGGTCGTGAACGCCTACCTGCTCACCTTCGGCGGGTTCCTGCTGCTCGGCGGGCGGCCCGGAGACCTCTTCGGCCTCCGCCGGCTGTTCCTCGTCGGGATCGGGCTCTTCTCGGCCGCGTCGCTGGCCTGCGGCCTCGCCGGCTCGCAGGCGGCGCTCGTCGCGGCTCGAGCCGTGCAGGGCGTCGGCGGCGCGATCGTCTCGGCGGTCGCGCTCTCGCTCATCGTGACCCTCTTCACCGAGCCGGCCGAACGAGCGAAGGCGATGGGGATCTTCGGCTTCGTCGCGTCCGGCGGAGGCTCGATCGGAGTGCTTCTCGGCGGCGTCATCACCGACACGCTCGACTGGAGCTGGATCTTCCTCGTCAACGTCCCCATCGGCCTCGCCGTCGTCGCACTCTCGTTCGCCGTGCTCCCGGAGGTCCGCGGCGTCGGCAGGGGAGTGCGCCTCGATGTCGCGGGCGCCGTCACGGTCACCGCGTCGCTGATGATCGCGGTGTAGCGATCGTGAACGGCAACGAGGTCGGATGGGCGTCCACACGGACGGTCGGCCTGCTCGCCATTTCTGCGACGCTCATGCTCCTGTTCCTCTGGATCGAAGCCCGCGCCGCGGCGCCTCTTGTGCCGCTCGGGCTCTTCCGGCTGCGCAACCCTCGGTCGCGAATGTGATCGGAGTCCTGTGGGCGGCGGCGATGTTCGCGTGGTTCTTCCTCTCGGCGCTCTATCTGCAGCTCGTACTCGGCTACAGCCCACTCGAGGTCGGGCTCGCCTTCCTGCCCGGCAACCTCATCATGGGCGCCTTCTCGATCGGCCTGTCAGCGAGGCTGGTCCTGCGCTTCGGGATCCGGCCCCCGCTCGCCGTCGGCCTCGGGCTCGCCGCGCTCGGCCTCGTCCTCTTCGCTCGTGCCCCCGTCGACGGGACGTTCGTCGTCGACGTGCTCCCGAGCATGATCCTGCTCGGCGTCGGCGCGGGGATGGCGTTCAACCCGGTCCTGCTCGCTGCGATGGGCGACGTTCCGCAGGAGGAGGCGGGCCTCGCCTCGGGCGTCGTGAACACCTCGTTCATGATGGGCGGGGCCCTGGGCCTCGCCGTGCTGGCGAGCCTCGCCGCGGCAAGGACGGAGTCGCTGCTCGGGAGTGGGGCTCGCGAGCTCGTAGCGCTCGCGGGCGGGTATCACGCCGCTTTCCTCGTCGGCGCGATCTTCGCAGCGGGGGCGGCCGCCTTGGGCGCGCTCCTGCTGCGCCCGCGCTCGGCTCCGGCGCCGCACGGTGCCGTCGAGCCCGAGCCTGTGATGGAATCCGCCTGAGAGGAGGAGCGGTTGGACTTCAAGCTCGAGCTCGTTCTGGTGCCGGTCTCGGACGTCGACCGCGCGAAGGCGTTCTACACCGAGAAGGCCGGCTTTCACCTCGACGTCGACACGAGCCCGGTCGACGGGTTCCGCGTGGTGCAGATGACTCCGCCGGGCTCGGCATGCTCGATCACGATCGGGACGGGTCTCACGGACGCGGCGCCAGGCTCCTACCGCGGCACGCACCTCGTCGTCACGGACATCGAGACCGCGCGGGCCGAGCTCGCCGGGCGCGGGGTGGAGGTGAGCGAGATCCGACACTTCGACCGCGAGGCGGGCGAGTGGCGGCCGGGCGCTCACCCGAGCCACGACGACTACGCCTCCTTCGCGGACTTCAGCGACCCCGACGGCAACACGTGGGTCCTGCAGGAGGTCGGCTGGGCCGAAGCCTCCTGACGCTCAGGGCAGGTACTGCTGGTCGATCGAGCAGACCGTGTCGATCTCGTAGCGGATCCAGACGCCGGTATCGAGCGGCTCGAAGAGCTCCACCGGCTGCTCGCCGGCCACGAGCTGCGCGAGCTCGTCGACCGTGATCGGGGTCGCGCCGAACTGGCCCTCGCCCTCTCTCGTGAGGACGGTGACCTTCGCGTCCTCCGGCACCAGGTACGTGAGGAGTCGATGGCCTTCCTCGATCCGGTAGTTGTCGTTGGGGACCGGCTGACCGGGCTCGACGGCCCCGTCCTCGGCAGCCGCCGTGTTGGCGGTGACGCCGCTCGTGAACCACGCCGGGTCGAACCGCATCTCGTAGCCGTTGTCAGCGCGTTCGAGCGACGCGATGTGACCGTAGCTCCGGTCGCCGCAGGCTTCCGCGGCCTCCGCGCCCGTGTCTTTGGTGAAGTACAGGACCGCGAAGACCGCGGCGATCACGACCGCGACGACGACGGCGGCGCCCAGCACGACGTGTGACGACCTCATCGGTTACCTCCTGCCGTTCGGGCCTGCCAACGCGATCATCGCAGAGCGCTCGGTGGGGCTAGTCCGGGAGGAGAGGCATCGAGATCCCGGGGTCGCGGCCGAGGAGCAGCGCCCGCGTGATCGCGTCGGCGCCGAAGCGCTCGCGCACCTCGTCGAGCGCCGCGTCGAGCGCCGCCTCTCGCTGATTCGTGAACGGCAGCGCCAGCTGGATGGCGCCCTCGTCCACGAGGTTCGTGAGCGAGAGCCCGGCGAGGGTCAGCCCGTGCGCCCGGATGAGTGGCGCCGCCGCGGCGAGCAGGCCGCGCGCGACGGCGAGGATGTCCTCGGTTTCGGTCGTGGCCTGAGGCAGCGTGTGGGAGCGGGTCGCCCGCGAGAAGTCGTCGAACCGAAGTCGGAGGACGACCGTGCGACACGCTCGCCGCGCTCTCCTCAGCCGGCGGGCGAGGCGGTCGACGATCGAGACGAGGATGGCGTCGATCTCGTCGTGCGACCTCGGCCGCCTGCCGAGCGCACGCTGGCTCCCGATCGAGCGCCGGCGGACACCGGGGCGCACGGCGCGCGGGTCCCGGTTGTGCGCGAGCGCATGGAGGTGCCGACCCGCCGCACGGCCGAGCATCGCCACGAGGAGGTCCTCGTCCAGCCGGGCGACCTGGCCGACCGTCCGGAGCCCGCGCGAGTGGAGCTTCTCTGCGGTGACGCGGCCCACGCCCCAGAGCCGCTCTACCGGGAGCGGATGCAGGAAGGCGAGCTCGCGGCCGGGCGGCACGAGAAGAAGGCCCTCCGGCTTGGCGACCGCACTGGCGACCTTGGCGAGGAACTTCGTGCGGGCGATCCCGATCGTGATCGGGAGACCGACCTGCTCGCGCACGCGCTGTCTCAGACGCTCGGCGATGTCTCGTGGAGTGCCTGCGAGCCGCTCGAGCCCCCTCACGTCGAGGAACGCCTCGTCGATCGAGAGGCCCTCGACGAGCGGAGTCGTGTCCTCGAACAGGCGAAACACCGCCTTGCTCGCGTCCGAGTACGCGGACATCCGGGGCGACACCACGACCGCGTGCGGACACAGTCGCCGCGCCTGCGCGCCGCCCATCGCCGTCCGGACGCCGTACGCCTTCGCCTCGTAGCTCGCCGCGAGCACGACACCTGCGCCCACGATCACGGGCCGCCCGCGGAGACGGGGATCGTCGCGCTGCTCGACCGAGGCGAAGAACGCGTCGAGGTCTGCGTGGAGGACGGTCGCGGCCTGCACGAACACATGTTCGCAGTGCCGCCGCCTGGCGGCAAGCGCTTGCCGCTACGGCCTTCGTGCCACGAAGACGACGAAGTCGTCGTCCGGCGTCGGCTCGCGCTCCGTGTGCTCGCCGTGCACGGCGACGTCGGTGAACCCGGCCAGCTCCAGCATGAGCAGGAGCTCGTTGCGGAAGTACAGGCCGATGTCGAGCCTGTGCGTCTCCTCCGCTTCGAGCTCGCCGTCCCGCCAGCGCTCCGCATGCATCTCCAGAGTCACCGTCTGGCTCAGCGGATCGAGGTCGAGGATGCGAGAACGGAGGGCGTACTCCGCGCCGCTCGGCGCGGGCCGCCGCCGCGAGGGCCGCTCGGCGACCTCGGGAAGCGCGGCCCGCTCCTCCTTCAGCCAGTAGCGCCACTGCTCCGGATCGGCGTTGGGGAGCTCGGTGTCGATGAGCAAGGTTCCGCCCGGCTCGAGGTGCTCGCGGAAGCGGCGGAGGCCCTCACGATCGCGCGTCCTGTCGCTCCCGAGCCCGAAGGACCCGCAGACGAAGATCGTCCGGTACCGGCGCGGGAGGTCGAGCTCGTGCATCGCCTGCACGTACAGGTTCGCGGAGAGCCCTTCGCGCTCGGACTTGGCGCGGCAGGCCGCGATCATGTCCGCCGAGACGTCGCAGCCGTCGACGTCGAGCCCGGCGCGAAGGAGTGGGCGGAGCAGCCGGCCGGTGCCGCAGCCGGCGTCGAGCGCGGGCTGGCCCGCCTCGACGAACCGCTGGAAGTACGGGAGCTCGTGCGGCCGGAAGTCGTCGTTGAACTCCGACCACCACTCCGCGATCAGCCCGTAGTGCCAGGTCTCCGGGCCGGTCCCCATCTAGGGCAGCCAGCCGTCGCGGTAGCGCATGCGCGCCCGCTTCGGGACCGGCGCGTACGCCTCGTCCGGGTCGTTCGTCTCCTTCTCGACGCCTGCCCCGTGCCGGAGCGCGACCTCGTCGACCGTGTAGCCGCCCCAGTCGGGCCCCTCCTGGTGCTCGCGTGCGCCCACCGCGACGACGACGCAGGGGCCTTCGCCGGCGCCGACGATCATGTGCTTCGTACCTGGCGGGCAGTGCACGAGGTCCCACTGCCGGAGCGGACGCTCCTCGCCTTCGACGATCAGGAGGGCCTCGCCCGAGACGACGAGGAAATCCTCCTGGTCGGCCTCCCAGTGGTACATCCCGATCGGATCGCCCGGCTGCAGCACCTGGACGTTGATCCCGAGCTGCCGAAAGTCCTGCTCGCCCTCGAAGTCGCACCACGCGCTCCGGCCCTCGGCGTGGTACCAGCGGGCATCGTGCGCGTTGAGCACGAACCAGCGGTCGCCCGCGGGGACGACCCCGTGCTCCGTCTCTCCGAGCGGCGCCTCGGGAACCATGAGCCCGAGCTTGCCGCACACCCGGCCTCTCCGCAAGCGCCGATGGCCGATCGCTGACCTTCCGCTCGGCGCCCGGCTGGGACGTACGATCGTCTCGTGTCCGAGCTGCCGAGCGGAACCGTCACGTTCGTCTTCACCGACATCGAGGACTCGACCGAGCTCCTCAAGCGGATGGGTGACGCGTATGCGAGCCTCCTGAGCGAGCACAGGCGGATCGTCCGCGACGCGTTCGCCGCCTACGACGGGATCGAGATCGACACGCAGGGAGACGCGTTCTTCTTCGTGTTCCCGCGGGCCCGAGACGCAGTCGCGGCTGCTGTGGACGCACAGCGCGCCCACGCGGCCGCGGCGTGGCCGGACGGGGCGGCGGTGCGCGTGCGGATGGGCCTGCACACGGGCGAACCGGCCGTTCACGAGGAGGGCTACGTCGGACTCGACGTGGTGCGCGCGGCGCGCCTCTGCACGACTGGACACGGCGGGCAGATCCTGCTCTCCGAGGCGACCCGCGCGCTCCTCGGCTCCGGGGTTCCGGAGGGCGTGTCAGTCTTCCCGCTCGGGCAGCGACACCTCCGCGGGATCGACGAGCCGGAGCGGGTCTACGAGCTCGCGATCGAGGGGCTCGAGGAGGAGGCAGCGGCGCCGGAAGAGGCCGAGGCGCCGGTCGCGGTCGAGCCGTCCGCGCCCGGGCGGATCGAGGACCTCGGTCCCCGGCTGGCAGCCGAGATCCAGGAGAAGGTGCTGCAGGCGTTCGAGACGAAGCTCCAGCGAGCGGAGGTGCGTCGCGGCAAGCAGCCGGACGCGGCCGGCGGCGGCGTTGACGACCTCGCCGAGCGCGTGGAGTCGCTGAAGCGGGAGATCGACGACCGTGTCAGAGCCGCGCTCGAGCGGAAGGGGATCTCCTCGGGCCCGTCGTAGCTCGATCCTCGTACCGGTCGGCGGCTAGCTCGCGAGCCCTAGCCGGAGATATGCACGAGCAGTTGATCGAGCGGCCGCGGCACGCGCGTGAGGTCGAGGGCCTCGACGAGGAGCCGTGCGTACTTGATCTTCCGGCTGCCTCCACTGCCCATGAAGCGGCGAAGCTGCTCCTCCGCCGGCCGTCCCCTCCACTGGGGCTGCCTCTGGAGAGTTCGGAAGGGCCCGAGGTCGCCGTGCGCCGCGAGGACGTCCTCGATGCTCGTCGCGCCGAGCGCGCGGATCAGCTCCTCCTCGAGGTCGGCGTCGCAGACGAAGAAGCCGAGCCGTTCCATCGCCTCGCGCGTGAGCGTCGAGCCGAGACCAGCCCGCTCGAGCGCCCGCGCGAAGGCGCGCTCCTCGCGGGCGTCGCAGAGCCCGGCGAGCCGGG
>Ga0233416_10000582_pt1 | contig 11337 bp, 14 predicted proteins | sample Sediment_Towuti__2_FD_188638 | JGI IMG/M metagenome (GOLD analysis project Ga0233416, IMG submission 188638) | Sediment microbial communities from Lake Towuti, South Sulawesi, Indonesia - Sediment_Towuti_2014_0_MG | ecosystem: Environmental > Aquatic > Freshwater > Lake > Sediment | place... | reverse complement strand
AAGCTTTTTTCCATATCGCCTGCTTCATGATCGTCTTACGCAGGGTTTTGAAATGAGTTCTAGTAACTTTGCTGCTTGCAGCGGGCGCGCTTTCGTTTTTTCTATTGCGGAGAGATTGGCGGTTGCCAAGCATCTGCGGGGCCCTCGGGCTGCTCTACGTGCCTGTTGGGGGAGCATCGCTAGTGGCTTCGCGGCTGGGACTGACTCCCCTGGGGTTCGAAGAACCCATCGTCCTACTGACGGCAGTGCACTTTCATTACGCTGGATTCGCGGCGTGCCTCATTGCTGGGGCGGCAGCCCTTGCGTTGAAACAGGTGCCGGCAACAGCCAACGTGGCACTTCGGCTGGTGCTTGCAGGAGTTCTCCTGGGACCGGGAAGTTTGGCCGTCGGATTCATCGTGGGGCCGGTGGTGAAGCTGCTGGCTGCGCTCTGGCTCGCTTTGAGCCTGTTCGGGCTATCCCTGCTTCAACTCCTGTTTCTCGGCAGCGTGCGCCTGCGACCTGCACAAGCCCTCTTTGCTGTGGCAGGGGCCTCCAGTTGTGTTGCCATGGTCTTAGCCGTGGTGTGGGCGGTTGGCGAGTATCCGCTTCAGCCCTTTTTCAACCTGCCGCAGATGGCCCTTGTTCACGGGACACTCAACGCCTTCGGTTTCTGCCTGGGCGGACTGCTCACTGGCCCTGTTAGGAGGGAATTGCCATGCGTATTGCCATAACCGGCGGCACCGGGTTTGTCGGGCGACACCTAGCCCGCCACCTGGTGGCCGAGGGTCACGAAGTTATCCTGATTGCCAGGGGAGTTGACCAAAGCGGCTGGGACATTTCCACAGAGGTGGGAGTTTCCTTCTTCGCAGACGACCTTTCGAGCCCGCCCCATCTCGCGGAGGCGTTTTCGGCTTGCGGAGCAGTGGCTCACCTAGCGGGGATTAATCGTGAGATTGGCCGGCAGACCTACCAACGCGTCCATGTTGAAGGCACTCGAAACGTCACAGAAGCTGCCCAGCAGGCCGGGGTAGGAAAGATTGTTCTTCTGAGCTTCCTACGGGCTCGACCCAATTGCGGCTCCCCATACCATGAATCCAAATGGGCGGCCGAGGAAATCGTGCGCAACTCTGGGCTCGACTATGCGATCCTGAAGGCTGGAGTGGTTTACGGGCGGGGAGACCATATGCTGAATCATCTGAGCCGGGCCCTGCATACGTTTCCTGCGTTCTTGTTGGTCGGCCTTACAGATCAACAGATGCGGCCTTTGGCCGTGGAAGATCTTGTGACAATTCTGCGGGCTGCGCTGATCGAAGATCGCCTTTCACGGCAGACCGTCGCCGTCACCGGCCCGGAGGAAATGAGCCTCCGCGAGGCGGTGAAACGTGTCGCACGCGTGGTCGGGCGTCAGCCGCCCTTCCTGAGAATGCCTGTTGCGTTTCACCATGTCCTCACTTGGAGCCTCGAACACATCATGACCATCCCACTCGCATCTCTGGCCCAGGTGCGAATACTGAGTGAGGGACTCGTAGAGCCCTTGCCGGCAGGCGTGTGCAGCTTTCCTCCGCTTGAACTGCAGCCGAAGCACGCCTTTACCGAGGAGCAGATCCGCAGAGGATTGCCTTCATCCAAAGGATTTGGCAGGGAGGATTTGCTCTGGTGCGGAAGACAACAGCAACGCAAGAACACCCACAGTAACATGGTAGCCTCATAGCATACTCCCCGAAAGAAAGTCGCCGATGCGCATCTGGCGCACCGACGGTCGGCCTCTGAAGCTTTACCGAGGCGTAATTTCAACCACACGTCCGCTTCAAGGGAGGGACTCAATTCCAGATGGTAACCACTTCCTCGAAACTTTTCTTAGGAATATCGGGAACCTCGGCACCCTCGGCGGGGTAGCCGACCGGCAGAAGCAGGTAAGGACGTTCGTTTGCGGGCCGGGCAAAGATCTTGCTGAGAAAACCCATCGGGCTGGGCGTGTGCGTCAAGGTGGCCAGACCCATCCAGTGCAGCGCGGCAATTAGAAACCCGCAGGCGATGCCTACGGACTCCTGGACGTAATAGTGCTTAACCTTGTGCGTTGAACCATCGGGGTTCCAGGCCACGCCGTAGTCTTCGCGGAAGACGACAATCAGGTAAGGAGCAGTTTCCAGGAACTCTTTGTGCCAATCCGTTCCCAGTGGGGCTAGAGCGGCCAACCAGTCGTCGGGCATGCGGCGCTCATAACTCTCCCGCTCTTCTTCTTCCGCGGCAATGCGGATCTGTCGCTTGATTTCAGGGTTGGAGACTACGACAAAACGCCAAGGCTGCTGGTTCGCCCCAGAGGGGGCCCGGCTGGCCACTCTTAGGGCGGCTTCAATCAGTTCGCGGGGCACAGGACGTGATGAAAATTCCCTCACCGTTCGCCGCGTTTTCATCCGTTGCTCAAACTCCACTGCACGCCGCATCTGCTCGGTCACCGGCAATTGCTCGTACTCTAGTTTGAGGAAGGGGTACCCGCCCTTCTTCACCATAAAACGGCCTCCAATGGTTTTGATCAACGGGATTGGCTTTTCGGCCCGGTCATTTGCCGACGGCAGTGGGTCTTATCTTCCTAAACCGGCCGCGCTGGCACGTCCCAAAACCCTCTGGTAGTAAGCTACGTACATCGGAATCACATCGTTGGCGCAAAACTTCTTCCTCGCGTTGATCCGAGCTGTCTGGCCCATGGCTCGGCCGCGGTCCGGCAGCGAAAGAATTTGCAGCGCGAAATCGGCCGCCGCCTTTACGTCCCTGGGAGGAACCAGGTAGCCATCCACGCCGTGCTCGACCACCTCCGGCAACCCTCCGCAGTAGCTGGCTACGACGGGCACTTCGCAGGCCATGGCTTCGAGAGCGGCCAGGCCGAAAGATTCCAGGTCCGAGGGCAGAAGGAAAAGGTCCGCCAGGCCCAGTAATTCGTGCACCTTGTCCTGCTTTCCGAGAAAGTGGACATCCCGCCCCAGAGCCTTTTGGCGCACCAACCATTCGGCGGCGCCGCGGTCGGGGCCGTCCCCCACAAGCACCAACTTGGCGGGCATTTTTTCGCGTACTAAAGTGAAGATTTCGACCACATCTGTCACCCGTTTGACGGGCCGGAAATTCGAAAGGTGCATCACGATGGGTTCGCCCTTCCTGGCCCATCGTTCCCGGTCGGAGGGATTCGCGTTGCGGCAGTAGAGATCGCAGTTCACGAAATTGGGGATGACTTCGATGGGGTTCTTAATCTCAAACTCATCCAGGGTAACGTCGCGCAAGTAGTTAGAGATGGCGGTGACGCCATCGGACTGCTCAATCGAAAACTTGGTAATCGGCAAATAGCTGCGATTGCTTCCCACAAGCGTAATGTCCGTGCCATGAAGGGTAGTGATAAAGGGCAGCTTACGTGGGGCCGCCATAGCGCGGGCCAGCAAGGCACTCACCGAATGCGGAATGGCGTAGTGGACGTGCAGGAGGTCCAGCCCTGCTGAGTCCGTGACTTCGAGCATTTTGACCGCGAGGGCCAGGGCATAGGGAGGGTGGTCAAACAAGGGATAGGTGCTGACTTCGACTTCGTGGAACGTGATGCGCTCATTCGCCGTGAGCCGGATGGGTGGTGCGTAGCTGATGAAGTGGACTTCATGGCCGCGCGCGGCCAACTCAATCCCCAGCTCGGTAGCCACGACGCCAGAGCCGCCGTACGTCGGGTAGCAGGTAATACCGATTTTCATGACTGTTGCTGGCCCTGGCGGCCAGGCCGGCCTCCTCTACGGTACGACCCACACTCTAGCAGCGAGATGCGAACAAGCGCAAACTCCCTTGCGGGTGCCTCCGGGCGATGCTAGATTCGCTACTCTTTCCGTACAGGTTGGATGCTCCAGGAGGCCGCTCTGGCACGTCTTTCGGAAAAAGTGGGACTGATCACCGGTGCAGGAACAGGAATCGGCCGCGCGATTGCGGTCGAGTTTTCTCGTGAAGGCGCCCGGGTAGCGGTTGCCGGCCGACGCGGCGAATTGCTAGCCACGCTCGTAGCGGAAATCGCAAAACAGGGAGGCCAGGCGCTGGCTGTGCCCTGCGACGTGACGCGTGCAGAGGACGCAGAGCGCGCGGTGAACGTCACGACGAAACAATTCGGCCGTCTGAACATTGTTGTCAATTGTGCGGGAGCCCTGGAGCTGGGCAGCGCCGAGGAGACTTCCGAGGCACAGTTTGACCATCTGATCGCCGTCAATTTGAAGGGCACATTTCTGGCTTGTCGCGCGGCATTGCCGCGATTGCGGCAGAGCGGCGGAGGCAGCATCATCAACGTGGGTTCGGTGCTCAGCCTGGTGGGGATGCAGAAGCGAGTGGCGTATGCGGCAGCAAAAGGCGGCGTCCTGCAGATGAGTCGCGCCATGGCGCTGGATCATGCCCGGGAAGGGATTCGCGTCAACTGTATCTGCCCCGCGATCATTCAAACCCCGATGATTGACGAGCTGGCTTCGCGACAATCCGACCCACAGGGATTCCTGCGGCTACGCGCGGAGCAGATTCCGGCGGGCCGCATGGGAACGCCGGAGGACGTCGCCCACCTAGCTGTCTTTCTGGCTTCGGACGAATCCTCCTGGCTGACGGGAGCAGCACTGCCGCTTGATGGCGGGTTGACTGCAGCCTGACAAATGCGGGGTGCAGGTCGCGCGTGAAAGGGTTATCCGATGACCTCTGAATTGATGGAACGAGCGCGGCTGGCGGAGGAAGAGTTGGCTCGCCGGCTGCGCGAAAGCAACGCCGGGCGTCTGTTCGGCTTCGAGCTGAAAGCGGCAGAGACGGGACGCGCCGTGCTGCGGATGCGAGTGCGTCCACGTCATCGGCAAGTGCACGGCGTGGTTCACGGGGGAATACTAGCGGCGTTTGCAGATACCGCCGGTGGCTTGGCGAGTTATATGGCGCTTCCGCGGGGGACGCAGATCGCAACGGTAGAGATGAAGATCAATTTTCTGGAAGCGGTAGATCGCGGCACGCTTGTGGCTGAGGCACGCGTACTGCGGCGGGGCAGGAACTTCATCGTTGTAGACTGTGATATTCGCGACAGCGCCGAACAACTAGTGGCCAAGTCGCTGATGACGTTTGGCATCACCGCCCGCGCGGGCGCGCGCCCTGGCCCCAAGCGCTCGCAGACCTCGCGGGGTCCTTATTGACCGTCCACGCCGCCCTGGGCGTGCTCCTCGCCTTCCTTGTAGACGTACTTGATCATGTGTTTGTAGATGAGCAGGTTCGGGCTGCCGAAACGCGTCAGCTTGATGCAGTCGCGATCGTACCACTCGATGACGCCATGCAAGACCTCCCCGTCCGTGAGGGTGACAGCGACGGGCGTGCGGGCCTGCATTTGTTTGACCCAGTAGAAATTCTCGGCGTGAGTCTGCTCCGGTGGGGCCGGCTTCTTATGCGGCTGCGGCCCCATTTGCGGCGGGCGCGCGCCATACTGTTCTTTCATCTCCGTCAACGAGGGACGAAACAATTTGCGGTTCACCATGAGGTCTCCTTCCAAGTGTGCTCCCCCCTGATAGAAGTGCGGGTTTTGCTCAATGAGATGCGCAATACCTTGCGCTGGTTTCACCCCTGAGGGGCCCGGCCGGGTTGAGAGGCCGAGGGGCTCGCCAGGGTCACGACCAACGAGTCCAGGCCCAGCGGGCGATTGATGTTGCGTCGCATCCGGCTGTGGAGCTGATCCAGGCCGGCCACCCCTTGCGCAACCCAGTCCAGGTCTACCTTGCTGCTGAGAGCCTCAAGATCGTGTCGCAGAGCTGGGTTCCGCAAGACACTTTTCGTTCGGCCGCAGGACAGCTCGAGCAGGTCGGTCAGCAGACTATAGAACAATTCTAAAGTTTTTTCAAACGGCTGCTGGTCGCTTTTGGCCAGCTCCGCGATGTCCGCAAAGAGGCGCGCAAAGGACTTTCCCTCCACCGCCCTCTCCATAATCTCTATTACGGAGCGACGCAGACGCATGGATTCCTCCACATCCAGCTCGAGCGCCTGCCCTGGACAACCTTCGGCCAACTGAGCGGCAAGTTTGCGGCTCGTACCGTTCCCAATGCCGCGCTCCCGAAGGAACTCCTCTACCTGCTCGTCTGCGACGGGAGCAAAGGCGAACTGAAGGCAGCGGGAGCGAATGGTGTCGCGCAAGAGGTTGGGGTTCGGGGCGAGCAGAATGAGGGTGGCCGTCTCCGGCGGCTCTTCCAAAATCTTGAGAAAGACACCGACCAAGTCGTCGCGCATGGTTTCCGCGCCGTCGAGAATGAAGACTCGGCGGCGCGCCACCGGCCGAAAGAAGGCGGCACGCTGGACGGCGCGCAACTGTCCCATACGCAGTACGGGACGCACGACCGGGGTCCGCAGACGAACCGGGTCCGGAACCAGTGCCCAGACATCCAGGTGAGCCTGCAGGATGAGCGGAATGCGCTCGACGGTTGCCGCATCCGGGCTCTCGCCGCGCTCCGCCAGCCCCTGGTCAATGAGCGACTTTGGCTGTGTCAGCTTGCTAATCTGCCGGCAAGGATCGCACTCTCCGCAGGAATCGTCCTGAGCCTGCTGGCAGTTGGCCGCCTGAGCAAATTTCACGGCCAGCGTGTACTTGCCAACGCCGCGCGGCCCGGTGAAAAGCATGGCGTGCGGCACGCGCTGGCGAGCCAGCATTCGCTGCAAGGCAGTGACAATCCGTTCGTTGCCGAGGAATTCGGAGAAACCCATTGGCGCCACCTAAGGCCTGCCACCTGTTACCCTTTCCTTTTCTCTCTTGACGGCAGCAAGAACGTTCACGTGGATTGCCTCCGGAGAGCGCATGGCCATTCGGGAGGCATCCCAGCATTCGATGGTCGCCCAGTTCGGCTCACGCGCCAGTTGGTCGTAGACTTCCGCCGCCTGTTTCAAGTGTTTGAGGTCGGCTTCGAGCAAGTCGCGCTTCTGCCGCGTGTACTCCCTCGCTGCCTTTAGACCCACGAGTCGCTGCGCTTCCGCCGCCGGCACGCGCAAATAGATGACCAAATCTTCGGCGGGCAGCCCGTAGATGGTGTACTCCAAATGTTTCAGCCAAGTTAAAAATTCGCTGCGCCGCGCGGGAGGCACACGAGCCGACTGGTGAGCTAGGTTTGAGGCGATATACCTGTCGAGCAGAATCGTCTGCCCGGACGCCAAGCTGTGCTCGAGGGCCTGGCGGGCCTCCAAACGGTCGCCGGCGTACAAGAGCGCAGAGAAGTGAGGGTCCACTTGGTCCAAGCTGCCAAACTCCCCATTGAGGAACCGCGCGACAAGCTGGCCGAAAAACGAGTCGTATCGGGGGAAGCTCACCTGGCAGACCGCCACCCGTTGCGAACGCAACACCTCCGCAAGCAGGCCGAGCTGCGTTCGCTTTCCCGCACCGTCGATTCCCTCAATGGCGATGACCCTGCCTCGCGCCATGCGCTCCTCGTGAAGCGTTCGCCTGCGAGTCTAGCCCGTCTGCTCTTTCGCGGCAACCCCGCTGGATTACCCCCGTGGCATTTCCCCGACTCCTCGAAGCCGTCGCTTCAGTTGCAATTCTTCTCCTTGTAGATGGCCATCTGCGCTCATCTGTAGATACAATCCCTTCGTGAGCATCGCCGAGAATCTCCTGCGGGTCCGCGAGCGAATCGCACGAGCAGCTTCCAGGGCGGGACGGCGGCCCGAAGACATCACGCTTGTGGCTGTCTCGAAGACATTCCCAGCGGAGGCCATCTGCAAGGCTTATGCCGCTGGCGTCCGTCACTTTGGCGAGAACCGCGTCCAGGAATGGGAGTCCAAGCGGGCGCAGGTTGCTGACCTTGACGCCACCTGGCATCTGGTCGGGCATCTGCAGAGCAATAAGGCCGCCCGCGCCGCTAAACTTTTTCACGCCATCGACTCTGTGGACAGCCTGGCGCTCGCACGGCGCCTGGACCGCGCCGTGAGTGAGCAATCGTCTAGTTCCATTGCCCGTGTAGGGGCACGCCATGGCGTGCCCCTACAAACTCCGGCGCTACCGATCTTGCTCCAGGTTCGCCTCGACCCCGCCGACGCCAAGTCCGGCGTCGCCGAAGCGGATCTCCCTTCCTTGACCGTGGCGATACTCGCGTTGCCGCACCTTGCCATTCGCGGGCTGATGGGTATTCCGCCCTTCTTCGACAACCCAGATCTTTCTCGTCCCTACTTCCGGCGCCTGCGCGGATTGCGTGACGCTCTCAGCGAGCGCGCTGGCCATCCATTGCCTGTCCTTTCGATGGGGATGTCCCACGACTTCGAAGCGGCCATCGAGGAGGGGGCCACGGAGATCCGCCTCGGCACCGCCATATTCGGCACGCGGTCCTAAGGATGAAGGGACTTACCGATGATTGAAATCCTTGAATCGAACGGCGGCGTGACCCTTTCCGTGCGCGTGCAGCCGCGGGCGAGCCGGGATGCCATCGTCGGGGAGTGGCAGGGAGCGCTCAAAGTTCGTCTGACCGCTCCACCGGTGGATGACAAGGCCAATGATTCGTTGCGGCGGCTGTTGGCCTCCCGTTTGAACATCCCCCTGGCGGCTGTTACAATCCTTTCCGGCGGGCGCAGCCGCACGAAGCATATTGAACTTCGGGGAGTGACTGCCGCTCAGGTGCTGGCTCTCCTAACTGAAAACTGAGAACTGAAGACTGAGCACTTCTCCATGCCCAATATCCCAGCGATCCAACAGGCTCTTCGGGATGCCAAGCTCGACGCCTGGCTCTTCTACGACTTTCGCCACCGCGACCCCATCGCTCATCGCATTCTGGGCCTGCCGATGGACAGCATGGCCACGCGCCGCTGGTTTTATCTGGTACCGGCCCGGGGTGAGCCGCGGAAACTGGTTCACCGCATTGAGTCCGCCATGCTCGATTCCCTCCCGGGCGGCAAACTCATTTATGCCGGCCAGGACGAGCTGCGGAAGAATCTTCCCAAGCTGCTAGCTCGGACGAAGAAAGTGGCCATGCAATATTCGCCCAAGAACGCCATTCCTTATGTTTCGATGGTGGATGCTGGGACGGTCGAATTGGTTCGCAGCTTTGGCCGAAAGGTGGTCAGTTCTGCAGACCTGGTGCAAATCTTCGAGGCCTGCTGGACGCCTGAGCAGTACCAGTCGCACGTCGAAGCCGGGCGGATCATTGATCGGGTGCGCAAAGAGGCCTTTTTGAAGGCTGGCGAGCAGGTGCGTTCGGGGACGGCGCTGAACGAATACGAGTTACAGCAATGGGTGCTCGAACAATTCCAGCGCAACGGTATCGTTACCGATGAACCGCCCATCGTGGCCGTGGGGCCGCACGCCGGCGACCCGCACTATGAGCCGAAGGCTTCCGGGTCCTCGCCGATCCGGGAGGGAGACCTGCTTCTGCTCGACCTGTGGGGCAAATTGCGGGCTGCAAGAAACGTCTATTATGACATCACTTGGATGGGTTATTTGGGTTCCTCAGTCCCCGAAAAGTATGCGAAGGCGTTCCGCATCGTACGTGAGGCTCGTGATCGGGCCGTGTCGTTTGTCTGCGAGAATGTGGCAAAGGGACGTTCGATTGAAGGGTGGCAGGTGGACCACGCCGCCCGTGAGGTGATCCGCAAGGCCGGATACGCCAAGCATTTCGTACACCGCACGGGTCACAGCATCGGGGAGGACGTTCACGGCAACGGCGCAAACATGGACGGCCTCGAGACCCAGGATGTGCGCCGCATCATTCCCCGTACCTGCTTTTCCGTCGAACCGGGCCTTTATTTCTCTGAATTCGGCGTGCGCAGTGAGGTCAACGTCTACGTGGATTCGGGGGAGGCACGCGTGACAGGAGCAGTTCAGACAGAGATTGTCCCCCTGTTGTCCTGAAATGGAAGAAGCCCAAGCCATTCCCGACGGCCAACCCTCCTCCCGCCGGAGCGCGACAGCGGCAACCGCCGTGGCGCTTGCGGGCTGGCTCGTTCCGGGCTTGGGACACCTGCTACTCTGGAAATGGGGACGGGCGCTTATCTACTTCCTCTCGGTGGGAACTCTATCTCTGATTGGGGTGGCCCTGCGCGGAAGGGTCTTTCCCCCCATGGGAGGCGATGCATTTGACTGGCTGGGCTTTCTGGCCGACGTGGGCGCGGGAGTTTTCTACATTCTGGCACGCGTCTATGCGGATGGCGGAGCAGACGTCTCCCGCGCCGCGGGAGACTATGGAACCCGTTTCTTTGCGGCCGCCGGCGTGTTGAACCTGCTTTGCGCTCTGGACGCGCGTGAAATTGCTCGGAAGAGAAAGAAGTAGGTGGTGACTCCCCTTCATCTCAGCCATTTCCAGGCGCTGCTACTTTTTTCACTGGTGATCGCTGTGGCCTTCGGCTTCCTGACCAAGCTCCGGCCGGTCGAGCGCCTCAAGTACGCTCTGTGGGCCTTTCTCATGTTTATGTTGGTGGCCGTGGCGCTCGGCTGGGCAATGTTTCCACTTTCGCGGTGAACTGCGCACACTGGCAGACTTATCGGTTTGACACTGTTTTCTGCAGGGTGCTAAGTTGTTTGTGAAAGCGCCGAGGTAGCTCAGCTGGTAGAGCAGACGATTCGTAATCGTCAGGTCGCCGGTTCAATCCCGGCCCTCGGCTCCAGAGATTCTTCTCAATCAGACCGTCGGAATGTCCGTCTTCTTGCAGGTACATCAGGAAGAGCAGAGTAGGAAGTGCTCAGACACCTCACGAGACTTGCCCTTTCCCCACAAACAAAATGGGAAGCCCGCCTGTCGAGGCGGGCTTCCCAGAGGGGAGAATAGTTCCAGGCCTATGCGCGGAAGGCCCCAGAACTCTTTGTCCTCGGAGCGAGTCTAGAAGAGCAGAAAGAGGGAAGTCAAGCAAAGAAACGGTTGAAAACTAAGTAGTAGAAGCCGTTTTGTTTCAGCTAGTTGGATGGTAGTTTGTACTAAGTTTGGGGAGGTTTTCAACAAGATTCCGGGCGAAAGAGTCGGATTATTTGTAAAAGTCCTTTGCTTCGATAGGTTTGCTGGAAAGGCCGAGTTGAATCAACTCCAGCCGGTCGGGACGATCAAAAACTTTTCCGGGGAGCAGTCTTTTCACTAGCAGGCGAGCGCCGCCGAAGCCCATGCCGGCCGCCAGTGCCAACAACAAAAAGATTCCAGTGCCAATCAAAGTACCGACAATCATCTCTCCTATCGTCGGATCCTTCAGTGTGTGGTTTGGCTCATTCCAGGTGACCTGCGTCTCGTAACGAATCTGTTCCAAGAGCTTGGCAGCCTCTTTCGGCGAACCAGGCGCCAGCACGACAGCAAGCAGAGAGCCTTTTCGGCGGATAGCTAGAGGGCCGTCGAAGCTCTTTGTCTCCTTTGCAATACTCTGGTTCATCCAGTTCAAGAG
>Ga0233416_10000581_pt1 | contig 11356 bp, 12 predicted proteins | sample Sediment_Towuti__2_FD_188638 | JGI IMG/M metagenome (GOLD analysis project Ga0233416, IMG submission 188638) | Sediment microbial communities from Lake Towuti, South Sulawesi, Indonesia - Sediment_Towuti_2014_0_MG | ecosystem: Environmental > Aquatic > Freshwater > Lake > Sediment | place... | reverse complement strand
ATGCGTCTCGTCGCCTCGATCCCGTCGAGCACGGGCATCTCGAGGTCCATCAGCACGACGTCGGGCCTTCGCTCGGCGGAGAGCGCGACGGCTTCGTCGCCGTTCGACGCGGAGCCGACGAGCTCGACGTCGGCGAACGTCTGGAGGAGCTGCGCGAGCCCGGCCCGCACGACGGCATGGTCGTCGGCGATCACCACCCGGATCACGGGGCGGGAACCTCCAGGAGGAACGACGTCCCCTGACCGGGCGTCGAGCGCACCTCGAGCTTTCCACCCATCCGAGCCGTGAGCTCCTCGAGCAGCGAGAGCCCCACGTGCCCTTCGGCACGGCTCCGCTCACGGTCCGCCGGAGTGAACCCGACGCCGTCGTCGGCCGCCTCGAGGTACGCCCAGCCTTCGCGCCTGCCGACGCTCACGCTGAGCCGGCTCGCATTCGCGTGGCGCTCGACGTTCCTGATCACCTCGCCGGCCGCGCGATAGAGGAGCTGCTCCGTCTCGTCGTCGAGGTCGAGCCCGTCCTCGACCTCGAGCGACGTCTCGATCCCGTGCGCGGCGAGTGGCGCGAGCAGGTCGCCGAGCGCCGCCTCGAGCCCTGTGGCGCGCAGGTTGGGTGGGTGAATCTCGACGAGCAGGGAACGGATGCGCCGCATGCTGTCCCGCGTGACGGACGCCGCCTCTCGGAGGATCGAGCGAGTCGCTGATGGGACGTGCGGGTCGCTCGATCCGGCGGCCGCGCTGAGTACGAGACACCGGCGAGGTCCTGGACGACGCCGTCGTGGAGATCCGCGGCGATGCGGCGTCGCTCGTCGGCGGACGCCTCGACGGCGCGCACCAGAAGCACCTCCCGGTCGAGCTGGCTCCGGCGCAGGCGCCGGGCGAGGCGCCATGCGAGGGGTACCTGGACGAGCCAGAGCGCCACGAGGCTGGCGAGGAGGAGCGCCGCGAACGGGAGCCAGATCCGGCGTCCCGTCGACGCGACTGCCGTCCCCCGCTGGTACGTCTCGAAGAGAAGAGGCGTCCCATCGGGAGCTCGGATGGGGAGATAGACCTCGTAGAGGCTGCCCTGGCCATGCTCGAAGCGGTTCTCGGGCCCGGAGAGGTCGCTCCGCTCGGCGCGCGCTCCGCCCGTGCGCAGCACCTCGAGCTTCGAGTCGTCGAGCGGGTAGCTCGACCCGATCAGACGCGGCTCGTCGGAGTAGACGACGCGCCCGTCCGCGGACCAGATCTTCACACGGACCACCCGCTCTCCGAGGACGCGCTCCTGGACGACCGTGTCGAGGCGACGAAGCGCCGCCCGGTCACCGTCGAGGACGCCGTCCCCGAGCGCCGGCTCGACGATGCCCTGCCCAGTGAGGGCCGTGTACTGGCGCGCGTCGCGGAGCGCCTCGCTCTCCCCGATGTTCCGAAACACGAGGAGCCAGCCCACGAGGAGCACGATCAACACGAGCAGGCCTGTCACTGCGAACTGCAGGACGGCGCTCACCACCGAGGGCGAGTCGGCCGTGGCGGCCCGCGAGGCGGTCAAGGGCCTCTGCTCTTGCTCTCGTCCGTCAGCCATCCCGCGCTGAGTATCGCCGCGCCCGGGGCGTGACCGCGACGGCGTACGACCAATGTCCCATTGTGGCCGGGACCCGCAGGCCGACACGCTTCATCGCGTCAACGCACGAGCCGAGAGGAGACGGAGATGACGAAGCTGGGCGTGGGGATCGTGGCGGTTCTCGTCGGGCTCGCGATCGCGCTCGTCGCGGTCCCGGCCGGGATCGCGAAGGACCGGGACGTCCGGGTGCGAGGGACGTGCACGAAGTCGAGCGCCTCGAAGCTGAAGCTGAGCGAGGAAGACGGCCGGATCGAGGTCGAGTTCGAGGTCGACCAGAACCGGAACGGCGTGCGCTGGACGGTCGTCCTCGTCCAGAACGGCAAGCAACTCCGCCGCGTGACGCGGGTCACGAAGGCGCCGAGCGGCTCGTTCGAGGTGCGGGTGGTCGCACCGAACACCTCGGGCACGGACACGTTCGCCGCGCGCGCGACGAGCCCGTCGAGCGAGGTCTGCAGCGCGCGAGCCTCGTTCTGAGCGCACGACATCGCGGGGAGGACGGCCGCCCAGGGGCGGCCGTCCGCGTTTCTCAAGCGGAGAGCACGTCGGCGGTCGTGCTCTCGGGACGGATCCGCCCGTCCTCGAGCAGGAGCACGTGGTCGGCGATGCCCAGGAGCCGTGTGTCGTGCGAGACGGTGACGACCCCGCAACCCTCCTCCTTCGCGAGCCGGCGCAGGAGCTCCATGACCTCCCGCCCCTGGTGCGAGTCGAGGTTCGCCGTGGGCTCGTCGGCCAAGAGCAGGCGAGGCCGGTTGGCGAGCGCCCGCGCGATCGACACACGTTGCTTCTCCCCGCCGGAGAGATCGCGAGCCCGGAAGTCGAGGCGATCCCGCAGATCGGCCGCGACGAGCACCTCGGTCGCCCGCGCGTGAGCGCGCTCACCGGTCACCCCGGCGACGTTGAGCGCGATCTCGACGTTCTCCTGGGCGGTCAGGGTCTCGAGCAGGTTGAACGTCTGGAAGACGAAGCCCACCGTCTCGCGCCTGAAGCGCGCGAGGTCGAGCTTCCCGAGCGCCGTCACGTCGGTCCCGTCGATCTCGATGCGTCCCTCGGTCGGATGGAGGAGGCCGCCGAGCATCGTCAGGAGCGTCGTCTTACCCGAGCCCGACGGGCCCATGACGAGCGAGATCTCCTCGGCGCGCGCCTCGATGTCGACGTCGTCCACTGCCCGGACTGCGGTCCGACCGCTCCCGAAGACCTTGACGAGGCCGACCGCTCGGAGGAGCGGAGAGCCGTTCATGCGCGAAACACCATGGCGGGGTCGATCCGGCTGATCCGCCGCACGGGGACGAAGGCGGCCGCAGCCGAGAGGAGCAGGGCGATCGCGAATACGGCTGCCGCGTCGAGAGGCTGGAGGTCCGTGACGAACTCGGGCACATCGCGGCGGATCAGCGTGGCTGCGAGGCTGGAGAGGGCAACGCCGAGCGCCGCCCCGGCCGCCCCGACACCTAGGCTCTGCTGGAGGACGATGCGGTACAGGAAGCCGTCGTCGGCTCCGATCGCCTTGAGGACGCCGAAGTCGCGGGCTCTCTCGATCGTCGCGGTGTAGATGGTGAGAGCGATGACCGCGCCGCCGATCGCGAAGCCGATTCCGACGAGCGCGCCGACCACCGGGAGGAAGCCCTGGCTCACGAGGTCACGGGTCGCGTTCGCGAAGTCCGCCGCCGTGCGCGCCTCGCTTCCGGTGACGACCGCGGTCGCGTCGCGCGCCACGGCCGCGGCGTCGGCTCCGGGATCGAGGGTGACGAGGTAGTAGCTGACGTATCCGTCGAGTGCGAGCAGGGCGCGGGCGTCCTCGCCGTTCATGAACGCGATCTCGAAGATCGGGTTGCCGCCGGGCTCGACGCGTTCGACGAGCAGCGAGCGGCCGAGGACGTCGAGCGTGTCTCCGACCCGGAGCCCGGCCTCGCGGGCGAAGACGCTGTCAACGACGATCGAGCCGGGTCGTGGGAGAAAGCGCCGTGCGGCCGGAGTCGATGCGACTCCTGAGGGAGCGGCGAGGGCCATGAAGTAGACGTTGAGCTTCGAGCCCCGTGGTCGAACGGCGATTCGGCGTGCGTAGACCGGGACGACCGTGCGGACACCCGGCAGCGCGGTGAGCTCTTCGAGCCGGTCGGCCGGAAGGAACGACGTCGTTCTGAGCGGATCGTCCGTGCCTGCCTGCGCGAGCCAGATGTCGGCGGGTAGCTCCTCGAACAGTCCGCCGGCCTCGCTCCAGCCGCGATAAAGGCTGACGACGAGAAGGATGAGCAGCACCGCGAACGCGACGCCGCCGACCGACATGAGAAGCCGCGTCTTCTCCGCAAGCAGGTTCCTCCGCGCAACCGGCACTCGGCGCGGTGGTCGACGCAACGCGGCAGGAGCGGACTTCATCGCGCTTCGATCGTGCCGGGCCGAGCCCCCGAGGCCATCGTGGGCGACGCGGATGGAGGCGCGAGAAGTCCGTAGCGGGCCGACTCCGGCCTGGGCTCCCTGATCGCGGAACCGGCGCGGCTCCCGAGCGCGAGCAGCGAGTAGCCTGCACGATGCTTCCGCAGTCGACCTGAGAGGAGGGAAGGGTGACGGACTCCGTTGATCAATCGGCGTCGTCCGGACGCGGCTACGCGTACGGCGGTCCGGCCTTCGTCGGCGGGATCCTGGTCGGCATCGGGCTCGGCATCCTGCTCGGCGACTTCGGCGCCTGGTTCCTGATCGGCATCGGGGCCGGCTTCATCCTGATGGCGTTCATCGCCGCGATCGGGAAGTAGCCGGCGAGCCTCGCTCCGCCGTCGCCGAGCCGGCGAGGAGCGCCGGCCGAGGCGTCGAAGCGGGCGTCGTGGGCAACCGCTGGGATACGAGCCGCGTCGAGGCCTTCTCCGACGGCGTCTTCGCCATCGCGATCACGCTGCTCGTGCTCGAGATCAACGTCCCCGAATCCGAGTTCGACGCCTCTGGCGCGGGATCCTCGATCAGTGGCCGTCCTACCTCGCGTACGCGACGAGCTTCCTCACGATCGGCGGCATCTGGCTCGCGCAACACGGCATCTTCCGGCGCCTCGCGTACGCGAACGCTCGTGTCATGCGGATCAACCTGCTGTTGCTCATGGCAGTCTCGTTCCTGCCGTTCCCGATGAAGCTCATGGCGGAGGCGATCAACGACACCGACGCCGAGCGAGCGGCCGTGATCTTCTACGGCGGGTCGCTCCTCGTCGTCTCGGTGCTCGTCTGGGCGCTGCGGGGGGCGGTCGTCCGCGACCGGACGCTCCTCAGGCCCCGAAGTGCCCGACGACGAGGTTCAGGCGATCCTGCTCGCGGCGACGCCGAGCCTGGGCTTCTACGCAGGCGTGATGCTCCTCGCGATCGTCGCGCCGCACGTCGCCGCGTTCGGCTACCTCGTGACGCCGTCGCCATGGTCCTGCGCGCGAGGGGCGTCGGAGCGGAGGCGGCAGCCCGCGAGCCCGTGAGCTGCTGAACCTGGCGCCTGTATCGATCTCCCGCTCTCGCAGGTGGAGGTCGAGATCCACACCCCGTGGCGGTGTCGCCGGCCAATGGCAACCCGACGTCGCTTCGACTGCAGCCGCAACCACGGGTCGCCGCGGAGAGGCTCTACGCGGCGACGCCCTCCTCCTCGTCGCCGACGCCTGTCTGGATCGGGTTGTTCACTGGATCGCGACTCCACTCGAACCAGCCTCCGTCGTACACGGAGACCCTCGGCCAGCCCATGAGGTAGGCGTAGAACCAGGTCTCGCTCGCGCGCCAGCCAGTCCCGCAGTAGAAGGCGACGTGCTTGTCCGGGGTGATGCCCGCCTCGGCCCAGTTGGCCGCGATCTCCGGGTAGGCACGCATCGTGTTGTCGACGGTGCGGTAGTGCTGCATGTGGTAAGCGTCGGTGCCGCAGTTGCCCCACACGTCACCAGCGATGCGGCCCGCCGGCCCGATGTAGTTGTAGCCGCTCGCCTCACCGATGTGCTCTCTCCAGGTCCGGACGCTGACGAGCGCCGCCCGGTCCGGATCGGCGAGGATCTCCTTTGCCTCGTCGAGGTCGACGATCGTCTCCGGGCGCCTCGGGATGGCGACGCCGAAATCGGCGATGGGCTCGGGCTCGTGCGTTTCCGTCTCGAGAGGCAACCCGGACCGCACCCAGGCGTCGTAGCCGCCGTCGAGCAGGCGAACGTCCTCGACGCCGCAGTAGTGGAGGATCATCGCCGCACGCGTGGCGGCGATCTGGCCGGCACGTCGCCCAGGCCACTTCTCCTCGGCGTGACCTTCGGTGTCGCGGCCGTAGAGGACGACGGTCGTGTCGTGACCGATACCGAGGGAGCAGACGGCGGCCTCGAGCTCCTCCGGCGTCCGGCGGTTCCAGTCGGCGGGGTTCTCGAGCTGGTTCGTATCGAGGTAGAAGGCGCCGGGGATGTGATCCTCGGCAAACTCCTCCGGCACCCCGAAGTTGACGTGAAAAAGAAGGAGGCGGCTCTCGGGCGACGTCTCGGGCGCCTCGCCCTCGAGCACGCGTCGAAGCCACTCCGGGTGCACGAGCTTCTCGTAGTTCGCCAGGCGCTCGACCGGTAGCGTCGCGTCGGCCGCCCACTCCGCGAAGCCGGCATCGTAGACGCGCACCGCCCGGTGGCTCAGCATCGCAAGACGCGCTCTCGCCGCCCACGCCTCCTCCGGTGTCGTTCCGTAGACGACGACCTCCCGGGCGGAGCCGATGCCCTTGTCGGCGAGCAGGCGCTCCACCTCCGATGCTTCGATGCGGCCGAGCCACGTGCCCGGGAACGCGACGGCGCCGGGGATGTGGCCACCGCGGGCCTCTCCGCTTAGTCGCCAGCCGTTGTACGCCGCCAGCGGTCGGAGATCGAGGATCGTCAGGTCCGGATCGCCGAGCCGGCAGCGAAGCTCGTCGGTCCCAACCGTCGACTCCGTGTCGATCTCGACAAGTTGTCGACCGTCAGCTCCACCGCGCATCCAAGCCTCCCCTCTGCCCTCTGGCACTTACTTTACTTTAGGAAGTAATGATCCTATGCAGGTTGAAGCGATGAGGTCAAGCTCTGGCGGGGCCCGGTGAGCGGGACCTGCACGGAGTGTCCGCGGACCGGTGACTTGCCCAGCGCGCTGAAGCTGTAATCAAACCCTCCCAGAGAAGGGCACCGACGCGCCGCGCATCACGGAGCCGAGAGTAACCTGACCGCCATGGACATCACCATGCGGGCCAGCAACGCCGACGCCGGCCGGGGGGCCGACCGAGCAGTCGTATGGAGCTCGCGACTGCGCTGTCCGCGATCCCACGGGCGACCTGGTCCGCATCCAGGACCTGCGCTGAACCGTCCGAAGGAGGTGCTTCGAAGTGGCTGAGAGAAAACCCGCGAAGTCCGAGGGATTCACGGCCGAGGAACGAGCCGCGATGAGGGAGCGCGCCAAAGAGCTGAAGGCGGAAGCGCGCGCGGGCAAGAGCAGGGCGGCGGGGGAACGCGCCCTGCTCGCCAAGATCGCCGAGATGCCGGAGCCGGATCGCGCCCTCGCCGAGCGGCTCCACGCGATCGTCACGTCCAGCGGGCCGGACCTCATGCCGAAGACCTGGTACGGGATGCCCGCGTATGCCAACGAGGACGGCAAGGTCGTCTGCTTCTTCCGGAACGCCTCGAAGTTCAAGGAGCGGTACGCGATGTTTGGCTTCAACGACGTGGCGAACCTCGACGAAGGCGCGATGTGGCCGATCGCCTTCGCGCTGAGAGAGCTCACTGCGGCCGACGAGAAGACGATCGGCGCGCTCGTCAAGAAAGCGGTGAGCTGAGGACCGAGCTCGTCACTGGGCCCGTCATCCTCCTAGCCATCGCCGACCCCAAGGGCGTCGTCGCCGCTGGGCCGGCTGCCGTTGTTGCACCGCGTGCAGCGCGGTGACGGCGACGGCCGGGTCTGGAGCTGGATCCTAGACCGCGTGCTCGCGATCCGTCGTCTCGCCCGAAGGCCGCCGCAGGAAGAGGAGGTTGTTCTCCGGCGTACGGAAGGTCCGCGAGCCGCGCGTCCGCGAGACGCGCTCGACGCGCAGGCCGGCCCGCCGTGCGGCCGCGCGCCAGCGGCGCAGCGAGCGGATCCGCTTGTTCACGAGCACGGCGCCGTCGCCCCGGTTCCGGTCCTCCCAGCGCTCGAAGCGATCGGTGCCGTGGAACTGGACGTCGCGCGTCGCCAGGCCGAACTGCCCGCTCACGACGAGGATCCCGCCCGGCCGGAGGTGCCGCGCGAGCGTCGCAAGCGCCGCCTCCCAGCGCTCGTCCTCGACGATGTGGAACATCACGCCGACGGCGTTCACAATCTCGTACGGCCCGCCGAGGCCGGCGTCGGGATCCGCGATGTCGGCGGCAACGACTGTCACCGGCTGCCCGGCGTACTTCCGGCGGAGGCTCTCCGCGGCGACGTTCGAGAGCTCGACCGCCGTGACCGACGACGCGCCGACGACCTCCAGGTAGAAGTCGACCCAGTGCCCTGAGCCGGATCCTACGTCGAGCACCGCAGGCGGGCCCGAGGGCTCCGGATCGAGGCGCTCGAGACCCTCCATGATCCCGTTCTCGACCTGGTTGTAGTGGAAGCGCGCGTCGAGCGAGCGGGAGCCGGGCGAGATCGTCTCCGCGTCCGAGACCTCGGCCGGGAGCGAGCGGTGCCACGACTCGAAGAAGGCGCGCGCCTCGTACGGGGCGTGCGCGCGCCCGCGGCGCAGCGGCAGCACGTAGTGCTTCAGGAACATGTTCAACCGCGGCCCGAACATGCGCCAGAGCCGGCGCTTCGCCTGCGTCGAGGGGCTAATCGCGCGATCGTACATCGTCCCGCCCGGAGGTCGCGGGCCGCGGCGATCGCTGGAAGGACGCTGCTCTGGCACTAGCCGGGTGCCGGGGGTGAGCCGCTGCTCGTCGCCGGCGGCCGGCGCCGTCGTCGCGGAGGCCGACGACGTACCAAGCCTCGATGTCGCCCTTCTCGCCGTGTTCACGGCGTCGCCCGAGGGGTCGTAGAGGAAGCGCTTCCGGCCGATCGCGCCGGCCACCACCGGGCCTGAGTTGATGCCGCGCGGAGCTCGAGGCCGAGTGCTGGCCGGGTGCGCGTCGCAGAAGTAGACATACGACCCCCGGCTCCGGCAGGACGCTCGTCTTTCTCCCGGTCCCGGCGACCTCGGTGGCCAGGTCGAGCCCACCGTGGCGCCCGGCTCAGATGGAAGTTGTGGATCGCGGGCCGATCGCTGACCTCGAGCAGGTATATGCGGGGCGGGAGGACCCTCGTGACCTCGGCCCCGTCTTCTGTTGCGAGGCTAAGGACGCTCTCGCGACCAGACTCACGCCCGCGGAAAATGCTCGGCGATTCCGGCGCACCGCGCCCCGGCTGCTACGCACTGTCGTAGCGCGACCGTCGGCTTGACGTGCTTCCCGTGCCTCCTCCGGCTCTAGCTCGCGACGCCTTATGGTCTATGTCCCGCTCGATGGGCCGGCCGCACCTCGGGCCGCAGCTGCCGTTGGAGTCTCTGAGCAGCCTCGGGAGCCGGTCGTTCGCGCGACTCAGGTCGGGAATGCGTGGCAGCCGGTATTCGCCTTAGCCGGCATCGGTGACGGCCTGAATGCGCCACTCTCCCGGCACGCCCCTGAGCACCTGTACGCCGCGGTCGACGAACTCGATCCCTGAGCCGGCGACGAGATCCCGCACGGTGCTGGAGGCGAGCACCTCCCCGGGCACTGCGAGATCGGCGATGCGGGCACCGACGTGGACGGCGATCCCCTCGATGCCCGTCTCCGCGAGCTCGATCTCCCCCGTGTGCAATCCGGCGCGGATCTCGAGCCCCAACCCTCGAACGGCGTCCCTGATCGCGCATGCGCACCGGATCGCCCTGGCAGGGCCGTCGAACGTGGCGAGGAACCCGTCGCCCGCGATCCGGACCTCCTTTCCGCGGGCCCGCTCCAGCTCGCTCCTCACAAGCCGATGGTGATCCTCGAGAAGCTCCTTCCACCGACGGTCTCCCAGCTCGGCCGCGCGCTCGGTCGAACTGACGATGTCGGTGAAGAGCACCGTCGCCAGCACCCGGTCGGGCTCGTGTGATGGCCGCGAGCCGGTGAGGAACTCCTCGATGACGTCGATCATGCTGTCGATGTCGCCCACGGCGAGGCCGTAGTCGTCGCCCGGTACCTCGACGAACGTCGCGTTCGGAATCCGCTCGGCGACCTCACGCCCGCTCGACGGCGAGATCAGCGGGTTGGCCTGGCGATTGACGACCAGGGTCGGTGCCGAGATCGCAGGCAGAACGTCGCGAACGTCCAGGCTGAAAATCATCCGAAAGACCGCGGCCGCGACGGCCGGGCTCGCGGAGAGTCGCATGAACCGCCCCCATGCCTGCAACGCTGCCGAGTCGCCGGCGAGGCTCGGACTCAGCACGGCCATGAGCTCGCCCTGCCCCCACGACTCCTCGACCAGCCCGACCAACCGGTCGACTACCTCCGGCCGCGCGCCCGTCGGGTGGTCCGGGCTCCAGCGTAGGCCGGCGGTACCGCCTGCGAGCACGAGCCCCGTCACCCGCTCCGGATGGCTGGCGGCGAACATGGCCGCCATCATCGAAGCCTCGTTCGCACCCATCACGGCCGCCTGCTCCGAGCCGACGGCGTCCATCACCGCCCTGACGTCGTCCATCCACTCCTCGAGGGGAGGCAGCTTGTCGAGGGGAAGAGGATCCGACAGCCCGATCCCGTGCTTGTCGAAGGAGATCAGCCGGCTGAACGCGGACAGCCGCCGAAGGTAGTGCACGAAGCCGGGTATCTCCCAGCGCGCTTCCAGGTGGCTGAACCACGCCGACACGAGCACGAGGTCCAGATCGCCGTCTCCGAGCACCTGGTAGGCGATGTGAGCGTCGCCCTTCCGTGCGTATCGCGTCTCCGGCACCACCGAGAAGAGGATGCCAAAGTCGCGAAGACGCCTGGGACGTGTCGCGGCAGCCGACCCGCGCCTGAGTCCGAGTGGACTCAGGCCACCCAGGGTTCGTTCGTCGGACTTCGTTGTTCGCGTTACCCCTTGAAGTTGACGATCTTGTCCGCCTCGGTAAGGGCGCGACGGAACCACGCACCCTCGCGCTCAAGGGGAGAGGTAGTTCGCTGCGGCGCGAGGTGGTCGAGGATCGACTCCAGCGCGAGGTAGATGTTGCGGAAGGAGTCGAGCAGGTCGTCGGTGAGCTGGGAGAGCCGGAAGTATCTGGCGCTCTCGTGCCACTCGGGCGCTGGAGGAACGACTGGTGTCCCTCCGGTCACCGTGATCTCGCCAACATGGAGGGTCTGAGTCGGGATGCTCAGCAGGCGGATGGCGACTGAGAGCCCTCTGACCACCCGACGATGTGCTCTGTCCCGGCGTGACGGATCGCCAGCGAGGTGGCGCCACGCAGGCGTAGGAAGTCGAGACCCTTGTTGGCGGCGGCAAGCGCCTCGTCACGCGCCTCCTCGTACGTCGCGCCATCCCCGCCGCGGGCGACAACGATCTCGCTTCCCGCTCGTACCTCGATCGTCCAGTCACCGATGATCTCGGTCGCGCTGTCGACTGCCGCCTCGGAGAGGCGGGCGCCGCCGGCGCGCGCATCTTCGAAGAACGCGATGCCGTCGATAGTCGCCTCAGCCATGCCTTGACTCTCGCGGGTGGTTCTGACGCTGGCTAACCGCACCTCAGTGCACACATCCGCCGAAGATCACGCCGCAAGGGAAAGTCCCTGTTTCCAGGGACTTCGAAGACGGGAGCGACGGGACTCGAACCCGCGACCTCCGGCGTGACAGGCC
>Ga0233416_10000580_pt1 | contig 11373 bp, 11 predicted proteins | sample Sediment_Towuti__2_FD_188638 | JGI IMG/M metagenome (GOLD analysis project Ga0233416, IMG submission 188638) | Sediment microbial communities from Lake Towuti, South Sulawesi, Indonesia - Sediment_Towuti_2014_0_MG | ecosystem: Environmental > Aquatic > Freshwater > Lake > Sediment | place... | reverse complement strand
ACCACGGGCGGGCGATCTGCGAGGCGCGCAAACCAAGGTGCGGCGACTGCCCGGTCGCGCACCTCTGCCCGTCGAGCCTCGTCTGAGATGGACCGCCGGTTCCCCGACGACGCCTTCCCCGTGATCGTCGCGCATCGCGGCGCTCCGAGGAAACACCCGGAGAACACGCTGCTCTCGTTCGAGGCCGCGCTCTCGCTCGGCGCGCCGGTGGTCGAGCTCGACGTCCGACTCACCGCGGATCGCGTGCCCGTCGTGATGCACGACCCGGACGTGTCGAGGACGACCGACGGCGAGGGGTTCGTGCACGAGCTCTCGGCCGCACGGGTCGCGGGACTGAACGCCGGCACGCCGGACGCACCGGTCGGCGTCCCCACGCTCGCCCAGGTGCTCGAGCTCGTCTCCGGACGCGCGGCGGTGGCGCTCGAGGTCAAGAACATCCCGGGCGAGCCCGGCTACGAGGCGCAGGACGAGTCGATCGTCGCGGCGACGCTCGGCGAGGTCCAGCGCGTGCGGTTCGAGGGGCCGGTCCTCGTGCTCTCGTTCAACCCGCGTTCGATCGCGGCGGCGCGCTCGATCGCACCCGACGTCGCCACGGGGTTCCTCACGACCGACCTCGTCGACCCCGACGAGGCGCTCTCGCTCGCCGGGCATGCCGGACACGACTTCGTCCTACCCGGCAGCCGCGCGCTTGGGCCGGCCGGCGACGGCTTCGTAGAGCGGGCACACGCGGACGGCGTTCGCGTCGGCACGTGGACCGTGGACGATCCCGCGGGCGTGGAGACCTTCCTCGCGATGGGCGTCGACGCGATCGCGTCGAACGACCCCGGCATGGCGCTCGAGGTCCTCGCCGCCCGACCGAGGTAGCCGCGTGGTCTTCCGGCGCAAGCGCCTCCCGGCCGAGCTCCAGGGCTCCTACGACGCCTTCCTCTCGCTGGTCGAGCCGCTCGAGCGGGCGAAGGCCGCGCTCACCGAGTCGGTACCGAGCACCCGCCTGCCCGGCCGCCCCCTCGCCGAGACCCTGCTCGAGTTCGAGGAGGGGTTGCGGGAGGTGCGCGAGGGGATGCCGGCCTGGCGCGTGCCCGAGGTGGAGTCGGCGTGGCTCGCCGCCGAGACCGGCCTCGAGGACGCGCTCGACATGGCGGAGCGGCTGCGCCTGCAGGCCGAGATACCCGTCGGCTTCGAGGCGCTCATCGGTACGATCCAGGATCTGCTCGCGCCGCTCGAGGCGTTCGAGGACGCCGAGGCGCGCTTCCGGGCGCTCCGTGTCTCGGGTCCGGTCCGAGACCCGGACCCCGACTAGCATCGGACCATGCCGTCCGAGCTCCTCGAGATCGCGAACGACATCGTCGAGTGCCGCGCATGCCCGCGCCTCGTCGAGTGGCGCGAGCGCGTCGCGCGCGAGAAGGTGGCGCGTTTCGCCGAGCAGACGTACTGGGGACGGCCGGTGCCGGGGTTCGGCGACCCGCGGGCGCGGATCCTCATCCTCGGCCTCGCCCCCGCGGCGCACGGCGGGAACCGGACGGGTCGCATCTTCACCGGCGATCGGTCGGGCGACTTCCTGTACGCCGCGCTCCACCGCGTCGGGCTGGCGAACCGGGCAACCTCGGTCGACCGGGGTGACGGCCTCGAGCTCCGGGGCGCGTACGTGGGTGCGGTGAACCGGTGTGCGCCGCCGGGAAACAAGCCGACCCCCGAGGAACGCGACCGGTGCCTGCCGTTCCTCGAGCGCGAGATCCGTGCGCTCGGCGAGCTTCGGGTGATCCTCGCGCTCGGCGCGTACGCCTGGGACGGCGCGCTGCTGGCCCTCGCAGCACTCGGGCACGAGATCCGACCGCGTCCTCGGTTCGGCCACGCGGCCGAGGTCACCCTCGGGTCCTTCACGCTGCTCGGCGCCTTCCACCCGAGCCAGCAGAACACGTTCACGGGCAAGCTCACGCCGGAGATGTTCGACGCCGTGCTGGCACGAGCCCTCGAGCTCGCCTCGACCGCGTAGCTTCCGACCGTATCCGCCCCCGGCCGTATCCTGAGAGTCCATGCGAGGTCACGGCCACTTCCGGCCCATCCCCGAGGCGGACCAGCGTCCGATCAGGCGGTCGACGGTCCGCCGGGTCGTCGCGACCTTCCGTCCCTACCGCGGCAAGGTGACGCTCGTCGGGGTCGCGATCGTCGTGACCTCGGGGCTCGGCGTCGTGAACCCTCTCCTGATCGTCAAGGTGTTCAACAACGCGTTGTTCGGCAACCCTCCCGGGAACTGCTCCGGGACGACATGCCCGAACCTGCCCCTGCTCTACGGGTACGTCGCGCTCATGATCGCGATCCCCGTGATCACGAGCGTGATCGGCATGGGCCAGACCTACTTGGCCAACCTGGTCGGCCTTCGCGTGATGCAGGATCTGCGGAACGCGCTGTACTCCCACCTTCAGTTCATGCCGCTCCGCTTCTTCACCACCACGCGCACGGGCGAGATCCAATCGCGGCTGGCGAACGACGTGGGTGGCGTCCAGACCGTGGTCACCGACACCGCCTCGAACGTGCTCGCCAACGTGGTGACGATCATCAGCACGCTGATCGCGATGCTCCTGCTCTCCGTTCCGCTCACCATCCTGTCGCTGGCCCTCCTCCCCCTGTTCCTCTGGCTCACGGTGAAGGTGGGGCGAGCTCGTCGAGAGGTTTCGAGTAGCACCCAGAAGACCCTCGCGGACCTCTCGGCGATCACGGAGGAGACCCTCAGCGTGAGCGGGATCCTCCTCGCGAAGTCGTTCGGGCGCCAGCGGCACGAGATCGACCGGTACAGCGACGAGAACCAGCGGTTGACCGGGCTGCAGATCCGCCAGACGATGATCGGCCGGTCGTTCTTCGCGGTGGTGGGAACCTTCTTCTCCATCACGCCGGCCCTCGTCTACCTCGTGGCGGGCTGGGTGAACAGCGGGAATCCTCCGGAGCCCATCCTGTATGGAACGCTCGTCGGGTTCACCACCCTGCAGTCGAGGCTCTTCTTCCCGATCGGTTCGATGCTGCAGGTCTCGACCGAGGTCCAATCGTCGATGGCGCTGTTCGATCGCATCTTCGAGTACCTCGACATGGACCACGAGATCGAGGACGCGCCCGACGCCGTGACCCTGCGCCCCGAGGCGACGCGTGGCTCGGTCGCCCTGCGCGACGTGTGGTTCCACTACGAGGGGCCGCCGGAGGAGGGGACCGTGCCGGTCTCGCCGACGGACCTCGCGCTCGCGAACGAGGCGCCGAGGGAGTGGACCCTCGAGGGCGTTTCGCTCGAGATCCGGGCGGGTGAGCTGGCCGCGCTCGTGGGCCCGAGCGGCGCCGGCAAGACCACCATCACGTACCTCGTCCCGCGCCTGTACGACGTGCAGCAGGGCGCGGTCGAGATCGACGACGTCGACGTGCGCGAGGTGCGGCTCGAGTCACTCGGCGACATCATCGGCGTCGTGACGCAGGAGACCTACCTGTTCCACACGACGATCAGGCGGAACCTGCTGTACGGGAAGCCCGACGCCACCCAGGAGGAGATCGAGGCAGCTGCGCGGGCCGCGTACATCCATGATCGGATCCTCGAGATGCCCGACGGCTACGACACGATCGTCGGGGAGCGCGGCTACAAGCTCTCCGGTGGCGAGAAGCAGCGCCTGGCCATCGCGCGCGTGATCCTGAAGGATCCGAGGATCTTGATCCTCGACGAGGCGACGTCCTCGCTCGACACGACCTCCGAGCGGCTCGTGCAATCAGCGCTCGAGCCGCTGATGCATGGACGCACGACGATCGCGATCGCGCACCGGCTGTCGACGATCCTGCAGGCCGACGTGATCTTCGTCGTGGACCGGGGGCGCATCGTCGAGCGCGGTACGCACGACGAGCTCCTCGCGAAGGGAGGGCTGTACGCGCGCCTGTACGACCAGCAGTTCCGTGGCGGGCTCGTCCAGGCCGAGTGCGAGGACGGCGTGATCCTGTCGAGCGGCGAGGTCGTCCGAACGGCGAGCGGCCCAGGTGCGTGAGCCGTCTCAGGCGAAGCACTTCTCGTAGCTGAGGAGCACGAACCCGTCGGGCAGCACGCGGTCGGGTGCGCGCTCGAACCCGAGCGACTCGTACATCGCCTGCGCGGCGGTCATCCGCTCCGTCGTGTTGAGCGTGATCCACGTCTTCCCCTGCTCGCTGGCTCGCCGGATGGCGTCGTCCATCAGCATCCGGGCGATCCCTCGGCGTCGTGCGTCGGGATGCACCCCGAGCATGCGGACGTGCGCCTCCCCGGGCTCGAGGTGCTCTCCGTCGTGATCGGCGACGCGTCCGTCGAGCTCGAGCGTGAGCGATCCCAGCACCGCTCCGTCCTCGACGGCGATGAGGATCGTGGTGCGCTCGGCGCGCCCGGCGACGTCGGTGACGCGCGCCAGGTACTCCTCCCACCCTGCGTCGGGTCGCGTGAACTCCCGGTAGGCGAGCGCGGTCACCTCGCCGGCCTCGGCGTGTTCCTCGGGGCGCGCCTCGCGGACCTCGATCGTCATGGACGGACAGGGTAGCCGACCGTGAAGGTCAAGCACATTGACCGCACGCCGGATCTCGGACAGGATGGAGGAGATGGCGGATCCCGATCTCAGCCGGCTGCTGCTCGAGGCGCACCGCGCGCTCGGCGCCGAGCTCGTCGCGACGCTCGAGGAGCGTGGCTATCCGGACGCGCGTCCGAGTCACGTGTCGCTGTTCATGCACATCGATCGACGCTCCGGCACGCGCCTGACCGAGCTCGCCCGCCGGGCGCGGATCACGAAGCAGGGCATGATGCTCCTCGTCGACGATCTCGAGGAGCGCGGCTACCTCCGACGCGTCCCCGATGCCGAGGACTCCCGCGCGAAGGTGGTGCGGTTGACGGCGAAGGGCCGTCGCTACGTGGCCGAGGGGCGCCGCGTGGTGACGGCGTTGGAGGCGCGAGCGAGGCGGGAGCTGGGCGACCGCCGCTATGAGACGCTCCGCGGCGCTCTCGAGGAGCTCATCGAGCTCGGAGGCGAAAGCCCCGAGGAGTGAGGCGTCCCCCGACGCTCTTGGCTAGATGCCCGTGCTCACGTTCAGCAGCTTGCCGACGCCGAACGTGATCGCGGCCGCCGTTCCGCCGATCGCCATCATCCGCAGCCCGGAGACGACGAACGAGCGGCCGGTTACGTACGACATCCCGGCGCCCACGCCGAACAGCGCGAGGAGCGACAGCACCGCCGAGGCGATCACGGCGGCGCTCCCGGTCGCGAACAAGAACGGGACCAGCGGTACGACCGCGCCGATCGAGAAGGTGGTGAACGAGGAGCCCGCCACCGCCCACGGCGATCCGAGCCCCTCCTCCGGGTACAGCCCGAGCTCCTCCCGGGCGTGGGTCTCTAGGGCGACCGCCGGGTCGCGCATCAGCTCCTCGGCGAGGCGCTCCGCCAGGTCCTCGGAGATCCCCTTGCGCACGTAGAGCTCGGCGAGCTCCTGCCGTTCGAGGTCCGGGTCCGAGCCGATCTCGTGCGCCTCGAGGTGGATCAGCCGCTCGAACACCTCGCGCTGCACACGGACCGAGATGTACTCGCCGGCGGCCATCGAGAAGGCCCCGGCCAGCAGGCCGGCCACCCCGGCGAGGACGACGACCTTGTTCTCCACGCCCGCCCCGGCGACGCCCATGATGAGCGACAGGTTCGACACGAGGCCGTCGTTCGCCCCGAAGATCGCCGCCCGGAGCGCCCCGGACTTACCCCCGACCTTCGGTTCGCCGCCGGTCGGCCCGACGTGGGGGACCATCGGGGCGCGGCGGACCCGCAGCCGCCGCATGATCGACGAGAGCAGCGGGACGCGGTCCTTCGTCCTGCGGTCCTCGGGCGAGAGGCGGGCCATCTCGGAGCAAGCCTAGCGGCACACCGGGGCCACGCGCCGAGGAGGGCGACGGCCGGCGGAGGCTCAGCCGGCGAGCGAGGGGCGCTCGGCCAGGAAGCGCTCGATCGGCATGGGTGCGGGCTGGGCCGTGGCGAGGTCCGCGAGGATCCTGCCGACGAGCGGGGTGAACTTGAACCCGTGCCCGCTGCATGCGGAGCCCACCACGAGCGGACCTCGCCGGTCGAGGACGAAGCCGAGGTCGGGTGTGTTCGTGTACAGGCAGGTGTCGCTCGCGCCGGTCGGCGAGTGGGGTGCGAATCGGCGCTCCACATAGGCCCTCACGCGAGCCACGCGGTCTGGATCGGGGTCGAAGGTGCGCTCGTCGGGATCCGTCACCGGACCCGAGCGGTGGAGACCGACCTTGAACGCGCCTGGGTCTTCGGGGTTCGGGACCGTGTACGGCAGCGAGGGGTCGAGCGTTCGGTCGAGGATCGCGGGCAGCGGCGACGGGTCGTCGAGCGTGAAGTACGTCACCTGCTCGAGGGTCGGAACGAGCGGAAGATCCCAGCCGGCGCCGGCGAGCAACGCTCGGCTCCACGCGCCGGCGGTCACGACCGCGATCATCGCGTGGTAGGACCCGCCGTCGGTATCGACGTCCACGCCGAACCCGCTCGCATCGATCCGCCGAACCCGCGTCTCCTCCCGCACCGAGACCCCGGCCCCGATCGCGAGTCGCGCCTGCGCCCGCACCGTGCGCTCGGCCATGCAGACGCCGCCGTCGTCCTGCGAGATCAGCTCGGTGCCAGGCTCGAAGGTGAGCGCCGGCCATCGCTCGGCCACCGCCTCCGGGGTGAGTCGCTCGAAGGGCACGCCGGCCTCCTCGAGGGCCGCGGCCGTCGCGCCGTCGCGTTCGCCGGCCAGCAGGCTCCCCGTCGTGTGCAGGAGCACCTCGCCCGAGCGGTCCTCGAGCTCCCTCCACAGATCGCCCGCGAGCTTCGCCATCAGGACGTCCTGCGGGTCCGGGTGCGCGAGTCGGAAGATGCGGGTCGGTCCGCCCGAGCTGCCGAAGCCGTGCCCGATCGTGAAGCGCTCGAGCAGGAGGGTGTTCCGACCGCGCTCGGCGAGGGTCCTCGCGGCGGCGGTCCCCATCGCACCGCCGCCGATCACGACGACGTCGAAGCCCTCGGCCACCTCAAGCTTCCTCGGAAGCGCTCTCGCGAACGTCGACGACGACGGTGCGGATCTCGGCGGGGCGGAGCACGTGCTCCGCGCGCTCCACGTACACGAGCGCGTCGCGATCGTCGAAGGGGTTCCACACGCGGACCTCGAGCCCTCCCTCCCGACGCCGGATGCTCGAGAGCGCCGCGTCGCCGGCGAGCTCGATGAAGGTTCCCTCGGACGGGAGCGAGCCGCCGCCCGAGGCCGGCGCCTCGGCGATCGGCAGCGCGAACCGCTCCCACCGCTCGAGGAGGCCCTCGCGCGTCGCGTCGGGCCACACGCCGAGTGCGAACGCGGTCTCGCCGAGCATCTGCGCGAGGGGCGTCGGGACGTTCGGTCCTGCCGCCCACGGTCGCGTCGCCATCGAGTCCCGGCTGATCGTGCCCACGCAGCGCACCAGGGTCACCGCGAGCTCGCGCCCCCCGGCGACCTCGTACTCGAAGACGCCCTCGTGCAGCACCGCCGTGCTCGAGGCCATCACGACCCCGCGCGCCGGCCAGGTCGCCGAGGCCTCCTCGACGTCGCCGCCCTCGCCGACGAGCGGTCGCTCGACGAGCTCGAAGGGCGAGCCGGCGACGGAGCGGTCGGCGGGGCTCGGCAGGCCGACGAGCAGGCGGAGCCGATGGTCCGGCCGTTCGTTGTGGAGGACGCCCTCGAGGCGCAGGAAGTCCTCGTCCGCGCGCCGGACGATCCGCATGAGGACGCGCAGACCGGCCCATCGCGCGTCGACCTCGTGGCCATGGACCTCGACGCGGTCGGGAGGTGAGGGCTCCTGGTCCTCGCGCTCGTAGCAGAAGTTGTAGAGGTCCCCGACGTCGGGCTCGTCGACGAAGCGGACCGGGACCCCATCCACGAGCACGCCGCTCCCGTCGGGCAGGAGCTCGAGCGCGACCGGCGTCGTCTCGGGCTCGCGGCCGTGCGGCACCACCTTCCAGCCGTTCGCGGACACGCCCTCGCGGTCGAAGGGTGAGGGGTTGTAGCGGATCACACCGCCCTCGTCGACGCGCGAGCCGAAGGACGTGAGGGCCCGCTCGACGACGTCCTCGGCGATCGTCCGAACCTCGGCGAACCGTGCGTCGACGTCGAGCGCGACCTGATCGTGGGAGCAGCCGCAGGCCGAGTCGTGGGCGCCGTTCCAGAACAGGAGCGTCCACGCTCGATCGAGCTCCTCCTGCGGCCAGCCGAAGCCGGGCGCCTGTGCCGCCAGCGGCTCCGCGTACCGCTCGAGCAGCGCCTCGACCCGTCCCCGCTCGCGCTTCTGGTGCACGCGGGCCGAGTAGACGTTCGGCAGCAGGTGCGCGCGAGCCGACGAGCGCAGCTCGCCGCGCCAGACGGGCGGGTCGAGGAGCATCCGCTGGGTCTCGAGGTGCTCGGCGAGCCCGCCGACGTCGGCGTCGACGGTCCGCAGGTGTGGACGGGTCGCCTCGAGCCGCTCGGGGAACGTGGCGTCGGGCCCGGCGTGGTCGTACCCGAGCATGACGAGCATCCGGTCGCTCGCCATGAACGAGCGCTGGCGCTCGACCGCGGTCTCCATGGCGCCGGCCAGTTCCTCCGGGTCGTCGATGCGATCGAAGGAGCGGCCCTCGATCTCGGCGTTGAAGTAGCCGAAGGCCATGTACTCGGTGAGCACGCGGCTGCCGTCCGGCGACTCCCACCAGAACGCGTCCCGGTCGACCCCGCGTGGCACGCCTCGCCACACGACCGCGCGCTCGATGCCGCCGAGGCGCAGGACCTGTGGCATCTGACCGATGTGTCCGAACTGGTCTGGCATGTAGCCGATCTCGAGCGCTCGCCCCAGCTCCCGAGCCCGCGCGAGCCCCATCTCGAGGTTGCGGACGTGCGACTCGCCCGAGGTCAGGAACTCGTCCATCTGCGCGACCCACGGTCCCGCCGAGATCCGGCCCTCGCGCACGTGCCGGCGGACGTCGGGCTCGCGCTCGGGCCGGATCGCGAGGTAGTCGTCGAAGATGGCGGTCTGCCCGTCGAGGTGGAAGTGGGGGAACCCTCGGTCGGCGAGGTCGAGCAGCGTGTCCATCATCTCGACGAGCCGGGCCGAGAAGACGCTGAACGGCTCGTACCACTCTCGATCCCAGTGCGTGTGCGGCACGAGCGTGATCCGCGTGCGCTCGTTCATGACGCCGAGTCTCGCACGGATGCCCGGGCGCTCGCCGCCCGGCGGCGTCTCAGGACTGGGTCGGGCCCTCGGGCTCGCCGATGCGGCGGATCCGCGCCAAGATCCGCTCGGTCGCGCCCGGCTTCTCCTCCGCCTCGGGTGCCGGCTCCGGGGCGACCTGCCTGGTGAGCTCGGACTCCACCACGTCGTGGCGCGTCAGGTACGTCGAGACGGTCGCTTGGATGATGGCCGCGGCCGGCAGCGCCATGAACGCACCGAGCAGACCCGACACCGAGCCGCCCGCGAGCGCGGCGAAGAAGGCGATCGCAGGATGGAGCTGCATCGTCCGCGCGGTGATGCGAGGTGCGAGCAGGTAGTTCTCGATCTGCTGGTACACGACGACGTAGATGAGGAAGATCAGCGCCGACCACGGGTTCTCGAGGAGGGCGACGAGGAGGGGCACCGCGGCGGCGATGTACGTGCCCACCACCGGGATGAACTGCGACACGAACCCGAGGAACAGCGCGAGCGGCACGGCGAAAGGCACGCCGAGGGCCGTGAGGACCACGAACGCGAAGAAGGCCGAGATCACCGCGAGGAGCAGCCGCGAGTACAGGTAGCCACCGGTCTTGTCGACGGCCACCTCCCAGGCTGCCAGGATCTCGCGCTGGCGCTGCGGCGGGAGCACCGAGCAGACCGCCCGCCGGAACCGGGGAGCGTCGGCGACGAGGTAGAAGGTGAACAGCCCGATCGTGAGCATCTGGAAGATGAGCCCGAGGATGAACGCGCCGATCGACGCCAGGTTCGCCGCGACCTGCGACACGTCCTTCTGGGCGCTCGTGATCGCCTCGAGGACCTTCTGGCCCGTGAGCTCGACGTTGAACCAGCGCTCCGTGTAGACGCTGACCCGGTCGAGCCACCCCGGCACCTTCGTGATGAGCTCCTGCACCTGATCGATCACGAGCGGCACCATGGCGGCGACGGCGACCAGCATGACGAACGCCAGGCCGAAGAGCACGAGCGCCGTCGCCGTGCCGCGGCGCCATCCTCGTTTCTGCAGCCAGTTCACGGCCGGCTCGAGGGCGAAGGACAGGAACAATGCGGCGACGAGCCACAGGATCAGGTCGCGGAGCTTGCGGAACGCGGCGAGCGCGAGCAGGGCGCCGAAGTACGTGAGGACGAGCAGCAGCAGCAGCCGAGGGATCCAGCGGGGCATCCGCTCCGAGGCCCGCTCGTCGTCGTTGGGTTGGCCGGCGTGCTCGGGGTCCACGCGGGCAGCGTATCGGCGCCGCGCGCCGCGCGCCAGCAGCGCGCGTACGATGACCGGCGTGCCCGAGGAAGCCGTCGGCAGGACCGGCAAACCCACCCCGTCGAGGAACAAGGCCGAGCGCCCACGTGACCATCTCGGCCGCCCGCAGCCGTGGGGCGCACGGAACACGCTCGTCCTCGAGGACTACGACGCCCTCGCGCTCGAGGAGAACCACCGCCTGGGCCGCGAGCACTTCAACGCCGGTCGGTTCTTCCCCGCGCACGAGGCGTGGGAGACCGCCTGGAAGCAGGCGCGGGACACCCCCGACGCCGAGCTCTTCAAGGGCCTCTCGCAGCTCGGCGCCGGGTACGTCCATCTGCTGCGGGGCAACGCGCACGGGGCGGTCCGGCTCCTGCGCCGTGCGGCCTCCCGCGTCCGTGCGTACCCGGCCGGGCACCTCGGCGTGGACGGGCCGGCGGTGGCCGAGGCGGCCGAGCGGGACGCTGCGGCGGTCGAGGCGGGCGAGCTCGAGCCGGGCGAGGACGCTCGGATCCGGCCCCCGCGGGTGTGAAGCCAGGCACGGGCCGGCGCGCGGCGTTGACTGAGGGTGCTTCGGACCCGCAGTATGGTTAGGCCATGTCGACACCTGGGCCGCAACTGCTGGAGTGGAAGGGCCGGACCGGCCCGTTCACGGTCGAGCTCGGGGAGGGCGTGTTCCACCCCACGCACACGAGCCGGACCCTCGCCGAGGCCCTGGAGATCGGGCCGGACGACGTCGTGATCGACGTCGGCTGCGGGTGCGGGGTCCTGTCGTTCGTGGCGGCGAGGCTCGGCGCCAAGCGCGTGATCGGCTGCGATCTGTCCGAGGAGGCCGTCCAGATCGCCCGGCGCAACGTCGAGCTCCTCGGGCTCGGCGATCGCGTCGAGTTCCGGGTCGGCGATCTGCTGA
>Ga0233416_10000579_pt1 | contig 11385 bp, 1 predicted proteins | sample Sediment_Towuti__2_FD_188638 | JGI IMG/M metagenome (GOLD analysis project Ga0233416, IMG submission 188638) | Sediment microbial communities from Lake Towuti, South Sulawesi, Indonesia - Sediment_Towuti_2014_0_MG | ecosystem: Environmental > Aquatic > Freshwater > Lake > Sediment | place... | reverse complement strand
GGTGCAGGCCGAGGAGCGTGTTGACCGCGCCGTTTATCAGCAGTGGCTTGATGCCGCCAGGAAGCTTGGCGGACGGTATTCAAGCTTCCGTGGCAACGGTGCGGTGCCTGGCTTCCAGTTTAAGACACGCGATGCGGCCGAAGCATTCCAGAAATATGTGAGCGGGGGAGACACTGCCGCCGTGCAGGAGCAGGCGCAGGCGCGTAGAGATGCCTTTGAAGATGACCGCAGTCAGTCCGCCGTTGAGCGCCTAAACGAAATGGCCGACCGTCTGGATGAGCAGGCGGACACTTCGCTTGGAATGGAGCGCAATGCCAACACGGCACGCCGGGCACGATTCGCGGCGAAAGCCGAGGCGGAGGCCAATTCTCAGAAAGCCATGGCGGAGACCATGCGCAACATTGCGGCGGCTATTGAATCTGGAAGGGCTAAGTTCCTTGACCGCGTTCGCCAAAAGGTTCAGGTGGAGTTGTTGCAGGGGTTTGTCTACACAGCCCATGGCGACATGCTGCGCAATAAATACCCACACTATAGTGATCGGGAACAGCACAAAGGCGAGAAGCCTACTACCGAGACTGCCGACTATGTGACCTGGCCGGCCTATACCGCCTTCCGTTCGGACCTTGCCAGACTCGGCCGGGCGTTGTTGGATGTCAGCGAGACGAAGAAGATCGGCCAGCGGATCATGAACGTGGCGGATGATGTTACAGAAGCCTACATGAAGTTTGCCAAGGAGAATGTCGGCAAGGTCTTGTCCTTCAGAAAGTCTGACGGTGGTATTGCTGCATTCAAAACCAAGGCCGAGGCCGAAGAGGCTATTTCTCGGTCTGGTTTCCGTGGCAATGCTATTGTTCTTCCATTAAAGCGCGGCGAGAACCTTATTATCTTGAGCCCGTCCGAGGCGCATAAGCGCGGCATATGGGATGGCGACAGCGATAAGCGAATTACGTTAAGTGACGAGCTTGGCGCTGAGATCGTGGAGAAGCTTGGCAAGATCAATCGCCGTAACAGTGCCAGCCGTGGCATAGAAGCGCCGTGGCAGTTTGAGAGCGCCTACAACAAGCGCAAGCGGCTCAAGGCCATGGGAATCGAGACTCCGGCAGAGCTACGCACGGCGTTACGTGAGTTTATTGATCTGAGAGAAGCGCCAAAGGAAGCGGATAAGATTAAGGAGCTTGAGCGGTCCATGGTTGGCCGCAGCAATGACGGGCTTGACTTCTTCCCAACACCTTCATCGGTTGCCGACGAGATGATTGAGGCGGCCGGGATACAGGAGGGGATGAGCGTTCTTGAGCCTTCGGCAGGAATGGGTCATATTGCCGAGCGTATACGTGATGCCGGTGTTGATCCTGACGTTATTGAAATATCCAGCGGACGCCGCGAATTACTTGATGCCAAAGGGTTCAATGTTGTAGGTGAAGACTTTATTGGGTTCTATGGGCGCAAAGAAAGCAAGCCTATTGGCGACAATGAGAAAACAACGCTCAATACCCTAGCAAAAAAAATTAAGGATGCCACAGATAAACTTGAGCGATTGCACCCCACATTTGGCGTGGAATATCGGCACGAAACTAGGGCGCGAGCTACTACAAGAAGTGCTAACGCGGGGAAATGGGCTGAAATACGAAACGCATACAAAAAAGAGCTTTCAAAAGAGATTCGCATATTACTAAGTGATGGTTATGACATCCCTAGTGAATATAAGGATGCCGCAGGATCAGGATTTGAATACAACGAACAGGGGAAGTATGATCCGATAAAAAATACTGATGCTGAAAAGTATGACCGCATTATCATGAATCCGCCGTTCTCGGACCGCCGTGATGCCGAACATGTAAGACATGCTTACAAGTTGCTGAAGCCTGGCGGCCGTCTTGTTGCTATCATGGGTGAGGGCGTCTTTTTCGGTAGTGACAGGAAAGCAGTTGATTTTAGAAGTTGGCTGGAATCTGTTGGCGGCACAGATGAGAAGTTAGATGAGGGGACCTTCCTTGATCCGTCATTGCCGGTAACGACCGGCGTCAATGCGCGGATGGTGGTGATCGACAAGAGCCAAGCATCGGAAGAAACCGACAAAGGCGTGGCGATGTTCTCCTTTGCCGGGGAGCGTTCCGCAATATCAGACAAGATGGCGCTGTCTACCGCCAAAGAGAGAATCAATAACGGGGAAAATGCGGAAACAGTAAGACAAGAAACTGGCTGGCATGAGGGGGTTGACGGTAAGTGGCGGTATGAAATTGACGATAGCAACGCCAATCTCAAGAGGCCATGGCCAAAAAAAGGACAGCTATTTGGCGATATTTATAAGAATATCACTGAATGGAGTGGAAAATTCAATCCGGTAACAGTCGGCGACATTATTGAGCATCCTGCATTGTTTGCCGCATATCCGGCGCTGATGGATGTGTCTATTGAAACAAAACATGCTGCTGGTGCATCTCTGTCGCTTGGGCATGGTATAAATCCTTGGACGATTTATATTGGCGAGGGTACGCCAATGTCGGATGTTAAATCCGTTTTACTCCATGAGTTACAGCATGGCATTCAGATAATGGAGGGGTTCGCATTAGGTGGTGATGTGCGAGGAACCGATGATGAACTTCACCCAGAAGCTCTACAACAGGTTTCAGAATGGTCGAGAATGGCTGATGAAGCATCTCTTGCCGGAAATTATGAGAAAGCGAAAGAGCTGCGCGATGAAATAACTAACCTTCGCCGATTAGCCGGATACGATAGATACCGCCGCCTAGCTGGTGAAGTAGAAGCTCGCAACACCCAAGCTCGCTCTGGGATGACTGATGAGCAGCGCCGGAATACGCCTCCGTCAGCCACTGCTGATATTCGAGAACGAGATGTAATCGTGATATTCAACGGCAAGGCGATGGAAAACGCGCCTACCCCTGAGAATGCGGTTTCTGGTACTCTAAAGCAACCGCCACGCTCTGAGGATCAGAGCGCTGCACTGCGGTTAAACATGCAGTTAAGGAATGAATTTGGAGATAAATGGAATGATGCCTACTACCAAAGTGAATTGCCTGACTCCCTTTCTGGACTCGATGAGGCGGTCAAGAAAGCCTTTGGTAGAGAGATTGTATTCGTCACCCCAACCGACGACAGATTCAACATCTTCAACGGGGTATACATCGGAGGAAACACACTCTTCATCAACTCTGCCAGCAACACAGGATTCATCAACATTGTTGGGCACGAGCTATACCACGATATCGAAAGAACCCGACCAGACCTGATTGATTGGTTTGGTAAGAAGGCAAAAGCCTATATTCAAAACTTGCCGGAGTATCAGGAGCTGCTGAACAAGCTGGTTCCAGAAGAAGGTACGAAATACTCTGAACCTGAAGCTCAAAGCGAGCTGCTCGCCGATTTTATGGGTGATGCGATTGCTGATCCCGCATTCCTACAGACACTTGCGGATGACAACCCTTCCAAGTTCAAGGCTTTGTTGAATACCGCCAGGCTGTGGTTGGCCAAGGTTGCCAATAAGCTACGCGGTTTGAGTTCTTCCCGTTACGTTTCTGATGTTGAGGGTTTGCGCTCACATTTGCGGGATGTGCTGAATGCCTATGCTGAAGGCAAGAGCATATCGGAGGTGAAACTGGAGCGGAATGCGAAGCCTCTATTCTCAATCTCAAAGGACAAGCAAGGCAAAGGCGTTGCGCTTTACAGTATCGCGCCGCGTTTCTATGACCTGAAACAGCAATGGGCCGACGCTGGCATCAAAGGTGACATAACCGAAAACGGCGACATCATCACCCTATCGCGAATCATCGTGCCCGAGGGCGAGCGCGGGCGCGGCAAAGGCACGGCAGCCATGCAGGCGCTGGTGGATTACGCCGATCGCACCGGTCGGCACATTGTGCTATCACCGTCGTCAGATTTCGGCGGCAACAAGAAGCGCCTAGTGCAGTTCTACAAGCGCTTCGGCTTCGTGGAGAACAAAGGAAAAAACCGCGCTTTCACGATCAGCGAAAGCATGTACCGTCAAGCAGCGGGCAAAGCGCTTTACAGCGTCGCGCCGCGTTTCTATTCGCAACTCGCCAAACAGATCGAAGTAGCGCCGGACCGTGTGTTCAGTACAGGAAAACAGGTTGCATCATGGTTGCAAGCGAACCAATCCAAGCTCGGCATCAAAAAGGAAGAGCTGCACTGGACTGGAATTATTGACTGGCTGAACACCCAGGGCAAGGTGAACAAGTCTGACGTGCTTGCGTACCTGGACGGCAATGGGGTGAAGGTTGAAGAGGTGTTGCTTGGCGACACTTCAAAAATAAAACCGTTCACTTATGCGGAAAGCGAAGATGGAGATGGGTTTGTAGTTCTTGACCATAACCAAAGATCATTCCCAAATGGCAGGGTTGTAGATGGAGTATTTGAAGAAGAGTGGGAAGCTAGGAATAGAGCCGATATATTAAATGAAGAATTAGAATCCGGGGACTATGAGGATAAATTTGGCCATGCAGTAAATGCAACAAAATACGCCACATACCAACTGCCAGGCGGCGAGAAATACCGCGAACTGCTGCTGACATTTCCAGCAAATTCAGATGTCACGGATTTTGACCCACAAAAAGTTGAGATACGTCGCAAGCGTCTATCCGTTACGCAAGGAAGCGTTACAATCATTTATGACGGGGAAGAACTCGGCTCATTCGATGATTCCGGGGATATTAATAACAATTACCGTCGTCACACAGAAGAATCGCTCATTAAGACGGCAAGAAAAATTTACGAGGAAGGAAACCGCGATCCAAGCGGTAGGGTATATCACGAAGGAGTAAAGACAAAAGGAACATTCAGGTCGCCCCACTTCGAGCAACCAAACATCCTTGCCCATATCCGCATGAATGACCGCGTTGATGCGGAAGGCAGAAAGACGTTATTCATCGAAGAAGTGCAATCGGATTGGGGCCAGAAGGGGAAGAAGGAAGGTTTCAAAGATGCTGATTATGACGCAATGATCGCAAGGCTTGAGGATGAGAAGCTTGCCATCATGCAAGAAGTTAGAGGCATTAATAATGCTCTTTATCCATTCAGGCTTAACAAGAGCAATACGGGCACGCACCCAGAAAACCTCCCTTTGAATGACCCAGCAGTTAAAGCGCGGGTCGAACGCCGCAATTCTCTCATTGATCGTTCAAATGAAATAGACCTCGCCTTTGCCCGAGACAACCGAGACAATGCGGTCACGTCAGCCCCCTTCGTCACAGACACAGATTCATGGACAAAGCTGGCGCTCAAGCGCGTACTGAAATACGCCGTGGATAATGGCTATGAAGCGGTGGCCTGGACAACTGGCGCGCAACAATCAGACAGATATGACCTAAGCAAGCAAGTTGATCAAGTGGCAATTACAAAAAAAGGCGACGAATGGGTTGTCACTGCATGGAAAGACGGCTCTAGGGTCATTTCAAAAGATGCACGCACAGACAAAGAGCTTTCCGAGATTGTCGGGAAAGACCTTGCGGAGAAAGCTATAGCTGACGGTGGCGGCAAGTATTCCGGCCTAGACCTAAAAGTTGGCGGCGAAGGCATGAGCACCTACTACAACACCATTCTGCCGTCGCGCATGAAGGACGTGCTGAAGCAGGTTGGTGTGAAGGATGTAGAGATTGGCGAGATAGTGTTTGCTATGAAGCCGCGCTTTCATGCAAACAAAATAAGCGGAGACTGGCGGGTTATTGACAACGAAACAAATAGCCCCTACGGGCCGATGCTTGAAAGCGAATCTGTTGCTGAACGCAAAGCCGAAGAGTTAAATGCAAAATTCAAGTCGTCGCACCTACAACAGCCTGGCATCATCATCACCGACGCATTACGCAAGAGCGCAGCGCAGGGTATGCCGCTATTCAGCAATAGTAATGCTGTATCCGGCAAAACAGTCGCAGACTTCCAGCCACTTGCCGACAGAGAAAACACCCGCCTGAAGAACGGATACAAGGTGGTCGTGGTTCAGTCCGAGGATGATTTACCGAACGACGCACAGCCTTTGTACCAGGTCGCTTGGCACGGAAGCCCGCATGACCACGATAAGTTTGATTCTTCCAAGATCGGCACTGGCGAAGGGGCGCAGGCTTACGGGTATGGCTTGTATTTCGCTGGAAAGCGAGAGGTGGCGGAGTATTACCGGAAAGCAGGCCATACGCCGAACCCATATATCTTGGTGGGTGGTAGAAAGATTGGGCTTCAACATGAAATTCCAACTGGGGATGAGAGGATTGCTGCATTTGAATTGATTGATGCGGAAGGAAACTTCGCCAAGGCCAAATTGCGGATTGAAAACTCATACAACAAGCCTAGTCGCGCACTCGAAGCATTGCGCAAGTTGCAAGACAGTGGTGCAAAGTTTATTGATGACAAGATAAAAGGCCGCCTCTACCAAGTCGAACTAGCGCCAAGTGAAGATGAATATTTACTATGGGATAAGCCGCTGAGCGAGCAGAGCGAGAAGGTGAAGGCTGCGCTTGAGTCTGAGTTTTCTGGTGATTGGAATGATATCAAGCGCAAAGGCGGCGAATGGCGATCGTTAACTGGTGAGCAGCTATACAACAGTTTCGCAGTCGAGCGTGCAGACGACAAAATTGCCGGAGACACCGCAGGCGATAAAGCTGCTAGCGAATACCTCCATTCCCTCGGAATCCGTGGCATTAAATATCTGGACGGCAGCAGCCGAAGCGCTGGAGAAGGCTCATTTAACTATGTGATATTCAATGATTCTGACGTGTCCATTACTGCGAAGTACAGCAAGCAGGGTGCAATCGAAGGGGCATATATCGGCGGCAAGACCGCCTATCTTGTTGCCGATGGCATTAGTTCCGTAGAGCGTGCCAAGGAAGTAATCAGCCACGAATTGCACCACATGGCCGCAGAACAGACCATTGATTCTGAAGAATACCAGCGTGCTATCAAAAATATCTTGGCGCTTGAGAGTGCAGGGAATAAGGTCATCAAGGAATTGGCGGCAGTAGTGAATAGCCGGCAGCCTGGGTTGGACAGGACAGCACGCGCCAAAGAGATCATGGCGATGGCCGCCGAGACCGGGCGATACAAGAAGTCACCGGCTCTGGTCAAGATTTTCGCCGACATTGTGCGCGCATTCAAGCTCATTGCCAGAAGCATGGGGCTGAATCTGGACAAGATGGGCGTCAACGAAGTGTTCTCAATGATGCGTGCCGGAGAGCACAGCCTGTATCGTGATAGTGCCGGCGGCAGTTACAGCAAACAACCGCCCGGCGGGCCGGTCGGCATGTTCAGCCGCAAGCAGTCAAGCTGGACCGACCCTGAACCAACAAAGCTCGACGACTTGCTCTACGAAATCCAAGACAAGCACATCGACACCAAGCGGGCGATCCAGGCCATTACAAAATACGCCGGTGAGCTTGCAGACAATTTTAATACCTACCTCCAAGAAGCGCTCTACCATGGGCGTGCCGCGAAACGGGTTGAAACTTTTCTGACGGATGAGCTAGCACCGTTATTGGCGGAAATGAACAAGGCCGGTGTGTCTCAGGATCAATTGAACGAATACCTCCACGCTCGACATGCCGAAGAGCGTAACCGGGTCATGCGAGATCGAAACCCCGACCGAGAAGACAATACTGACCTATCCAATATGTCGGATGACAAGGCCAGGGAGATATTGAAGGCCGCCGATCCAAAGATGGAAGAGCTGGCCAAGCGCGTGGACGCCATCCTTGCCGATACACGCCAGATGATGGTCGATTATGGCTTGGAAAAACAGAGCACCGTTGATGGATGGGCGGCGCTATATGATCATTATGTGCCGCTCAAGCGTGAAGGGTTTGATGATTCCGTAATGGGCAATGGGACCGGTTCCGGGTTTTCTGTCCGCGGATCGTCCTCCAAGGCGGCGACAGGATCCCACCTGGCGGTTGACAACATCTTCGCCAACATCGTCATGCAGCGCGAGCGAATCATCGTCCGGGGGGAAAAGAACCGGGTAGCCTTGTCGCTGTTTGGGCTTGTAAAACTGAATCCAAATAAAGACTTCTGGAAGCTGGATAAACCAGCGCAGGTTACGCAGATCAACCCCGAAACAGGTCTTGAAGAAGTTGTCGCCGGCGACATGGCTGATTATGGCGTGCCGAAGATAAAGACCCTTCAGCATGATGTTTATCGTTGGGCGGTTTCCGTGAAGGGCGAGCAGATCGCCACATTTAGGACCAAAGGCGAAGCGCTTGCATATATAGATCAAGAATCCTTGACCGGTGCCGTTGCCGGAAAACTAGACAAGCCTTACGTTAAAAGCACGGTCGTTGAACGTGTTGACCCTAATTACAAGGGGCAACACAATGTAGTCATGGTACGAATCAACGGCGAAGACCACGCCATTATTTTCAATAAACACAACCCAAGAGCGCTACGGATGGCGGAGGCATTGAAGAACCTCGATGCCGATCAGCTTGGACATATCCTTGGCTCATTTAGCGCAGTAACACGCTACATTGCGTCGATGAATACGCAATACAATCCGGTTTTCGGGGCAATCAATTTAATCCGTGACGTGCAGGCGGGTATTCTAAATCTTTCATCGACTCCAATTAAGGGAAAGGAGTTAAAAGTACTCCGCGAAACCTATGGGGCCCTGAAGGGAATTTACAAGGATTCCCGCGCCATCAGAAAAGGCAAACATCCTGATTCGCCGTACTCCAAGGAATGGGAGGAGTTCCAGGACGTGGGCGGGCAGACTGGGTTCCGCGATATGTTCCGCACGGCCAAAGACCGTGCCGCCGCCATTGAGCACATGCTCGATCCCGCATGGTGGCAGAAGACAAAGACCGGTAAGGTTTTAACCGTCGGCGGGATATTGGCAAAGCCAGAACAGTTTATCTTTGACAAGGTAGGAAAGCACGTTTTCCAATGGCTGTCTGACTATAACCTGGCCATGGAAAATGCCGTCCGCCTGGCGGCCTATAAGGTCGGAAAAGAGCAGGGGATGACCAAGGTGCAGGCCGCGTTCATGGCCAAGAACCTGACGGTCAACTTCAACAAGAAAGGCCGCCTGGCGACTCAGGCCGGTTCGCTGTATGCCTTCTTCAATGCCTCCGTTCAAGGCACGGCGCGAATTGCCGAAACACTCGGCCATGACGCAAAGCCAGGCGAAATGATTGGCAAGACCGGTAAGGCTATTATCATGGGCGGCGTCACACTTGGCGTTATGCAGGCCATTGGCCTAGCCATGTTTGGCTTCGATGAAGATGAACCAAAAGACTTCATCCAGGAGCGCAATTTGATCATCCCGGCACCAGGGACAGAAAAAGGTTATCTATCCATCCCGATGCCGCTTGGCTTTCATGTCTTCCCGAATATCGGCCGCATTCTGACCGAGATGATGCTGTACGGGAAACCCGTTGATAAGACGATAGACATGCTTCTAATTACTCTTGGGGCATTTAACCCCATTGGTGGAGGTGGAAGCTTTGCGCAAGCCATCACCCCGACGGCAGGGGATCCCATTATTGCGCTGTCAGAAAACAAGGACTGGACGGGGAAGGCCATCTTCAGGGAAGACCTGAACAAGCTCAACCCGACTCCCGGCTTTGACAGATCGAAAGATAACTCTACGTCGCTGGCGTATTACATCGCGTATGCCATTAATCTTGCCACCGGCGGATCAGACTACACGCCGGGCAGGCTCAGTCCAACGCCGGATCAGATTGAATATCTGGTAGGACAAGCTACGGGCGGCGTGGGCAGGGAATCACTCAAGCTTGCCACAACTACAGAAACACTGGCCACGGAAGGAAGGCTTCCGGCCATGTATAAGGTCCCATTGCTCGGTCGAATAGTGGGGACGGCCGATGATAGTTCGGCCAAGCGCGATAAATTCTATGAAAACATCCGGATTATTAATCGGCATGAAGCCGAAGTTACGGGCAGGGCGGCTGACTCCGGCCCTCAATCCGTCAGGGAGTATATCAATGACAACCCCGAAGCGAAGCTCATAAAGTACGCCACGAATGTCGAAAGCTTTGTTAGGAAGCTACAGAAGAAACGTGCCGAAGCGCTGAAGAATGGTGACAACGAAGCGGCCAGGAGGATAGGCGATCAAATAGATGCTTCTATGACGCGGTTTAATGAGACCATTAAAAAGGCGTCAGCGGGATAGCCTGTACCACCTGGGCTCGAATACATAGCCATACACGGCGGCCACTATACAGCCTACGACCAGGATGACCAGGAGCAGGAACAGGTGGGCTTGAAGTGCCTGTTCACCCCCTGTCACGCCGACATAGGCGACATAGGCGATATAGGCCAGGAATATGAGCATTGGCAGTTGATCCATGCCCAATATGATAGCTCAAAATGCGTCCAATATCCCGCCTAATAATGCTCTAACGTATTGTTTTTTATGGCTGTATATAAATGGCCGTATTGGACAAAAAAGCATTCAAGCCATTGATCGTGATGAAATATACAAGTGACTGTTAATCACTGGGTCGGCGGTTCGAGCCCGTCCCGGGGAGCCATATTTCAAAGACTTACAGCGGTTTTTGTTTTGTGTCTGTCCAATACTAATGGATTTGTCCAATAAACTAGCGCTTGACTGGGGTCACTTTGACCGGCGCTCGCTGGTAGTGCCGGCGCTTTGTGGCCGGGTTTGCATGACCAAGGAGGCGGTCGTCCTCCGACTCCGATCCGGCCTTCCCCCGAAGGTCGTGGAATGTAAAACGCTCGGAGATTAATCCATCCTTGACGGCTTGGGCCATGCGCCGCTGCCAGATCGCTCTAAATCCGTCGGATGTATATGGCTGGCCTTGTCTGGTGTGGATAAGGAAAAGCGTAGATATTGTGGAAGGAAGGGCCTTGCACCTGGCGATGATTAATTCAAGCTCTGGTGTTTTCTCAAACAGCAATGACGCGCCCGTCTTGCTTGTTTTGACCAAAAGCCCGTCCTTTGTCCAGTCGGTCCTGGTTAGTTTTAAAATATCTCCCTGTCTTAACCCTGTAGTGATGGCTATGTCCATGGCGCACTGAACGGTATCCGGCATGACATTATAAATGGCCGCATACTCATCATCCGTCACGTACCGCGTTCTGGGAGACTCGCGGTTTCTGTTGATAAGTCGGCATGGATTGCTTGATGCAACGCCCCACCTGATAGCGTACTGATATACGTCGGAGAATACCCCTTTTATTTCTCTGTTCGCTGATACCTTTGGCCTGGCATCCATGTATCTGTAAAGGTGTGGAGGGGTTATGTCGTCAGGGTTCATATCTCCAAACACGGCACGAAGTAATTGCAGTGCACGCGCATATTGATTGCGCGTCGCCTTGCCCTTGCCTGGCAATACTTCGCGCTGGTATCGGTCCAGGATAGGGCCTATAGACGCCAGGTTATCTGGGATC
>Ga0233416_10000578_pt1 | contig 11400 bp, 9 predicted proteins | sample Sediment_Towuti__2_FD_188638 | JGI IMG/M metagenome (GOLD analysis project Ga0233416, IMG submission 188638) | Sediment microbial communities from Lake Towuti, South Sulawesi, Indonesia - Sediment_Towuti_2014_0_MG | ecosystem: Environmental > Aquatic > Freshwater > Lake > Sediment | place... | reverse complement strand
GCTGCAGAGCGAGTACCCCTGCTACTACTTCGTCGCCGACTGGCACGCCCTCACTACCCACTACGAAGAGCCGGAGGTCGTCGGGCAGAACGTCTGGGAAATGGTGATCGACTGGCTGGCCGCCGGCGTCGATCCCGCCCAGGCGACCCTGTTCATCCAGTCGCGGGTCCCCGAGCACGCGGAGCTCAATACCCTGCTCGCGATGATCACGCCGCTCGGCTGGCTCGAGCGCGTGCCGACCTACAAGGACCAGCAGGAGAAGCTCGTCGACCGCGACCTCGCCACCTACGGCTTCCTCGGCTACCCGCTGCTGCAGGCGGCGGACGTGTTGGTCTACCGGGCGAAGTACGTCCCGGTCGGCGAGGACCAGGTGCCGCACATCGAGTTCATGCGCGAGATCGCGCGGCGGTTCAACCACGTGTACGGACGCGAGCCCGGCTTCGAGGAAAAGGCGCTCGCCGCGGTGAAGAAGCTCGGCAGCCGAAAGGCGAAGCTCTACCGGGACCTGCGGACCCGCTACCAGGAGCAGGGCGACGCGGCCGCGCTCGAGTCGGCCAAGGCGCTCCTCGACGAGGCGCAGAACCTGGCGGTCGCCGACCGCGAGCGCCTGTTCGGGTTCCTCGAAGGCGGCGGCCGGATGATCCTGGTCGAGCCCGAGGCGATGCTGACCGAGGCCTCGCGGCTGCCCGGCCTGGACGGGGCGAAGATGTCGAAGTCGTACGGGAACACGATCGGGCTGCGCGAGGACGCCGAGACGGTGGCGAAGAAGATCCGCACGATGCCGACCGATCCGGCGCGCGTGAAGCGCTCCGACCCTGGGGACCCGGACAAGTGCCCGGTCTGGCAGTTCCATCTGGTGTACTCGGACGAGAAGACCAGGGACTGGGTCCAGAAGGGCTGCCGCACCGCGGGGATCGGCTGCCTCGAGTGCAAGCAGCCGGTGATCGAGCGGGTGCTCGCCGAGCAGGCGCCGATGCGGGAGCGCGCCCAGAAGTACCTCGACGACCCGACGCTCGTGCGCAACATCGTGGCCGACGGCTGCGACAAGGCGCGCGAGCTCGCGCGCGAGACGATGCGCGAGGTGCGCGAGGTGATGGGATTGAATTACACTTGAGCGCGCAATGACGCTCGAGCTCGTCCACAGCCGGTCTGAGCCGGTCGCCAGGATCCGCGGCGCGCCGCTCCACGAGCTGCCGCCCGACCTCTATATCCCGCCCGAGGCGCTCGAGGTGTTCCTCGAGACCTTCGAGGGGCCGCTCGACCTCCTGCTCTACCTGATCCGCAAGGCCGACGTCGACATCCTCGACATTCCGATGGCGCGGCTCACCGAGCAGTACCTCGAGTACGTCGAGGCGATGCGCAGCCGCAACCTCGAGCTCGCCGCCGAGTACCTGGTGATGGCGGCGATGCTCATGGAGATCAAGTCGCGGATGCTCCTGCCGCGGCCGCGGGCCGCCGACGACGCGGAGCTCGACCCGCGGGCCGAGCTCGTGCGGCGGCTCCTCGAGTACGAGCGGATGAAGGAAGCGGCGCAGAAGCTCAACCGGCTCCCCCAGCGCGACCGGGACTTCCTCGCGGTCGAGGTCTGGATCGAGCAGACCCTTGCGGAACGCCTGCCGCAGGTGAACGCCCAGGACCTCGAGAACGCCTGGCGGAGCCTGCTCGCGCGGGCCCGGCTGCGTCAGCACCACCGGGTCACCCGCGAGGAGCTGTCGGTGCGCGAGCACATGACCGCGATGCTGCGCCGGCTTGCTGGCGGCGCCTTCCACGAGTTCACGGCGCTGTTCGAGCCCTGGCGCGGGGTCGCGGCGCTGATCGTGAACTTCCTCGCGCTCCTCGAACTGGCCCGCGAAGGCCTCGTCGAGGTGACGCAAGCCGAGCCCTACGCACCGATCTACGTGCGGCTCACGGCCGCGGACGCGGCCTCCGAACTCCCCATATGAACCGGGAGGCGCCCATGCTGAGCCTCGCCGAAGCCAAGATCGTGCTCGAGACCGCGCTCCTCTCGAGCCAGGAGCCGCTCGCGGTGACCGAGCTGCGGCGGCTGTTCGACCAGGAGCTGGGCGCCGACACGATCCGCAAGCTGCTCGAGGAACTGCGCGAGGCGTGGGCGGGCAAGGGCGTCGAGCTGGTGAATGTTGCCAGCGGCTGGCGGTTCCAGACGCGGGCGGAGTTCCAGCCCTACCTTGACCGCATCCACCCGGAAAAGGCGCCGCGCTACTCGCGTGCCGCCCTGGAGACGCTCGCGATCATTGCGTACCGCCAGCCGGTGACCCGCGGTGACATCGAGGAGATCCGCGGCGTGACGGTCTCGCCGGGCGTGATCCGCGCGCTCGAAGCCCGCGGCTGGATCGACGTAGTCGGCCATCGCGACACGCCGGGCAGGCCGGGGCTGTACGCGACCACGAAGACCTTTCTCGACGACCTCGGCCTGCGGTCGCTGCAGGAGCTGCCGCCGCTTGAAGAGATCGCCAAGAGCCTCGAGCTCGCCGTCGCGGGTGACCGGGCCCCGGAAGCGGAACCGGCCGACGCCGAGCTCGCACCCTCCGCCGTCGTCTCGGCCGCCTAAGGCGGCCGGGGCGCCCGGGCCGCCGCAGCGCCAGACCGAGAAGCTCCAGAAAGCCCTGGCCCGCTGCGGCGTGGGTTCCCGCCGCGAGATGGAGGCATGGATCGCCGCAGGGCGCGTGACCGTGAACGGTCAGCCGGCGCACCTCGGACAGCGGGTCACCGCGGCGGATCGGCTCGCGGTCGACGGCCGGCCCGTTTACGCACGCCGGGACGAGGCGACGCCGCGGGTGCTGCTCTACCACAAGCCGGCCGGCGAGATCGTGTCCGCTGCCGACCCCGCGGGACGCCCGACGGTGTTTGACCGGCTGCCACGGCTGCGGGGTGGCCGATGGGTCGCGGTCGGGCGGCTCGACTTCAACTCGAGCGGGCTCCTGGTCTTCACGACCTCGGGCGAGCTCGCGGCACGCCTGATGCATCCCCGTTACGAGGTCGAGCGCGAGTACGCGGTCCGCGTCGACGGCGTCCTCGGCGCGGAGTCGCTCACCGCGCTCACGCAGGGCGTGGTCCTGGAGGATGGCCTCGCACGATTCCAGACGATCGCCGATGAAGGAGGGCAGGGCCGCAACCACTGGTACCGGGTCGTGCTCCGCGAGGGGCGCAACCGGGAGGTGCGGCGGATGCTCGAGGCGGTCGGGCACACGGTGACCCGCCTGATGCGGATCCGCTTCGGACCTTTCCGGCTCCCGCCGGGGCTGCGGCGGGGGCAGTTTCGCGAGCTCGGGGCCCAGGAGGTCGAGGCGCTTCTCCAGCTGCGCGACCAGCCTGCTCCCGGCCACGGAGAGCGCTCGCGCAAGGCGCCGCCGGCCCGGCCCTGAACACCCGCCGGCGCACGTATCCCGTTGTCCCGGAGGGCCTTCTTTGCTACACTTGCGCCCGCTTTTCGAAGGGTGGGCCACGCGCCCATTTTTTGTTTGTACGGTGGAAGTGGCGAACGTTCAGCAAGTGCTTGAATCGACAGCAGCCGGGCTTGGCTACGAGCTCGTGCACCACGAGCTCGGCTCAGGCGGCCGGTTGCTGCGCGTCTTCATCGATCGCCCGGCGGGCGAGGCTGGCGCTCAGCCGGGGATCTCGCTCGCCGACTGCGAGCGGGTGTCGCGGCAGCTGCAGCGCGTGCTCGAGGTCGAGGGCGTCGACTACGACCGGCTCGAGGTCTCCTCGCCGGGGCTCGACCGGGTGCTGAAGAAGGCCGCCGATTTCCGCCGGTTCGCGGGCGAGAAGGCCGCAGTGCGGTTGCGCGTGCCGCTGGAAGGCCGGCGCCGGTTCGTCGGCGTGATCCGCGCCGCGACCGAGGACGGCGTCGAGCTCGACGTCGACGGCGCGCTCGTCTCGGTCGCGTTCGTGGACCTGGACCGGGCCCGCCTGGTCCCCAAGCTGCAGGAGAAAAGGCCGCGATGAGCCGCGAACTGCTGCTCCTGGTCGACGCGCTGGCGCGCGAGAAGAACGTCAACAAGGACGTCGTCTTCGGCGCGCTCGAGCAGGCGATCGGGTCGGCGACCAAGAAACGCTTCACCGAGGACGTCGACGTCCGGGTCGCGATCGACCGCAGCACCGGCGAGTTCGAATCGTTCCGGCGCTGGCAGGTGGTGCCCGACGAGGCCGTCGAGATCCCCGCGCAGCAGATCGCCCTGTCGGAAGCGAAGACCCAGTACGGGGACGTGCAGGTCGAGGACTACATCGAGGAGCCGCTCGAGGCGATCGAGTTCGGGCGCATCGGCGCACAGGCCGCGAAGCAGGTCATCCTGCAGAAGATCCGCGACGCCGAGCGCGAGCAGATCCTGCAGGACTTCCTCGGCCGCGGCGAGAAGCTCGTCACCGGCACCATCAAGCGCATGGAGCGCGGCAACGCGGTCATCGAGTCGGGCCGGGTCGAGGCGGTGCTGCCGCGCGACCAGATGATCCCCAAGGAGAACCTGCGCGTCGGCGACCGCGTGCGCGCCTACCTGCTGCGGATCGACCGTTCCCTGCGCGGCCCGCAGCTCGTGCTCTCGCGCACCGCGCCCGAGTTCATCATCGAGCTCTTCCGGCTCGAGGTCCCGGAGATCGAGGAGGGGCTGCTCGAGATCAGATCGGCAGCCCGCGATCCCGGTGTGCGGGCGAAGATCGCGGTGCACTCCAACGACCGCCGCGTGGACCCGATCGGCACCTGCGTGGGCATGCGCGGCTCGCGCGTCCAGGCGGTCACCCAGGAGTTGGCGGGCGAGCGCGTGGACATCGTGCTGTGGTCCGAGGACCCGGCGAAGTTCGTGATCGGCGCGCTCGCGCCCGCCGAGGTCGCGTCGATCATCGTCGACGAGGAGAAGCACGCGATGGACGTCGTGGTCGACGAGGAGAACCTCGCGATCGCGATCGGGCGCAGCGGCCAGAACGTCCGCCTCGCCTCCGAGCTCACCGGGTGGCAGATCAACCTGATGACCCAGGAGGAGTCGCAGCGCAAGAACGAGGAAGAGGTCGCCGGAGTGCGCACGCTCTTCATGGCGAAGCTCGACGTCGATCCCGATCTCGCCGACCTGCTGATCCAGGAGGGCTTCTCGACGCTCGAGGAGATCGCCTACGTGCCGATCAACGAGATGCTCGAGCTCGAGGGCCTGGACGAGGCCACGGTGAACGAGCTGCGCACGCGGGCGAAGGACGCGCTGCTCATGGAGCAGCTCAAGAACGAGGAACGGGTCGAGGGCGTGCAGAAGGACCTGCTCGACCTCGAGGGCATGGATACGGCGCTCGCGGCGAAGCTCGCCGGCGCCGGCGTGAAGAGCCGGGACGATCTGGCCGATCTCGCGGTCGACGAGCTGGTGGAGATCGGGGCGATCGACGACGAGCGCGCCAAGGGCCTGATCATGAAGGCGCGCGAGCACTGGTTCGCCGCCGGGGAGTGAGGCCGCCCGCATGGCACAGATGAGCGTTGCGCAGTTCGCCGGCGAGCTCAAGGTCCCGCCGAAGCAGCTGCTCGAGCAGCTGCGGGCGGCCGGCGTGAACAAGACGCTCGCCGAGGACACGCTCAGCGAGCAGGACAAGACGAAGCTCCTCGAGTACCTGCGCAGGGCGCACGGTGCCGGGGACTCGAAGACCAAGATCACGCTCACGCGCAAGCAGACGAGCGAGATCAAGAAAGCCGACGCCTCCGGGAAGTCGCGCACGATCCAGGTCGAGGTCCGCAAGAAGCGGGTCTTCGTCAAGCGCGAGCCGGGCGAGGGTCCGGGGCCCGCGGTCGCCGAGGCCGCACCGCCGGCAGCGGCGGTCGACGTCCGCGAAGCGGAAGCTCGCGAACAGGAGAGCCGGCGCGACGCGGAGCTCGCGGCGCGCCAGGCCGCCGAGCTCTCGGAGCGGCAGGAGCGGGAGAAGCGGCTCGCCGAGCAGCGGGAAGCCGAGCAGCGCGCTGCCGAGGAACAGGCCCGCGCTGCGGCCGGGGCACAGGCCGCGCAGCCGGCGCCCGCTGCGACCACACTCCACAAGCCGAAGGCCGCAGAGGGCGCGGACAAGAAGGCGAAGAAGCCGGCGAAGCCGGTCACGGTCTGGCGCGACGAGGCGGCGAAGAAGCGCACGATCAAGACGCGCGGCGACGTCAGCGGGGGCACGAGCTGGCATCAGCCGAAAGCGGCGCGCCACCGGCATGCGGAGGAGGGCGCGCGAACCTTCACGCCGCCAGCCGAGCCCCAGGTCCGCGATGTCCACATCCCGGAGACGATCACCGTCGCCGACCTCGCCCACAAGATGTCGGTCAAGGCGGCCGAGGTCATCAAGGCGCTGATGAAGCTCGGCCAGATGGTGACGATCAACCAGGTCCTCGACCAGGAGACCGCGATGATCGTGGTCGAGGAGATGGGGCACAAGGCGGTCGCCGCCCGGCTGACCGACCCGGAGGCGTATCTCGACGAGGCGGGGCAGCAGACCGAGGCCGAGCTGAAGCCGCGGCCGCCGGTGGTCACGGTCATGGGACACGTCGATCACGGCAAGACCTCGCTCCTCGACTACATCCGGCGCACCAAGGTCGCCGCCGGGGAGGCGGGCGGCATCACGCAGCACATCGGCGCCTATCACGTCACCACGCCGCGCGGCGTCATCACGTTCCTCGACACCCCGGGCCACGAGGCGTTCACGTCGATGCGTGCCCGCGGCGCGAAGGTCACCGACCTCGTGATCCTGGTGGTGGCGGCCGACGACGGCGTGATGCCGCAGACGATCGAGGCGATCTCGCATGCCAAGGCCGCCAACGTCCCGCTGGTGGTGGCGCTGAACAAGATCGACAAGCCCGAGGCCAACCCGGACCGGGTCAAGCAGGAACTGGTGGTGCAGAGCGTCGTGCCGGAGGAGTACGGCGGCGATTCGCCGTTCGTTCCGGTCTCGGCGAAGACCGGCAAGGGCATCGACGAGCTGCTCGAGCAGGTGCTGCTCCAGGCCGAGGTGCTCGAGCTCAAGGCGCCGGTCGACGCGCTCGCGAAGGGTGCGGTGATCGAAGCGCGCCTCGACAAGGGACGCGGGCCGGTGGCGACGGTGCTGGTCCAGTCCGGGACGCTCAAGCGTGGCGACGTGCTGCTCGCCGGCGGGGTGTTCGGACGGGTGCGGGCGATGACCGACGAGAGCGGTCACCAGGTCACGGAGGCCGGGCCGTCGATTCCGGTGGAGATCCAGGGCCTGTCGGATGTGCCGAACGCCGGCGACGAGATGATGGCGCTCGGCGACGAGCGCAAGGCGCGCGAGATCGCGCTCTTCAGGCAGGGCAAGTTCCGCGACGTCAAGCTCGCGAGCAAGCAGGCCGCCAAGCTCGAGAACATGTTCGAGCAGCTGAAGGAGGACGAGGTCAGGGTCCTCCCGCTGGTGATCAAGGCCGACGTCCAGGGCTCGCAGGAAGCGCTGGTCCACGCGCTGCCGCGCCTGTCGACCGACGAGGTGAAGGTCAACATCGTGCACGCGGGGGTCGGGGCGATCACCGAGTCCGACGTGAACCTGGCGCTCGCCTCGAAGGCAGTCATCATCGGGTTCAACACCCGCGCCGACGCGATGGCGCGCAAGCTCGCGGAGAGCTCGGGCATCGACATCCGCTACTACAACATCATCTACGACGCGCTCGCCGACGTGAAGGCGGCGCTGTCCGGGATGCTGGCGCCGGAGCGGAAGGAGAACATCCTCGGGCTGGTCGAGGTGCGGCAGGTGTTCAGGATCTCGAAGGTGGGCACGGTCGCGGGGTGCTACGTCACCGAGGGCCTGGTCCGCCGCAATGCGCGCGTGCGCGTCCTCCGCGACAACGTCGTGATCCACGACGGCGAGCTCGACTCGCTCAAGCGGTTCAAGGACGACGTGCGCGAGGTGAAGGCGGAGTTCGAGTGCGGCCTCTCGATCCGGAATTACAGCGACATCCGGGTCGGCGACCAGCTCGAGGTCTACGAGGTCCAGGAAGTCGCCCGGACGCTGTAACGAGGAGGCCACTCACCTTCGTGGCCAACGCCCAGCGCCGCCGCCGGGTCGCGGATCAGATCCAGCGCGAGCTCGCCGAGATCGTGCGGACCGAGCTCAAGGACCCGCGCGTCGGCATGATCACCTTCACCGGCGCCGAGGTGTCGCCCGACCTGGCGTATGCCAAGGTGTACTTCACGTCGCTCGGCGGCGCCGACCAGCGCGCCGAGACACTCACCGGCCTCGCCCGCGCCGCGGGTTTCCTGCGCAGCCAGCTCGGCACCCGGCTGAACACGCACCTCGTGCCCGAGCTCCACTTCGCCTATGACGAGTCCGTGGAGACGGGCATCCGCCTGACGCACCTGATCGACGAGGCCGTCGCGGCCGACACTGCCCGCCGGCCGCGCGCGCGCCGGCGCAAGCCGGGATGAAGACCCCTTCCCGCGCCCGGCGGCCGGTCGACGGCGTGCTGCTGCTCGACAAACCGAGCGGTCTCAGCTCGAACACCGCTTTGCAGCGTGCCCGCCGGGCCTACGAGGCGGAGAAGGCCGGGCACGGCGGTACGCTCGATCCGCTCGCCAGCGGCCTGCTGCCCTGCCTGTTCGGCGAGGCCACCAAGTTCGGCATCGAGCTCCTCGAGGCGACGAAGACCTACCAGGCCGAGATCATGCTGGGCGTGGTCAGGACCACGGGGGACGCAGAAGGCGAGGTCGTCGAGCGCCGCCCGGTGGCGGTCGATCGCGCGGCGCTCGAGCCTGTCCTCGGCCGGTTCCGCGGGCGGATCCGGCAGGTGCCGCCGATGTACTCGGCGCTCAAGCGTCACGGGCGGCCGCTGTACGCGTACGCGCGCGCGGGCGAGACGCTGGAGCGCACCGCGCGTGAGGTGACGATCCACGAGTTGACGCTGACTGGCCTCGCGGCCGACACACTCAGCGTCGTCGTCCGCTGCAGCAAGGGGACCTACATCCGCTCGCTCGCCGTGGACATCGGTTCCGCCCTGGGCTGCGGCGCGTCGCTCGCCGCGCTGCGCCGTACCGCCATCGGGCGCTTCGCGATCGGGGATGCGCTGAGCCTTGCGGCGCTCGAAGAGCTTCCCCGGGCAGACCGCGATGCGCACCTTCTTCCGGTCGATAGCCTGGTCGAGCATCTCCCCTCGGTGACGCTCGCCGAGGGTTCCGCGGCGCGGTTCGGTCATGGCCAGCCGGTGAGCCCGTGCACCGGCGGGGCCGGGCGCGTGCGCGTGTACGATCCAGCCGGTGGCTTTATCGGGATCGGCACGGCGGGCGAGGCAGGGACGCTGCGTCCGCTGCGGCTCATGCGGCGCGCGGAGCACGGACCGGAGTCGCGGCACGGTGTGCGAATGTTGTGAAGGGCGTTGATTTCGGGCTAGAATCCCCCGTTTTCCAGGAGACAGGCATGGCTGTCACGACCGCCGACAAGGCGAAGATCATCCAGGCGCACCGGCGCAAGGCCGAGGACACCGGCTCGCCGGAGGTGCAGATCGCGCTGCTGACTGCGCGGATCAACGGCTTGACCGATCACTTCAAGGTGCACGTCAAGGATCATCACTCCCGACGTGGCCTGCTGAAAATGGTGAGCCAGCGGCGCAAGATGCTCGACTATCTCAAGCGCACCGACGCCGACAACTACCGCACGCTGATCGAACAGCTTGGCCTGCGCAAGTGACGATCATCCTCGCCCGCGGCATCGGCCCGTGGGCGGGTCACGAAGGGCGGCGATCCGCGTCCGCGGGTCCGTCGCTGGCGCGCAGCGGGGCTGCCCGGCGGAGCCGGCACCCCTGATTCCCTTCTCACCACCAACCCGTACGCGAGCCGTGTCGCCGCTGGACGGCGCGCTCGCCGGGCGCCGACCCGTAAGGAGATGGCATTGAACCCCGTGAAGAAGACTTTCAGATACGGCGCGCACAGCGTGACGCTGGAGACCGGCGAGGTCGCGCGTCAGGCGAGCGGTTCGGTCCTGGTGAACATGGACGACACCGTGGTGCTGTGCGCGGTGGTCGCGGCGAAGGAGCCGGCCCCCGGCAAGGACTTCCTGCCGCTGACCGTGGACTACATCGAGAAGTACTACGCCGCCGGCAAGATCCCCGGGGGATTCTTCAAGCGCGAGGGCAAACCCTCGGAGAAGGACACCCTGACGTCGCGGCTCATCGACCGGCCGATCCGGCCGCTGTTCCCCGACGGCTTCTACAACGAGGTCCAGGTCGTCGCGACGGTGATGTCGGTGAATCCGGAGGTCGATGCGGACATCGCGGCGATGATCGGATGCTCGGCCGCGCTCACGCTCTCGGGCGTGCCGTTCAACGGGCCGATCGGAGCGGCGCGCGTCGGCTACCTCAACGGCGAATACGTGCTCAACCCCACCGCCACCCAGCTCAAGGAATCGCAGCTCAACCTCGTCGTCGCCGGCACCGAGCACGCGGTCCTGATGGTGGAGTCCGAAGCGCAGGAGCTGTCCGAGGAGGTGATGCTCGGAGCGGTGGTGTTCGGCCACGGCGAGATGCGGGCCGCCATCAATGCGATCAACGAGCTCGCGGACGAGGCCGGGCAGCCCGCCTGGGACTGGCAGCCTCCGCCCACGGGAGAGGCGCTCGCGGCCAGGATCGCGGAGCTCGCCGAAACGGGCCTCCGCGAGGCGTTCCACCTCAAGCAGAAGCAGGCCCGCAACGCGAAGCTCGAGGAGATCCGCAAGCGCGTCCTCGAAACCGTTCTCGTCGGCGAGAGCCCGCCGGACACGAACCAGGTGAAGGACATCCTGTTCAACCTTGAGGCGAAGATCGTCCGCAGCCAGATCCTCGACGGCGACCCGCGCATCGACGGCCGCGACACCCGCACGGTCCGGCCGATCTCGGTCCGGGTTGGCGTCCTGCCGCGCACCCACGGCTCGGCGCTGTTCACCCGGGGCGAGACGCAGGCGCTCGTGGTCGCGACGCTCGGCACCGGGCGCGACGAGCAGATCATCGACGCGCTCACCGGTGAGTACCGGGAGCGCTTCATGCTTCACTACAACATGCCGCCGTACGCCACCGGAGAAACCGGACGGATGGGACCGCCGAAGCGCCGCGAAGTCGGCCACGGCCGGCTGGCGAAGCGGGCGCTGGTCGCGATGCTCCCGTCGCAGGAGGATTTCGCCTACTCGATCCGCGTGGTCTCCGAGATCACCGAGTCGAACGGGTCGTCGTCGATGGCGAGCGTGTGCGGTGGCAGCCTCGCGCTGATGGACGCGGGCGTGCCGATGAAGGCGCACGTCGCCGGCATCGCCATGGGGCTGATCAAGGAGGCCAACCGCTTTGCGGTGCTCACCGACATCCTGGGCGACGAGGATCACCTCGGCGACATGGACTTCAAGGTCGCCGGCACCGAGCGCGGCGTGACCGCGCTCCAGATGGACATCAAGATCGAGGGCATCACCAAGGAGATCATGCGG
>Ga0233416_10000577_pt1 | contig 11404 bp, 6 predicted proteins | sample Sediment_Towuti__2_FD_188638 | JGI IMG/M metagenome (GOLD analysis project Ga0233416, IMG submission 188638) | Sediment microbial communities from Lake Towuti, South Sulawesi, Indonesia - Sediment_Towuti_2014_0_MG | ecosystem: Environmental > Aquatic > Freshwater > Lake > Sediment | place... | reverse complement strand
CTGGTCGTGGGCAGCGCCGGCTCCGTCCGGCTCGCGGGCGCGATCGCCCAGGTGACGTGGCGAGTCCTCCGTGGGACGCACGTGGGAGCGGCGATCGACGCTCCGCGCCTCCACGTCGAGGGCCGGACCCTGCACCTCGAGGGCGGCTGGCCGGACGAGGATGTCGCACGCCTTCCGGAGACCTGGGAGGTGGTTCGGTGGGGCGGGCTCAACCTCTACTTCGGTGGGGTTCAAGCGGTCGAGCGGACCGCGGACGGGCGGCTGGCTGCGGCCGGCGACCCCCGGCGCGGAGGCGTCGGGCTGGTCGTGGCGTGATCCAGGTCCGCCGCGCCCGCCCGAGCGACGCGCGGGAGCTCGTGGCGCTCGCCGAGGCCGTCGGCCGCGAGGAGGAGCGCTGGATCCTGAGCGCCGCCGAGTGGCGATCGGTCGCGGACGAGCGCCGCTTCCTGAAGGCCGTGCAGCGTCACGACGATGCGGCGGTTTTCGTCGCGGAGGATCAGGGACGCGTCGTCGCCCGGCTCTCGCTCTCGCGTGATCCGCACCCTTCGAGCAGGCACGTCGCCGACCTCGGGCTCATGGTGGCCGCGGGTCGTCGGCGCCGCGGGATCGGCCGCGTCCTGCTCGAGGAGGCGGTCTCCTGGGCGCGCGCCTCGGGGATCGAGAAGCTCGAGCTGCACGTCTTCCCCTGGAACGAGCCTGCGCTGCGGCTGTACGAGTCGTTCGGCTTCGAGCAGGAGGGTTACCGGCGCAAGCACTACCGCCGGGACGGGGAGTACGTGGACGCGATCCTGATGGCCTACTACGTGACGTGAGAACGGCCGTCGAGGGCGGCGATCGTCGCGAGGAGCCGGTACGCCCTGCGGCTGCGCGCCCTGGCCGTGCGCCGACGCACGAGGAGAAGAACGGTGTCGAGGCGCCGCAGCACGGTTCCCGGCGTCTCCTACGGATCCCCGCCGCGTAGCGGGACGACGTCAGCCCCGACGGCCGCAGGGGTGAGGTCGTCGTCCTCGTGGCGCCCGTGGTCGAGGCCCCCGTCGCCGTCCGTGACGAGCGACGACGCGCCCGCTGCGGGCACGTCATCCGGTGCGGGCACGTCCTCCGGCGCGGCCGCGAGCGGCGCGATCGCGTCGATGCGCGCCTCCAGCGTGCGCAGTGCGGTCGGCCACAGCGTCGTCGCGTTCGACACGACCGAGGCGACCGCCTCGCTGCGCCGCTCGATCTCGTGGAGGCGGCGACCGAGCTCGCTCATCCGCGCCTCGAGCGCCGCGGCCCGGGCCTGGCCGCTCTCGGCCTGGGCCGAGGTCAGGAGGGCGTCGGCGAGGGCATCGAGCTGGCCCTGCACCGAGGCGCGCTCGGCCTCGAACGCGCTCGAGAGGCGATCGAGCGACTCCGCCCGGTCGGCCCCGCCACTCTCGAGCGAGTCGAAGCGGGCTGCGAGGGTCGAGAGCTGTCGTTCCAGCTCGCTCGTTCCCGTGGTCGCCGATGGGTTCTCGAGGGCCGTGGCGAGCGCCTCCAGCCGTCCCCGCACGGACGCGCGCTCGACTTCGAGGACCGCCGCCAGACGCGCGATCTCGGCAGCGGCTCGCTCGCGGTCCTCGTCGGCCACGGTCGCGAGGCTCGTGGCGAGCACGTCCACCGACCGGCGGAGCTCCTCACCCACCTGTGTCGCTGCGCGCGCCGCCTCCTCCTCGGCCACCCGGGCGATGGAGTCGACGCGGCGTCCGAGCTCGGACCGGAGCCCTTCCAGCTCGGAGTCGCGCCGTCCCAGGCCCTCCGTCGTCGCGGCGAGCTCCGCGTCGAGAGCGGAAAGCCGTGCCTCGAGAGCGTCCGCGCGCTCAGTGTCCGCCTCGGCGTCGCGGGCGATGGAGTCGACGCGGCGTCCGAGCTCGGACCGGAGCGCTTCCAGCTCGGAGTCGCGCCGTCCCAGGCCCTCCGTCGTCGCGGCGAGCTCCGCTTCGAAAGCGGAGAGCCGTGCCTCGAGGGCGTCCAGGTCGGTCCGGTTCTCCGCCTGCCTGAGCCGGTCGGCGAGTCCGCGCACGTCGCCGGCGACCTCGTCGAGCCGAGCCTCGAACGCGGGGAGCGCGTCACCGGGGAAGTCCTCGAGCGCGCGCATGAGGTCGCGGACGAGGCCGTCGACTCGCTCGCGGCCGTCCCGGAGCTCCCGCTCGAGCTCTTCGAGGCCAAGGTCCTGCGCCGCGAGCGCGTCGGAGGTCGTGGCGACGGTCGCGGCCAGCGAGTCGAGGCGTGCGGCGAGCTCGTCGCTCGTCGCCTGCGCACGCACGCTGTCGGCGCGCGCATGAGTGAGGTCGGCCGCCAGCGCTTGCTGCGCCTCCTCGTTCGCCTCCAGCCGCTGCTCGACGGTGCGAACCGCCGCGGCGGCGTTCGACCGCGCGTCCACCACCTCCGACTCGAGTCTCGCCAGGGCGCGCTCGACGGCGGCGCTCGCCTCCCGGGCCCGCTCGTCCGCGTCGTCCTCCGCCTGCCGGAGCCGGTCCGCGAGCCCGCGCACGTCGCCGGCGACCTCGTCGAGCCGAGCCTCGAACGCGGGGAGGGCGTCTGCGGGGAAGTCCTCGAGCGCCCGCATGAGGTCGCGGACGAGGCCGTCGACTCGCTCGCGGCCGTCGTGGAGCTCGCGCCGAAGCTCCGCGAGCCCGACGTCCTGCTCCGCGACCGCATCGGAGGTCGTGGCGACGGTCGCGGCCAGCGAGTCGAGGCGGGAGCCGAGGCGCTCGGCCGTCGCACTCAGATCCGTCAGGCCCTCCTCCAGAGCCCGTGCGCCCTCGCTCGAGCGCTCCGACTCGGCGTCGAGCCGGACAGAGAAGGTTCGAATTGTCTGCTCCATGACCTCCATCGCCGAGGCGTGTCGTGACGCCTCGTCTTCCACGCGCGCTCCGACCTCAGCCAGCAGCTCCTCGCTCTCGGCGGCGCGAGCTGCCGCGGCCGCCACTGCGGAGCCGATGGCGTCGACCCGGGCGCCGAGCATCTCTGCCGTCGCGCGCAGCTCGACGATCGACTGCCCGCTTGCCCTGTGCGAAGCGGCGGCCCTGCCCGCCAGGTCGGCGAGGGCCTGGCGGAGCTCTGCGACGGGCGCCGGATCGATCGCGCGGCGCAGCGCCTCGAGCTCCTGCACGACGCGGCTGGCCTCGGCGTCGAGACGCTCGCGAAGCGCCGCCAGCTCGCCGTCCCGTCCCGCGAGGCCGGCGGCAGCCGTCGACGCGGTCGACGACACGGTGTCCACGCGTTCCGCGAGCAGGCCGATCTTGGCGACGAGGTCGTCAATCCGGCTTTGGACGTCCCGCGGCAACTTCGGGTCGGAAAGCCGGGCGACCGCTCGCTGGAGCTCTGTGAGCGCCCGGTCGTCGCGTCCGCTCGGTACCTGCTGCAGCGCGGACTCGAGGCGGGCGACCTGAGTCTCGAGCTCCCTGCGGAGCTGTGCGATCTCGCCGTCCTTGGCGGCGAGCCCGGCGGCAGTCGTCGAGACGGTCTTCGCGACGGTCTCCATCCGGTCGGCAACCACGTCGACCCGATTCGTCACCTTCTCCTCGAACTTCGGATCGCGCTTCGCGAGCGCCTCGACCGTCCGCCGGAGCTCCTTCAGGGCCTTCTCGTCAGACGCGATCGGAATGGACTGCAGCCTGGCTTCGAGCTCGTCGACGCGCCTGAGCAAGGCGCTCGCGAGGTCGGCGTCCGAGACATGCTCGCCGCCGGCGACTGCCGGCCCGCCGTTACCCGAGTCCGGGTGCACGGGCGCTCCGGTTGCTCGAGCCTCGAACGCCGCAGGAGCTGCCGCGCGACGATCGCCGCGCCTGGACGGGTCCCCTCGGCGCGCGCAGTGTGGTGTCCACGATGCGGGCGGGCATGCTCACCCCGGCTATCGGAGCCTCGCGGCCCCGGCTAGCTCACCCGTCTAGGGGAGTCTTCTTTGCGCAAGCCGGGAATCCGCCGAGCGGATTCCCGGCGCGCCCAAGATCCCTGAAGGCGCCCGCTTCGCGGGCGCGTACGCCTCTAGCGACCGGCTTCCCAGCTCAGGATCAGGAGCCGCTGCTCGAGCGTCTGCGGGCAGCCGAGGCCGCGTGTCTCCGCGATCCGCAGGAGCGCGTCGTGCGGCGTCGAGCCGTGACGGACGAGCCAGCAGCCGACCACGACTCCAGTCCTCCCGCAGCCGGCCCAGCAGTGGACGTAGACGACCCCGCCCGCGGCGATCTCCTCGTCGATCCCGTCGAGCGTGGCGACGAGCGTCTCGGAGGACGGAACGGAGAGGTCCCGGATCGGCGCTCGCACGTGGCGCGCAGGCGAAGGAACGAGGTGCGCGTACGGCTCGAGCTCTCCCTCGTGCGTGAGGTCGAGAAAGAGCGTCACGCCGGCGGCGAGGAGGTCGCGCACCGCGTCCGGAGCGTCCACGGGCGACCAGGCGCAGGGGTGGCGACCGGCGATCAGCCTGCCGGGCTCGATGACGGTCGGAGGCCGCATGATCGCCGGGGAAGCGTAGGGACGAATGTGCTACCCCGTCCGGGTGGACGGCCTCAGTCGGCCTGGAGCCCATGCCGATAGCTGACCCATGGCAGGCACCGGGACCTCGACCGACGCTCTCCGCGACCGGGCTCTCGTCCTCTCCGCGGAGCACGGCATCGACCAGGACGCGTGGTACGTGCGGATGCTCGAGGAGGCAAAGGCGAGCGGCTCGGAGCCCGACCTCGGTGCGCTCGTGCGCACGTACTGGGAGCTCCAGCGCGTGACGGGCAGGACCGACCTGCGAGACGAGTGGCGCCGTCTTGCGGACGTCCTCTGGTCGAGCGACCGGGCCGGCGGGTAGCCGCACGCGGCGCTCCGGTCCCGTCGGACCGGGGCAGTAAGCTGGCCTTCCCGTGCCGGCCCCGTTCGTCCATCTGCACGTCCACTCGGAGTACTCGATCCTCGACGGGGCCTGCCGGATCCCTGCGCTCGTGGAGAAGGCCGCACGGCTCGAGATGCCGGCGGTCGCGCTCACCGACCACGGCTCGCTGGCCGGTGCCGTGGAGCTCTACCGGGAGGCCGGAAAGGCAGGCGTGAAGCCGGTTCTCGGCTGCGAGGTCTACGTCGCCGACGACCGCCGCGCCCAGACGAAGGGCTACGCGCACCTGACGCTCCTGGCCGAGTCGAACGAGGGCTACGCGAACCTCATCAAGCTCTCGTCGCTCGGCTACCTCGAGGGCTACTACTACAAGCCGCGCGTCGACTGGGAGCTCCTCGAGCGCCACGCGACGGGGATCGTCGCGCTCTCGGGCTGCCTCTCGGGGCGCGTCTCGCGGGCGCTCGTCGAGGACCGGCCGCGGGATGCGCACGCGGACCTCGACCGCCTCGTGCAGGTCTTCGGGCGCGACTCGACGTACGTCGAGATCCAGAACGCGGGGCTCGAGGAGCAGAAGCGCATCCGCGGGCCGCTGATCGCGCTCGCCGAGGAAGTCGGGCTCCCGCTCGTCGCCACCGGCGACGTCCACTACCTCGACGCCGAGGACGCCTACGCGCACGAAGCCCTCCTCTGCATCCAGTCGGGCGACACGCTCAAGAACCCCGGGCACTGGCGCTTCGACACGAACGAGTTCTTCTTCAAGTCGCCCGAGGAGATGGCCGCCGACTTCCCGGGGCTCGAGCACGCCCTCGCCTGCACGCTCGAGGTGGCCGAGCGCTGCACCGTGGAGATGGAGCTCGGGAGGGTGCTGCTGCCCGAGTTCCCGGTACCGGAAGGGCGCGACGCGTTCGACTACCTCGTCGAGCTGTGCGAGAAGGGGCTCGTCCGCCGCTACGGGAAGGCGACCCCGGAGCTCACGGAGCGCCTGCGCTTCGAGCTCAAGACGGTCAGGGAGATGGGGTTCGCCGACTACTTCCTCATCGTCTGGGACTTCATCCACTTCGCGAAGCAGAACGGGATCAGCGTTGGGCCGGGGCGTGGCTCCGCGGCCGGCTCGCTCGCCGCGTACTGCCTCGAGATCACCGACGTCGACCCGATGCGCTACGGGCTCCTCTTCGAGCGCTTCCTTAACCCGGCGCGCAAGGACCTGCCGGACATGGACATCGACTTCTCGGTCGCCGGCCGCGACCGGGTGATCGACTACGTCGCCGAGAAGTACGGGCGCGATCGGGTCGCCCAGATCATCACCTTCTCGACCATGGCCGCCCGCGCGGCGATCCGCGACGCGGGGCGGGTGCTCGACGTCCCCTACGGGGTCGTCGACCGGATCGCGAAGATGGTCCCCGAGGGGCCTGGCCAGACGCTCGACGCCGCGCTCAAGTCGGGGACGGAGCTGCGGCAGGCGGTCGACTCCGATCCGGTGGCCAAGGAGATCGTCGAGCTCGCGAAGCCGCTCGAGGGACTGACGCGGGCCGACTCGATCCACGCGGCGGGAGTCGTGATCGGCGCGCAGCCGCTGATCGAGGTCGTGCCGCTCCAGCAGAAGGGCTCGGACCAGGAGGTCGTCACGCAGCTCGGCATGTGGGACGTCGTCGACCTCGGCCTCCTGAAGATGGACTTCCTCGGCCTGCGGAACCTCGACGTCATCGACAAGGCGGTCGAGCTCGTCGGTGGCGTCGACATCGGCTCGATCCCGCTCGACGACCGGAAGACGTACGAGATGCTCGCACGCGGCGAGTCCACGGGCGTCTTCCAGTTCGAGTCCTCCGGGATGCGCGAGGCGCTGCGGCAGGTGAAGCCGACGGAGTTCGAGGACCTGATCGCGCTCGTCGCCCTCTACCGCCCCGGGCCGATGGGCTACATCCCGACCTACGCCGCCCGCAAGAACGGCCGCGAGCAGGTCACGTATCCGGACGGGCGCCTGCGCGAGATCCTCGACGAAACACACGGGATTTCGCTCTACCAGGAGCAAAGTATGGAGATCGCGAAGCGGATCGCCGGCTTCACGCCCGCGGAGGCGGAGACGCTGCGCAAGGCGATCGGCAAGAAGATCCACGAGCTGATGGCGTCGCTCAAGGAGAAGTTCATCGCCGGCTGCATCGCGAACGACGTGACCCAGGCGACGGCCCAGCAGCTCTGGAACGATCTCGAGCAGTCGAAGGACTACTCGTTCAACAAGGCGCACGCCGCCTGCTACGCGCTCATCGCGTACCGCACGGCCTGGCTCAAGGCCCACCATCCGCACGAGTACATGGCCGCGCTCATCTCGTCGGTCATGAACACGAAGGACCGCGTGCCGTTCTACGTCAACGCGTGCCGCGAGATGGGGATCGAGGTCGAGCCGCCGGACGTCAACGCGTCGCGAACGGACTTCGCGGTGGTGGAGGGGAAGATCCGCTTCGGGCTCAACGCGGTCAAGAACGTGGGGGAGTCGGCCGCCGAAGCGATCGTCCATGCGCGTGAGGAGGGCGGGCCGTTCGCGTCGATCTGGCAGCTGACCGAGCGCGTCGACCCGCAGCTCGTGAACAAGCGCGCGCTCGAGTCGCTCGTCAAGTGCGGCGCGCTCGACTCGACCGGGGCGACGCGCCTGGGAATGCTCGCGGTGCTCGAATCCGCGCTCGCCCACGGGCAGCGGCACGCGGCAGACCGGCTGGCGGGGCAGGCGTCCATCTTCGACGGTCTCGGAGGCGAGTCGGACGCGCCGCCCGAGCGGCATCATCCTCCGATCCCGAGCGGCGAGTTCGACGAGCGCGAGCTGCTCCGGCTGGAGAAGGAGACCCTCGGGCTGTACGTGTCCGAGCACCCGCTCGAGCGCGTCCGCGGCGAGCTGCGGCGCAAGACCGACTGCGCGCTCTCCGAGCTGGAGCGGCGACGCGACGGCGAGGTCGTGACCGTGGGCGGGATCGTGTCGGGCCTCAAGCAGGTGACCACCAGGCGGGGCGAGCCCATGGTCTTCGCCACGCTGGACGACCCGACCGGGAGCGCAGAGGTGGTGGTCTTCAACTCAACGTACGCCGCCTCGCGCGAGCACCTCGAGGCCGATCGGATCCTCGTCGTGAAGGGCCGCGTCGACCACAAGCAGGCGGGGGAGACGAAGCTCGTCGCGCTCGAGGTGACGCCGTTCGAGCTGATGCCCGTCCGGCGGGACGTGCACCTCCGGATCGACGCCCGCCACGCTCCGGCGGGGTTGATCCGCGAGCTGGCGTCGCTCGTCCGGGAGCACCCGGGCGAGGCCGCCGTCTACGTCGAGCTCGAGACCTCCACGGGCGAGCGGACGCTCGCCCTCGGGCCCGAGTACCGCGTGCAGCCGGGGGCGGACTTCTTCGCAGAGGCTAGGGCGCTCCTCGGCGAGGCCGCGATCGCCTGACGCGCCTGGCCGCGTTCGGCTCCCGCCGGGCCGCTCTTCGGGGCTAAAGCCCTACTCCGCCGAGCGCTGACGCCGCTGGTGGCAGGAGTGCGTCTTACCCCACGAGAGCTGGCGCTTTCGTGGGGGCCCCGGTCCGGCCTCGGGCCGTGGTCGTACTGGCTGTACTGCCCGGCGGCCCTCGGCCTCGCCTTCCTTCCCACCGACGCCCCAGACGCGTCAGGAGCCTGACGCCGCAGGCCGCCGATCGCTCGACCTCGACGCCCCTTCCGAGTACCACAGCGCGATCCTCGTTCCCGACAGCGGGCGATCGACACCCCGCACTTGGATCGTCGCGTGACTCGTGGCATGCTATGCGTCCGCGAACGAGAAGGGGGAGAGGGGAGAACATGATCATGCGGCGGCAGTCGTTCCAGCGTTCATGGGTGTCCGCGCTCGTCCTCGGTGGGTGCCTCGTGGCGCTCGCGGCCGTCTCGGGCGGTCGTGCGGGCAGCAGCGCCAGCGCCACATTCGACGTATTCGTGCAGCCTCCGATCCTGACTGCGGGCGCCGGAGGCTTCGTCAAGGGTGAGTTCACCCCCTCCAGCACTGCAACGGGCGTGGTCATGACGCTCGATCTCCCGGTCGCGCTCTTGAGTCCTTCCTCGAGCAACTGCTCGCAGTCCGGATCGCCGCCTCCGGGGTTCAACAGGTTCACGTGCAACCTCGGCCTGGTGAGAGGCGGTACCACCGTGAGGCGGTACGTGTCGTTCACCGCGCCTTCCACTCCCGGGACCTACACGGCCAACGGCTCTGTCTCCTTCGTCCAGGGGCCGCTCGGCGCCCCCGCCGGAGGCAGCCAGACCCTGACGGACAGCGGTGAGACGACCGTCTTCGCGGCGACGGACACGAACCGCGCCGGCAGCTGCACGGGCAGGGCGTCAACTCCGCCGGATGGAGTCGGCCACATCGAGGACTTCCAGACCACGAGCGTCGTCGCGACCGCGGATCCGGCGCTCAACCTCCCGTGCACGTGGGTGTACGTGGGCGAGGACCCGCCGCCTCCGAACTCCCCGATCCTGACCCAGATCTCGTTCGTGGGCATCCCGCCCACCGCGACTCCGGCGACCGTGGTCATCACGTTCGGCACGCTGCCGGTGCCGTTCCCCGAGTTCGACGTCTTCTTCCTGCCGAACTACTCTCCGGGCAACCCCGACCTCACGGGGCTGGCGCTCCTGCCCTCGTGCGCGACGAGCCCCGTGCCTCCGGCCGTCTCGTGCCTGCAGAGCCTCGTCCAGCAGGGGAGCGGGGCGCAGGCGACGATCCTCCTGATGGGGACGGGGGGCGACCCGGGCTGGGGCGCAGGCTAGGCCGGCTGCTCCGCGACGCCGGCGAGCAGTGCGAGCGCGCGGGCGTGCTCGGCTGAAACGAGGTTGCCCTTGAGCTCGAAGAGCTCCTGCGCCCGCGCCAGAGCGGCGCGGGCGTCGTCGGCGCGGGCCGCCGTCGCCAGCACCTCGGCGAGGGTGACGAAGCAGTCGCCACGGAGGTCCGGAGCCTCGATCCTCGCGAGCCCCTCGACCGCCGCGCGCGCTTCCCGCTCTGCGCCGGCGAGATCGCCGTCGTGGGCCAGCAGCCGAGCCTGGACGCACCGAAGGACGGCCATCGTCTCCACGTCGTCCGCGTCGGCCAGCTCCATCGCGCTCGCGTACGACTCGGCGGCGTCGGCGTACCGGCCCTGGTCGCAGACTGCGCGGGTCAGGAGAGCCGCGACGAGGGAGAGTGCGTACCTGTCGCCCATCGCGGACAGCTTCTCGTGGTCGCGTCGGAGATCGCGCTCCGCGGCCTGGAGATCTCCTGCGAGCGTCTCGATTCGGCTCGACTGGAGCGACGTCAGCGGGACGATGACGTTTGCGCCGAGCTCGTCACGAAGTCGGCCGGCACGGGAGATCAGCTCTCGGGCCTGCGCGAAGTCGCCCTCCATGGCACGCAGTCGTGCCAGCGAACACAGGACGAAGGCCTCCGCTTGCCGATCGTCGAGGCCTCGACCGAGTGCCTCTTGGCACTCGCGGGTCGCCTCGCTGACCGGCGTCGGGCCATCGCGGAGACCGGCCGCATACTCGGCTGTCGCGCGGGCTTCGAGCCGCCTGTCGCCCGCGAGCCGGGCGAAGTGGATCGCCTGACGGACCGCCTCCACCGCCTCGCGGTAGCGGAGCACGGACCCGTGGACGTACCCGAGCAGGCGCCAGGCCTTGGCCAGCTCGTGATGCGCGGAGATGCGCTCGAGCTCGGGAATGACGTTCCCGAGCTCCCGGACGACGTCCTCGCTCCAGCGCTCGAGATCGTCGGCGACGTGGTGCCGCACGAGAAGGCGCGTGACGACGGCGTCCGCCCAGAGCCGGGTCTCGTCGAGACTTCCGGCCTGCTCGACCGCCTGGTCGACGTAGAGCTCCGCCTGTGCGAACTCGCCGATCTCCATCAGCGCCTCGGCGAGGCTCGGCAGCAGCTCCAGCCGGCGGCGGTCGTCAGCGGGGAAGAGCGCGGCCGACCGTTGCAGCAGGCTCGCGGCGGCGGGCGTGTCGCCGCGTGCGAACGCTCTCCGGCCTGCCGAGGAGAGGCGGGTCGCCGCGCCGAGGCCGAGCGTCCGGCCGTGGTCGTCCAGCGGCCCGAGCTCGGACAGGTAACGATGAGCCTGCTCGAGGTGGTAGCCGAGGATCTCCTCGTACTCCATCTCGCGGCCGCGCTCGCGGTTCACCCGGTCGGCCCACTCGACGAAGCGCTCGTGGAAGAGGGCCCGCGCCCTCTTGAGGAGCCCGCCGTAGGTCGCCTCGCGGATCAGGGCGTGGTTGAAGCGGAACCGCACCTCGTCCACGGCTGACAGGTCCGGCCGGACGAACTGCTTGCCCGTCAGCCCCGCCAGGGTCGCGGGCACCTGCGGCCGGATCTCGTCCGGAGCGAGGTGCTCGACGGCGTCCTGCTGAAAGACGTGCCCGATGACCGACGCCGGCTCGAGGACGGCCCGCTCCTCGAGGACCAGCCGGTCGAGGCGTGCGGCGAGCAGCGCCTGGATCGTGGGTGGAACCGCGAGCTCGGCGAGATCCGAAACGGCCGCCCAGCGGCCGTCCTCGAAGCGGAGCTGCTCCTCGTCGATGAGCATCGACAGCAGCTGCTCGACG
>Ga0233416_10000576_pt1 | contig 11427 bp, 7 predicted proteins | sample Sediment_Towuti__2_FD_188638 | JGI IMG/M metagenome (GOLD analysis project Ga0233416, IMG submission 188638) | Sediment microbial communities from Lake Towuti, South Sulawesi, Indonesia - Sediment_Towuti_2014_0_MG | ecosystem: Environmental > Aquatic > Freshwater > Lake > Sediment | place... | reverse complement strand
CATCTCCCGGCCGGCTGACGGCGGTGCCCTTGATCAGCGGTATGGCGCAGAACGCGCAGGGCCGGCGGCAGCCATCGGCGATCTTGATGTAGGCACTCGCCCCCTGCACGGCCACGCGTTGCGTTTCGCGCTCGTCCACGCCAACGGTGGCCGCTTCAGGCAGGTGATAGACTGGCTCCGGATGGCCTGTATGGCGTAACTGCTGGACGACGTCGACGATGTCCATCCAGCGCCTGGTGCCGAGGATGCCATCGATGCCGGCGACCTGGCGGGCGACCTCGAGGCCATAGCGCTGGGTCAGGCAACCTGCTGCGATTAACACTTGCCCTTTGCGCTTGTGCGCCGCTAACTCCCCTAACACCTGTAAGGACTCTTCTTTTGCGGGGCCGATGAAACCACAAGTATTCACGATCAACACGTCCGCCCGGCCTGGCTTCTCGACGGCTTGATAGCCAGACCTGGAGAGCAGTTGAGCCATCGATTGAGAATCGACCGTGTTCTTGGCACAGCCTAAAGAAACCAGGTGATAAGTCTTCGTTTTCTCAGTTTTACGCATCGATTATTCAATCCACCGATCCTGTTATAAATCAAGGCGCCGGCGTGGGTTGGGGCGTCGCGGTCACAGTCGCAGTTGGCGTCACCGGCAAGGTGACTGTGGGAGAGGGGGTGATTGTGGGAGTCGGCTCTACCACTCCATCGGCAGTATATATTACCGAAACCACCTCTCCATAGACACCTAGCACGCCCATGTCCGTCTGGTTATAGAAAACTTGCAAAGCCGCGCCGTTACTGGTGAGCAGCTCGATCTGCACCTCGCCGGCAAAAGAATAGGCGCTTCCAGGTATTACACGCCCCTCGAACTCGATCTCGGTATCTACAGCCACCCGCATCCAGGCACGTTGCAGAACCGTGATATACACCTGCACCGGGGCACCAGAGTCGCCTGGGATGGATGTAGCTGTGGTCCCCTCGATCCCGGGTTGTTCAGTGGCTCCGATCAGCACCGGCGGTAATTCGCCAGTCACCAGGCTGCCGGGCGTTGGTTGGACCGAAGCCGTCGGAGTTTCAGGCTGGGGGGTTAGCGGGGTTGGCATCAAGGCCTCGACAATCGATGGCATAGTGGCTGAAGGTTCTTGAGAAGATCGAAGACTGTTGATGCGAACCACGCCCCAAATAACAAATCCGGCCAGGAACAATACCAGGATCCCGCCTAACAAAAAATCACTCGAGAACAACCGGCGCAGGCGCGAATAGCGCGGTCGGGGGGGGATCCTGGCCAGCGTTGGTTGGGCACGGTCTATGGTTTGTTTCTCGGCCAGGCGCGCTTGTAAACCTTCAGCAAAGCGCAGCAACAACGGATCGGGATCCAGGCCCAGAAAAGCCGCATAGTTAACCAACATCCCGCGCCCTTGGACCGGCGAAGGCAACCCCTCCAAATCGCCGTCTTCCAAAGCGCGCAGATAATGCTGCCGTAAGCGGGTGTTGCGCTCGACCTCCTCAAGCGACAAACCCAATAGCTCTCTTTGCTGGCAGAGCTTCTGGCCGACCTCCTGGAATATTGCGGATGTCCCCTCTCCTAGGGACCCAGCAGAGGGAGCCAGAGGAGTATCAGCCTCGGGTGGAACTGGCTGGACAAGGAAACCTTCACCGTCCAGCTGGATCAAGAGGGTCTCTGAATTTAAACCCAGGTATGCGGCGTAAGCACGCAAAAAACCCTTCGCATGAGCTTTGGAGGGCAGTTGGCTCAGGTCACCGGCCTCCAAGGCATCCAGATAATGGGCGCGGATCAAGGTCTCACGAGCAGCCTGCTCCAGGGTTAGGTTGCGCTCCTGGCGGGCCTGGCGAAGTTGCCGCCCGACGGTCTCAGACATGCGATTCAGGGATTCATAAGCCTGGACTGCCCATGTTATGGGGCTGTTTCAACCTGGCTCGCTTCGGTGTCCTCGGCTCCCACGGCCTCCTCAGCCTCATCAGACTCTGGAACCTCAAGCGCTTCAGGAGCACTTTCTGCAGGTTCGGCTCCTTCTGTGGAAGCTACCAGCCCCAGGTTAGGGCTCTCACCTTCTCGGTGGACGATCACCGTGATCTCTGGGACCAGGTCGACGGTTAAACGGACATGAACTTTGTGCTCGCCGAGAGTTCGTAGCGGCTGGGTATCGATACTTCGACGGCTGATCTCTTCGCCGATTCGTTCGCTGATCGCATCGGCGATCATTTGCGAGGTGATCGAACCGTACAATTTTCCAGTCTCGCTGGCGCGGGCCGGGAAAGCCAGCACCAGGCCAGCCATTTTCTCGGTGACGGCGCTCATCTCGCGGTTGAGTGCTTCCCGGTGCGAATCTGCTTCGGCGCGGATACGCTCAGCCTGTTTCAGCGCGCCAGGCGTTGCCAGTACAGCCAGCCCATGAGGGATCAAATAATTGCGCCCGTATCCATCTGCAACCCGTTTCACATCCCCCGCCCGGCCCAATTTGTAAACGTCCTTCAGGAGTAATACTTTCATGTTGCGTACTCAAGCCCTTTCCCATCGAAGTTGTGCCCTGCGGGTCTGAGACCACGCATAAAGCACGCCCGGGCGAAGGGTACAACGCTCCGGGCTTAGGGATTTTACCAAAAGGAAAAAGAAGCGTCAACGCCAATTTGCAACCAAGTGCTTCTTGGACGTGTCGGGCTCGGGGATACGTTATAATGCCGCTATGCGACAACGGGAGCGTTCTTTCCGAGTTGAAGCGGTGGTGCTGCGCCACAGCGATTGGGGAGAAGCCGATCGCCTGTTATGGTTATATTCACGTGAAAAGGGAAAAATCCGCGCCACAGCTAAAGGGGTCAGGAAAATGCGTTCTCGAAAGGCAGGGCACCTGGAACCGTTTACCAGGGTCTCTTTGCAACTGGCGCGCGCCCGCGATTTTCCGATCGTCACGCAAGCCGAAGCGTTGGACGTCTACCTGACCCTGCGCGAGGACCTGCTGCGGGTGGGGTACGCTGCTTACATCATCGAGTTGCTGGATCGTTTTACCTATGAAGACGATGAAAATCAATCCTTGTATCGCCTATTAACGGACACACTGGCGCGGTTGAACACAGACCTGCCGCCCGCTCTGGTCGCGCGTTACTACGAGATCTGGCTGCTCGACGCGCTGGGTTACCGGCCGCAGCTGTTCCACTGCGTGAAGTGCGAAAGTGAGATCCAGCCGGAAGACCAATACTTTTCCATCCCCCAGGGAGGGGTATTGTGCCCTAAGTGTGGCCTCGATTCACCGGAGGCTGTGTCGCTCCGGTTGCCGGTGCTCAAGGTCATGCGGCATTTTCAACGCAGCCCTTTCGCGGATGTCGCCCACCTGCGCATATCGCCCGATCTCGATCGCCAACTCGAAACCCTGATGCAAAATTATCTCACCTATATCCTGGAGAGAGGATTGAACTCACCCGCATTTTTAAGGCATGTGAGAGCAAGCTGAAAAGTTCAGAAACAGCAAAGGTAAGACCTGGTCAATCGCGCGGATCTTTGCCTTCTGGGTGCAACAGACCTTGCAGTACCTGGCTAAACGAACGTACCGAGAACGGTTTTTGCAAACAATGAACATCACCAGCGCGTAAAATCGCCAGTTCTTTATCCTTGACCGGATGTCCGGTCACGAACAGCATCCTGACATCAGGCCAGCGCTCCACCAGGGTCTGGTACAGGGCTATTCCTCCCATCACCGGCATGACGATATCGCTGACTACCAGGTCGATCTGATCAGAATTAGCCGCGTACACCTGGAGCGCTTCCTTACCATCTATAGCTGTCAGGACGTGGTAATTGTAGGCCTCCAAGAGCTCACGCATCGCTTCGCGCGTTGATAGATCGTCTTCGACCACCAGGAGGGTTTCACCTGCCCCCAGGACTTCGGGCGCAGATTCCGGTGAGATAACCTGCTCCTCGAATGATTCTTGGGCTGGCAAGTAAATATGGAACGTTGCACCTTCACCAACCTGACTGTGGACATCGATATAGCCATCATGTTGTTTTACGATGCCATAGGCCTGGGCAAGTCCAAGCCCTGTCCCTTGTCCGATCGGTTTTGTCGTGAAGAAAGGCTCGAAGACGTGGGGTAAGATCTCTGGTGGGATACCCTCTCCGGTATCCCGGACCGTGATACGGATCCAGGTTCCCGGAGGGACAATTGGGCATGGATTGAAATCACCTTCCCTGATCTCGACGCGCTCGAGTTCAAAATGCAACGTGCCACCTTGCGGAGAGGCATCCCGGGTGTTGACCGCCAGGTTCATGAACACCTGTTGAAGGTGAGTTGGATCGGCGTTCACAAGGTAAGTTCCGGGCTGGTAACTTAACTCCAGGCGGATGGTCTCTGGCAAAATGCGGCGCAAAAGCTTGTCCAATTCTTTGATAAACGGCAACATGTCCATCAATTTTTGCTCGATCATCGAGCGACGGCTGAAATCGAGGATCTGCCGGATCAGGCTTGCCGCCCGATTCACCTGTTGCTGGATGATGGCGAGCCGCTCGCGGCCCGCATTCGTCAGGTTCGGATCACGCTTCAACAGATCCGAATAGACCACAATGGCCGCCAGGATATTATTGAAATCGTGTGCAATCCCGGAAGCGAGTTGTCCAACGGTCGCCAAGCGTTCTTGCATCTGGATACGCGTCTGGTAATCACGCTCGCGGGTCACGTCACGCATCACAACCACCCAACCACCGGTTGGATCGCCAATCGCCAGCGGTTGAGAGGCCAGCTCAAACAAGCGATGAGGTGGGCCCTCGATATCCAGCTCATACCACAAGACCTGCGCATCGACTCTGAGCAGGTCATCCAAAGACTTTCCGCCTAATTCATCGAGCGTGTCGCCAGTATGAACGCCTCCCAGTTCCAGGAGGAATTCACTCGCCACCGGATTAGCCAATACGACCTGGCGGTTGCTGTCTAACAGGATCACCCCCTCCGGCACCGTATCCATGATTTGTTGAACTTGCCGTGCGTTTTCCTGGATCTTATCCAATAATTCCAAACGCCGGGCTGCACCACCCAACTGGCTTCCAACACCCGCCACCAGGGCGATTTCCTCATCCAACCAGGCACGCGGCTGATTTGAAGCCAGGACCAGCCCACCAATACGCCTACCGGCAGAGAGTAGCGGGGCAACAAGGGTAGCCCGCGCTTTATATTTACCCATCACAGGGGCATAAGCGGTGTAGATGACATCCGCCGGCAAATTCTCCCAATCCGTTACGGCGATAATATCCGTCATTTCAAATTCAGGCGGGCGCGGGATATTAGTACAAGCCTTGCCAATATCCCTAGGAAAGCCGCGTTCGACCTGCTGAGTGCCTACCCAGATGGCTCCTCTGTCTGCCCCTAATGCCCACAAGGTGTGATCGAGGGCAGTTTTAAGCAGATTCCGCAAGTCTGAAGCCGCCGCTGCCTCGGTGATAATCGCGTTCAACGCCTCCAGCTGGATCGCCCTGCGTCGGGCCTCATCGAATAGACGGGCGTTCTGCAATGCAATCGCAGCCTGCCGGGCGAAAGCCAGAAAGACCTCATGTTCGGCATCCGAACCATAATGAACCTGATCATAATAACAGCCGATGGCAGCGATCACGGAATCCTTATAAACCAATGGCCAAAGATTGACTGTCCGAAACCCTTCCACCGAGCCGAGCTGGCGGAAAAGCGAGCTTTCCGGTAACGCCTCAACATCCGAGAGCAGGACAGGTTCTGCATTTTGTAGCAAAATCGTACCGACCATCTCCTCGATCCGGCTAATAACCTGGGTTACGTAGGTTGATGAGACACCCACAGACCAGGGTGCCCTTATCCTGCCATCCGGCTCCCATATGAACAAGACACACCGATCAGCCCGACCGAGGGCCATAGCCCCCTCTCCAATGCCTACAATCACTTCTTCCAGGGTCAATGGCCGGTTCAAACCCTCACTGATTGAAGCCAGATGTGCCATGCGGTCTGCCTGCTCGCGCGTCGCCGCGAACAATCCCAGGCGTTCCAATACCTGACCGACCTGGCTGGCAACTTTCTCTATCAGCTGGACCTCAGTTGGAGTGAACTCGCGGGGGTTGACATCTGTAATTTCTAAAAGCCCGACGATTTCCCCTGCGAATACGATCGGTACCAACAGCATCGAGGCTGCCCTACGGTGCTCGATCAATTCATTAACGGGCGCCAGCAGGGGGTGGTTAGCGGTGTCGGGTATCACCAACGGGGTGCTGGTCTCCAAGATGTACGCCAAGAGCGGGTTGCCAATCACAGCCACCTGGACGCCCAGGCTATCCGGTCGCCCTGGCGATTGATATTCGGCGATGATTTGAGCAGAAGTGAGCTGCGAATTGAGCAATCCAAATCTTACCTCGGGGGCGTGTAAGAAGTATGCCAGTTCGGTACAGATGAGCGAGAGAGCCGCACTCAGATCATTCTCCGTGGCTGTTATGGCGATGATCTGGCTGAGAAAAATGACTTCACTCAAACGGCACTGGGTCTCTTCGAATAATTTAGCATTCTCGATGGCAACCGCAGCCTGGTTTGCCAGAGTGCCTAAGGTTTGTAAGTCATCCTTAGTATAGGCATGCGTCTGGTAGGACTGACAGGAGAGCATGCCGATAGTATTACCACCCCGTCGCAAAGGCGCTGCCAGGACCGATCGGCATGACTCGGGATTCCCGGCATGCATCACAACATTCTCAACCAACTCGTCAAGGTCATTGGCTAACACCGGCTCCCCGGACGATATGACAAATCCACTCAACCCTTGCCCGGCAGGGATGCGACCCGCTTTTACCGCCTGGCCACGATCCACGAAGTAAACTAGATCGATCTCCTTGGACGACTCATCGAGTAGGGCAATCAAAAAAACCTCTGCTGGCATCAATTGTGCTGTGGCGCGGTGGATCGTAGTGTAGACCTGTTCCAGGACCAGGCTGGCGCCGATCTCCTGGCTGACGCGAGAAAGGATAGACAGCTGGTTCGCCCGGTGACGAACGGCCGACTCCGCCCGTAATCGATCGATGGCTGTGGCCAGCTGACCTGCCAGGGTGATCAACAAACGCTCATCGTTCCCGGTGAAAGCCTTGAGTTGCGAGCTTTCAGCGTTGATCACTCCAATCACGCGGTCGCCGATCTTCAATGGAACGCACAACTCTGATCGGGTGGCTGGGTCGATTTTCAAATAAAGTGGATCCTGTTCCACATTCTGCACCCGCCTGGGCTTGCCTTGCAGCGCAACCTGCCCGCAAATGCCTTGTCCAAGCGGAACGGGGAACTGAACCCGGGCAAGCTTTCCTTCTCGATACGAGGCATGTGGACGTAAACAGTTCGTTTTCTCATCCAGCAACAGCAGACCAAAGTTATCCGGGTACAGGTGATCGCCGATGATCTGTGTGGCACGTTCGATCAGCGAGTCTTCATCAATGGCTTCTGCGCCAGACGCCGCTACTGCGTGCAAGATGGTCAACTCAGCCAATTGGCGGCGGAGGCGGTCATCCACCCGTTGCGTGATCTCTCCACGAGCCACTGGTTGTTGCCGATCTGAGGGGTAAGCCTGATGGCGATATCTCCACCAGGTGAAGATCAACATCCCGGTCGACCCTACTGCGATGACGAAAAAAACCAAAAGCAGGATTATATGCCAATTCATGCGGGTCACGATCCAAGATATTAGAAAACAAGAAGCCCAGCCATGTGTTGGCTGGCCACCTCGCTCCCAAATGGTTCACATCTGATCTCAAAATTGGCTGGATAGGGCGTTTCGTCTAAATTCACCACGGATGAACACCCCTCCCTCCGTTTTTGAGATGGTAATGCACCTACTTATACTTCAATATCAACCAAATGACAATCTAGCTTACATAATTATCGGTCATCCTAGCCCTTCAGGCCTGCTTGCACCGATCCACTAAACAAGATATCATACTGGCGGTATGGGCAATCCATGTCCACCTGGAAACGGGCGAATAAACCCAGAGCACAATTCAAAGGTTGGCGAGTTGAAGGAAACCTCATTGCACGCCTCATTGAAAACATGGTACACCCGTGAGGGGGACCAGCAAGAAGTTTCTTTCGATGGCTTCGTGGTCGACATCGTGCGGGGCGACCTGCTGATCGAGATTCAGACGCGAAATTTTTCTGCGATCCGCCCCAAGCTGGTGCGACTGGTCGAGCAAAGCGCCGTGCATCTGGTCTATCCCATCCCACAGCAGAAATGGATCGTGCGCCAGACTGGAGATAACCGCACCCCACTTAAACGCCGAAAATCACCCAAACATGGCCGGATCGAAGACCTGTTCACCGAGCTGGTCCGTCTTCCCCAGCTGATCTCCCACCCGAATTTCACCCTGGAGGTCTTGTTTACCCACGAAGAAGAGATCTGGCGAGACGATGGACGGGGCAGCTGGAGGCGCAAAGGCTGGAGCATTGCCGACCGCCGGTTATTGGCGGTGGTGGGGAGCCAGGGATTTGCTTCACCGGCAGATTTCTGCGCCCTGCTCCCTGCAAGCCTGCCGCAACCCTTCGACACCCAGGATCTGGCTAGGTCTTTAAATCTGCCGCGAGGACTCGCGCAGAAGATGACCTTCTGCCTGCGTGGCATGGGCGCCTTGCAGATGAACGGTAAGCGCGGTCGGGCCTGGCTCTATCTACCCACGGAAACCTGCTCCAACATCCCATCCAGGCCTGGCTTCTTATGAACAAGTAGCGACCAGAAGATCGGTCAGCTGGCGGATTTCATCCGCTGTGTGTTTATCCTTGAATTTTAGCCCCGCACTCTGCGCAGAACTTGGCGCCTGGGGCGAGCTTCCCCCCGCATTCGGTGCAGTAGGCTTCGCTCTTGATCTTGGTCCCGCACTCCGGACAGAACTTGGCATTGCTGGCGAGCGGGGCTTCGCAATTCGGGCAGGTCGCGTGCACACCTTCCCGCCAGCTTTTCTCCTGCAGCATCTCGCGGTCCTCTTCGGCCACTTTGGAGTGCGCCCAAATCTCTTCCACCGTGCGGCTGGATTGAGCGGCGGCCATCTCCACCCCCAGGTCCGGGGCGCACTCTTTGCACAGGCCTTTCTTCGTATTCCAGCAGCTTTTCCTGCATACCCAGCTGGAGCAGCGCGGGCACTGCACGAAGTCTGGCTTGAGTTCCTTAGCCGCGGCCAGGAAGGCATCGTCGTGAGCTTTCTCCCAGCTGGCCGACTTCACATGCTCGGTCACGTCCGCTGCCCGGCCGAAGATACCGCCAAACAGGCTGCTGGCAGCATCCATGGCGCCGCTTACAGTGCCTACCACGGATGGCTTGAAGTGCGAGCGGAAACCGTTACCACAGCGATCACAGAAGAACTCGAACTGGAAGCCCTGGTCTGTGCTCAGATCTGAATAATTGCGGGTAAATTCGATGCTATCATTCATGGCTATCCTCCAATTGAGGTTAAGTGTAATCCTAGACATTGATATTTGTCCTCATCCCTTCAAGTTTGAAAGCTAAGAACGATCTTTTCATGGTGGCATGCCAGTATCGATGCACGAGGTGTTTTGCCTGCTATGCTTGCCAGAATAAAAACGTCCTGGTCGAATGCAACTCGTGGTATCATCGCTTTTATGTCACCCGTAAAGCTCTCCAACCAGCAGCTAGCCAACACCTTCTACCTGATCGGCAACCTGCTCGAGATCAAGGGCGAAGTGATCTATAAAATCCTGGCCTACCGTAAGGTTGGCGACAACCTGATGACGCTTAACCGGGAGGCTTATGACCTGTGGCAGCAGGGACAGCTGAGCGAGATCCCTGGCGTGGGCAAGGCGATTGCCGAGAAGATCGACGAGCTCTTTACTACCGGGCAGCTGGGATTTCTGGAGAAGCTCTCCACCGAAGTACCGCCCAGCCTGGCCGAGCTGCTTCAAGTGCCGGACCTGGGTCCCAAGAAGGTTGCCCTGTTCTGGAAAGAACTGGGCATCACCGATCTGGCCGGATTGGAGGCAGCCGCTCGTGCCGGCAAGCTGCGCGACCTGCCGGGCATGGGCGAGAAATCTGAGGTAAAAATCCTGGCCGGGATCGAGTCGCTGGCGCGGCGATCGGCGCGCCTGCCCCTGGGGCGGGCCTGGCCTGCCGTCCAGCGCATCCTGGCCGTGCTGCGCGAAGTCCCTGGCGTGAGCGCGGCCGAGGCGGCCGGCAGCCTGAGGCGCATGAGGGAGACGGTTGGCGACCTGGACCTGCTGGTCGCTGCCCGCGATTCCGGGCCGGTAATGAAGGCCTTCGTCGAGCTGCCTGGGGTACAGCGCGTCCTGGGCAGCGGCGAGACCAAGTCGAGCGTGGAATTCGGCGACGGGATGCGGGCGCAACTGTGGGTGCACCCACCGGAACGCTTTGGCACGGCTTTGCAATACGCCACCGGATCTAAGGACCATAACGTCAGGCTGCGCGAACTGGCCCTCAAAAAGGATCTGTCCCTCTCGGACCAGGCCTTCGCCCGCCCGGACGGCAGCGAAATTTTGTGCGCCGACGAAGAAGAAGTGTATGCCACGCTCGGGCTGCCCTGGATCCCACCCGAGCTGCGTGAAGACCGCGGCGAGGTGCAGGCCGCCAGGGCCGGTAAACTGCCCAAACTGATCAAGCTCACCGATATGAAAGCCGAGCTTCACAGTCACTCTACCTGGAGCGATGGGCGCAACACGATCCAGCAAATGGCTGAAGCAGCACGCCAGCGCGGCTATAAAATCCTGGCAATCACTGACCACTCCCCCAGCTTGGGGATCACGCAGGGAGTGACGATCGAGGGCCTGAAGGAACAACGCGCCGAGATCGACTCTGTGCAAAACCAATTGGGTGATTCGATCCGCCTGCTGCAGGGCAGTGAAGTGGAGATTCGCGCGGATGGGTCGCTGGATTACCCGGATGAGGTGCTCGCCAGCCTGGATATCGTCTTCGCATCGTTACACGTCAGCCTGCGCCAGCCTCGAGAGCAAGTTACCCAACGCCTGGTGAACGCCATCCGCAACCCGCACGTAGACGTGATCGGCCATCCCACCGGTCGACTGATCCCCGATCGAGAAGGGGCTGACCTGGACATGGACGCAGTGCTCAAAGCGGCTGCCGAATCAGGTGTTGCACTGGAGATCAACGCCAACCCAATGAGGCTGGACCTGACTGATGTCTATGCGAAAAGGGCGATCGAGATGGACATTCCGCTGAGCATCAACACGGATGCCCACTCGCCGAAGGAGCTCGAGCTGATGCACTTTGGCGTCGCCACTGCCCGCCGCGGTTGGGTCGAGGCCCGGCATGTGATCAACACCTGGGAACCCGCCCACCTGCTGGACTGGCTGCAATCGCGAAATCAGTGATCCTGCACACGAAAACCGGTTTCGAATCCCTTAAAGTCCGATCTTTAGAAAATCACGATCGAATTAATCAGAGAGCTTGACTCCAATAAACCTT
>Ga0233416_10000575_pt1 | contig 11430 bp, 9 predicted proteins | sample Sediment_Towuti__2_FD_188638 | JGI IMG/M metagenome (GOLD analysis project Ga0233416, IMG submission 188638) | Sediment microbial communities from Lake Towuti, South Sulawesi, Indonesia - Sediment_Towuti_2014_0_MG | ecosystem: Environmental > Aquatic > Freshwater > Lake > Sediment | place... | reverse complement strand
TAGGTCGGCCCGCCGGACGGCGGACGGCCTACCGGACGATGAGCACGGGCACCTCGGCGAGGTGCACGACCTTGTGGGCGACGCTCCCCATGAGGAGCCGGCCCCAGTCGGAGAGCCCGCGGGTGCCCATGACGATCAGGCCCACGCCCTCCTCCTGAGCGACGTCCAAGATCGCCCGGGGCGTCTGGCCGAGCGCGACCCGGACGACCTCGCCGCGCACGTTCGTCCCCGCGTCCTTCAGGTCGCGCACGACCCCATCGACCAGGTTCCGAGCCTCGTCCGCGGTCTCGATGTCGATATCGGCGCCCCACGAGATCTCGTGCTCGCGCACGTGCAGGACGAGGACCTCACCCTGGTACCGGCGCGCGAGGTCGCCGGCGACCGGCACGGCCTTCAGGCTGTGCTCGGACCCGTCGATCGCGAGGAGGATCCGATCGAACATGATCCAGCCTCCTTCCCCCTCCAGCCTGACCCCATCGCGCAGTCGAGGGAAGGTCGCAGGGACCCGACTCGGTGGCCCGTTCGGCCCGCCGCCGAGGTTTGTCGCCCCTTAACCCGCCGTTGGACGCTCCCTGACCGCCCCATCCCTACCGTGGAGTGCGTCGGATGGGACCCGAAGGAGGGATCGGCATGAAGAAGCGGTCCGCGATCCTCATGGCAGCCGGCTTGGTGGTGGCGCTCCTGTCGGGAGCGGTGGCCATGACCATCGGTCTGTCGGGCAACGGCGCCGCCGAGGCCGGCGACCGAGCGAAGCGAGACCCGATCGTCCGCACGATCAAGCGCACGGTCACGGTCCACAAGGACGCCAAGGCGACCGATCAGGCCTCGGTCCAGGTCGTGCGCCTGGACTCGAGCTCGTCGGCGACCTCGGACCCCAGCGCCTCCGAGAGCGACGACGACGGCTACGACTCCGAGAGTGAGGACGACGACACCTACGAGTCCGAGGACCAGAGCAGCGACGACTCGACCGACCAGAGCAGCGACGACTCATCGCAGTCCGGATCCGAGGGCGAGTTCGAGGATGACTGAGGCAAGCCCGAAGCGGCCCAGGCGTTCGAGGCGGACGCTCCGCGCGTGGGCCTGGGCCGCCGGGGCGCTCGCGTTCCTCGCGCCGTGGGCCGCCTTCGGGGTCTCCCCGAAGCCCGCCACGGCCTCCGCTGAGGGCGCTCCGAAGCCCCGCCGCGTGATCGTCGTCCGCAAGATCACCCGGCGCGTGGTGGTGCAGGACCAGCCGACCAACCAGCCGGTGCAGTACGTGTACATCGGTGGCGGCGCGTCCGGCTCGAGCTCCTCGAGCTCCGGGGGCGGCGGGCCCGTCTCCGCTCCCCCACCGGCCCCGACGACCACGACGAGCGGATCCTAGGGACCCAACGATGACGCTCGACGCCGTCCGCCACTCGTTCCGCGCGATGGGGACCGAGGTCGTCCTCATCGCCGGCACCGATGCCGAGCCCGACACGTTCGCCGGAGCGAGCGGGGCGGTCGAGCGGATCTTCGCTCGTGAGGAGGCCCGGTTCTCGCGCTTCCGCGGAGACAGCGAGCTGTCCACGGTGAACGCTCGAGCGGGCTCTCCGACGCGCGTCTCGCCTGGGTTCGCGCAGCTGCTGGGCTTCGCGCTCGACGCGGCGAGGCGCACGAACGGGCGCTTCGATCCGACCGTGCTCGACGCGGTGATCGCCGCCGGCTACGACCGGAACTTCGACGAGGTACTCGCCGGAGCTCGCGTCGCGCTTCGTCCCGGCCGTCCGGCCGGGCGATGGGACCGCATCGCACTCCACGGCGACGAGGTGCTCCTTCCCGCCGACGTCGGGCTCGACCTCGGCGGCGTCGCGAAAGGATGGACCGTGGACCTCGCGGCGGCGGCTGCGCTTTCGGCAGGACTCGCCTGGGCGGTCGTCAACGCCGGCGGCGACCTTCGGGTGGTCGGCGAGGTGCCGGCACCCGGGATCGAGGTCGGCATCGACGACCCGGAGGCGCCCGGCGACGAGATCGCGCGGCTCGTGCTCGGCACCGGGGCGATCGCGACCTCCTCCGTCACGCGCCGGGCGTGGGGGCCCGGCCTGCACCACCTCATCGACCCGATGACGGGCACGCCGGCCGACTCCGGGACCCTGCAGGCGACGGTCTGGGCGCCGACGTGCGCCGAGGCCGAGGTGCTCGCGAAGGAGGCCGTGCTCGAGGGCAAGCCAGCGCTCGAGCGCATCGCGGCGGTCCTCGTGACGGCCGACGGCCGCATCGTGACGAACGTCGAGGGTGCGATGGAGGTGGCGGCGTGACGACGTGGATCGTGCTCCGAGCGGCTGGCATCGGCGCCTACGTGATGCTCTTCCTCTCGGTGGCGTGGGGTCTCGTCTCGACGACTGCCGTATTCGGCAGGCGCGTATCGAAGGCGTCGGTCGCCCTCGTCCACCAGTTCATGGCGACCTGCGGGCTGTTCCTGCTCGCGATCCACATCGGGGGCCTGCTCGTCGACACGTACATGCGGTTCGGTCCGAGGGACGTGCTCGTGCCGATGGCCGGGAGCTTCAAGCCGATCCCGGTGGCGTTCGGCATCGTCGCCATGTACCTCACCGTCTTCGTGATCGTGACTTCGTGGGTCCGGAAGCCGATCGGCACGAAGTGGTGGAGACGCACACACCTACTCGCCGTGCCGACCTTCACCGTCGCGCTCGTGCACGGGGTCTTCGCCGGCACCGACACCGTCCGACCGGCGATGTGGTGGATGTACGTCGCGACCGGTCTCATCGTCCTGTTCCTCGTCGTGGTGCGCGCGCTCACCGTCGGGTTCCGGCCGGAACGGCCCCCCGCCCCCGAGCATGCGCGCGTCACGCGCGCGCCCTCGGGCTCCGGCCGTCCGGCCACGGAGCCGCCCGTGACTCCCGAAGCCGCGGCGGCCGAGCCCGCGGGCGCCTAGCTCGACCCCCCGCGCGCGAGCTCGGCGACCGCAGCCACCCGGCCGACCATCCCGGTGCGAGGGGGCACCTCGGACCGGTGCGACCCGGCTCCGGCTGCGCGACCATTGGAGGCGTGGACACCGACACCTCCCGGGCCCCGGGTGCCCGGACCGATCTGCTGCCGCCGTCCGAGGCTGCCACGGCGCTCGCCTCCGACCTCAAGGATGGGCTCACGGCCGAGGAGGCAGCGGCGCGTCTCGCTGCGGACGGGCCCAACGAGCTTCCGCCGCCGAGGCGGGATCCCCTCGGACTGCGCCTGCTCCGTCAGTTCAAGGAGCCGATGGCGCTGCTCTTGCTCGCGGCCGCGGCGGTCGCGGGGATCGGCCTCGGCGAGCGCCTGGACGCGGTCGCCATCCTCGCCATCGTCGTCCTGAACGCCGTCATCGCCCTCGTGCAGGAGGGCAAGGCCGCCCGCGACCTCGAGGCGCTCCGCACGATGGAGACGCCGATGGCTCGAGCGCTCCGCAACGGTGCCGTGCGGGTGATCCCCTCTCGAGAGCTGGTCGCGGGGGACCTCGTCGTCCTCGCCGCGGGCGACCGGGTCCCGGCCGACCTGCGCCTCACCGAGACCGCGACCCTGGAGGTGGACGAGTCGCTGCTCACCGGTGAGTCCCTGCCGGTCCCCAAGGACGCCCGGAGCGTCACCGACCCGAGCGCGACGCTCGCCGACCGTCCGTGGGCCGCGTTCTCCGGCACGCTCGTGACCCGCGGCGCGGCGCGCGGGCTCGTGGTCGCCACGGGCCCCCGCTCCGAGCTCGGGGCGATCGCGGAGCGCCTCGGTGGGCCCGAGCAGTCGACCCCGCTCCAGACGGACCTCGCGAAGCTCACGGGCAGGCTCGGCGCGATGGCCGTGATCATCTCCATCGGCGTGTTCGTCCTCACGTTCCTCCGGATGGGCGTTTCGAGCGAGGCGCTCGAGCGCGCGTTCCTCCCGGCGGTCGCCCTCGCGGTGGCTGCGGTGCCCGAGGGCCTCGCGACCGTGATCACCGTGGCCCTCGCCCTCGGCGTCCGACGGATGGCCGAGCGAGGTGCGATCGTTCGGCGCCTGCCTGCCGTCGAGACGCTCGGCCAGGCGACGGTGATCCTGACCGACAAGACCGGCACCCTCACCGAGAACCGGATGCGCCTCGACGCCGTCGCCGTCCCCGGTGACGAGCTCCGCTCGCCGGCCGATCTCCGCCCCGCCGAGCGCCGCAGGGTGGCCGAGGTCGCCGTGCTCTGCAACGACGCGACGCTCGAGCCGCCCGCGGGCGACCCGCTCGAGGTCGCCCTCCTCGACGCGTTCCGCGACGACATCCCCTCGGTCCTTCAGGCGGTCGGGCCGCGTCTCGCCTCGGCCCCGTTCGAGGCCGAGCGCAAGCGGATGGCCACCGTGCACGCGGGCTCGGGCACGGCGGTGCTGTTCGTGAAGGGCGCGCCCGAGCACGTCCTCGAGCGGTGCGTGGCGGCCGTCCGGCCGGGCGGGGCGCGAGAGCCGCTCGGTGACGCCGACCGCGGGGACCTGCTGCGGACCGTCGACGCCCTCGCCGCCCGAGGGATGCGGACGCTGGCGCTCGCGCGCCGAGACCTCCACGCGGCACCGGAGGACCCTGCGTCGGAGGAGCGTGAGCTCGACCTCGTCGCGGTGGTCGGCCTGAGAGACCCGGTCCGACCCGAAGCCGAGGACGCCGTGAGCCAGAGCCGCGCGGCCGGCATCCGGCTGACGATGGTCACGGGCGATCATGCGGCGACAGCGGCCTCGATCGCGGCCGAGGTCGGCCTCGCCGAGCCCGACGCTCCGGTGCTCACCGGCGTCGCGATGCGACGCGACGGCATCCCGACCGACCCGTCGACGGTCCCCGTGTACGCACGGGTGGATCCGGACGAGAAGCTCGCGCTCGTCGAAGCCTTCCAGGCGAGCGGCGATGTCGTGGCCGTGACCGGCGACGGCGTGAACGACGCTCCCGCGCTGCGCCGCGCCGACATCGGCGTCGCGATGGGTCGCTCCGGCAGCGACGTGGCGCGCGAGGCGGCCGACATGGTGGTGACGGACGACAACCTCGCCACGATCGTGAGCGCGGTCCGCGAGGGCCGCGGGATCTACGAGAACCTGCGCAAGGTTGTCGACTACCTGGTCGGTGGGAACCTATCCGAGATCACGGTCGTCGTCGCCGGACTCCTGCTCTTCCCAGCGCTCGGCGTGCCGCTGCTCCCCCTCCAGCTGCTGTGGATCAACCTGCTCACCGACGGGCTGCCCGCGGTCGCGCTCGGGGTCGACCCGGCCTCGAGACACCTCATGGACCGCCCGCCGCGACGGCGCGAAGCTCGGTTGCTCACCGGCAGGCGGATCGGGTTCCTGTACTCGCGGGGGCTGTGCATCGCCGCCGCAACGATCGGATCGCTCGCGATCGCCCACTACGCCTGGGGCGAGCCGTGGGCGCACGCGCGGACCGTGATGTTCACGGTGCTCGTCGTCGCGCACCTCCTCTACGCCTTCGCGGTCCGTCGGCCGGACATGGAAGGCGGCTGGTTCGCGAGCCTCACCTCGAACCCGTGGTTGATCGGCGCCGTCGTCGCGGGCGTGGCCCTGCAGTTCCTCGTGCTCGCGCTACCGGTCGCGCAGGAGGTGTTCGGGACTGCTCCGCTCACGCTCCGAGAGTGGGCGCTCGTCCTCGTGGGCGGCGTGCTCCCCATCGCGGTGATGGTGCTCTTCCTGCCGGACCGGGGCGACGCGGCGACCGAACATAGGATGCGATCGTGACCGCGTCGGCGAGCCCCTACCCCGCCCACCTCGCATCGGACGTGGCCCTGCGGGACGGTTCGACCGTCCGCATCAGGCCCGCCCGACCCTCCGACGCCACCCGCGTCGAGGACTACCTCATCGAGATGTCACCGGAGACCCGCCGGCTGCGGTTCTGGTCGCAGGCGATCGACGTTCGGACGCTCGCGGCCAAGATCGTCGACGTCGACTATGTCGACCACCTCACGCTGCTCGTGCTCTCGGGCGGCGACGAAGGCCGCATGATCGGCGGCGCGCAGTACATCCGGATGGACGGCAATCGCGCCGAGATGAGCGTCTCGGTGGCGGATGCGCACCAGGGCAGGGGCATCGGCTCGATCCTGATCGGCCAGATGGCGCAGGCGGCCGCGGTGAACGGGATCACCACCTTCGTCGCCGAGGTCCTGCCCGAGAACCACCGCATGATCAACGTCTTCCGCGCGAGCGGCTTCCCGGTCTCGATCCGTGCGACGCCCGGCAGCATCGACGTCGAGTTCCCGATCTCGATCACCGAGGAGGCGATCGAGCACTTCGAACGCCGAGACAGCGAGTCCGCCGTGAACGCCGTCCGAGCCTTCCTGCTGCCCGACGCGGTCGCTGTGGTCGGTGCGTCCCGGGATCCCTCGAGCATCGGCGGCCAGCTGTTCCGCAACCTGTTGATGTCCGGGTTCCACGGCGCCGTGTACCCGGTGAACCCGAAGGCGAACGTGGTGCAGGGCGTCACCGCGTACGCCTCGGTCAAGGACGTGCCGGGCGAGGTCGACGTCGCGTTCGTCACAGTGCCGGCTGCGCTCGTGCCGCAGGTCGCGCGCGAATGTGGCGAGAAGGGCGTCCGCGGGCTCGTCGTGATCTCGGCCGGGTTCGGCGAGACGCACGGCGAGGGACCCAAGCGGCAGGAGGAACTGCTCGAGCTCTGCCGCGCCTACGGGATGCGCCTCATCGGACCGAACTGCATGGGCATCGTGAACACGAACCCCGAGATCCGCCTGAACGGCACCTTCGCGACCGCGTACCCGCCTGCGGGACGCGTCGGGTTCCTCTCGCAGAGCGGCGCGCTCGGACTCGCGGTGATGGAGTACGCGACCGAGCTCGGTCTCGGTCTGTCCACGTTCGTGTCGATCGGCAACCGCGCCGACATCTCCGGCAACGACCTCATCGCCTACTGGGACAGCGACGAGCGGACCGACGTGATCCTCCTGTACATGGAGTCGATCGGGGACCCTCGCCGGTTCGGGCACCTCGCGCGGGAGGTCGCGCGCCGCAAGCCGATCGTCGCCGTCAAGTCCGGACGGAGCGCTGCCGGCGCGAGGGCGGCCGCGTCGCACACCGGAGCGCTGCTCGCCACATCGGACATCACCGTCGACGCGCTCTTCCGTCAGGGCGGTGTCATCCGAACCGACACGCTCGAGGAGATGTTCGACGTCGCCACGCTGCTCGCGAACCAGCCGGCGCCCGCCGGCGACCGCGTCGCCATCGTCACGAACGCGGGCGGGCTCGGCATCCTGTGCGCCGACACGTGCGAGGCGAACGGCCTCCGCGTGCCCCCGCTCTCGGACGCGACCCAGGCGCGGCTGCGCGGCTTCCTGCCCGCGGAGGCGTCGGTCGGCAACCCAGTGGACATGATCGCCTCGGCGACCCGCGAGGACTACCAGCGCGCGATCGGCACCGTCGGCGAGGACCCCGGCGTCGACGCCCTGATCGTGATCTACATCCCGCCCCAAGCGACGAAGGCGACCGAGATCGCCCACGCGATCGTCCGCGGCATCAGCGACGTCGGCGGCCGCGTCCCGGTGGTAACGACCTTCATGTCGACCAAGGGCCTTCCCGAGGAGCTCCAGGAAGACGGCACGCGGATCCCCTCGTACGCGTTCCCGGAGCAGGCCGCGATCGCGCTCGCGCACGCGGCCGAGTACGGGCGCTGGCGCTCGCGCCCCGAGGGCCACCAGCCACACTTCCCCGACACCAGACCCGACGAGGCGGTCGCGGTGATCGCGGCCGGACTGGAGCGCGGGGGCGGCTGGCTCTCGGCCGGCGACGTGGAGCGCCTCCTCGACTGCTACGGCATCGCGCTCGTGCGCACCGAGCGCGCGGCGACGCCGGAGGAGGCGGGCGTCGCTGCCGACCGCATCGGCCGCCCGGTCGCGCTGAAGGGCGAGGGTCCGATGCTCGTGCACAAGACCGACCTCGGCGCGGTGCGGCTCGGGCTCTCGGGCTCGCGCGAGACCACGGAGGCCGCGAGGGAGATGCGCGAGCGGCTCGCGGCGTCCGGCTCGCCGGCCGAGGGGTTCCTCGTGCAGGAGATGGTCGAGGGCGGCGTGGAGATGCTCGTCGGCGTGGCCCACGACCCGCTATTCGGGCCGGTCGTCGCCTGCAGCGCCGGCGGCACGGCCGCCGAGCTCGTGCGCGACGTCGCCGTTCGGGTCACCCCGCTCACCGACCTCGACGCGAGCGAGATGGTCCGATCGCTGAAGACGTTCCCGCTCCTGGACGGCTTCCGGGGCGCCGAGAAGGCCGACGTCGCCGCGCTCGAGGAGATGATCCTTCGCGTCGCCGCGCTCGTGGAGGACCACCCGCAGATCGCCGAGATGGACTGCAACCCGGTGATGGTCATGCCGCACGGCGCGCTCGTGGTCGACGCGAGGGTCCGGCTGCAGGAGATGCCCCCGCCCCACCCGCCGTTCGCACGCGATCCGAGCCGCTGACGAGCACCAGGTGCGAAGCGACTAGCCCGCGCTCGGCGGGCGAGCCACGAGCACCGAGCAGCGAGCGTGGTTCGTGACGTACTCGCTGACGCTGCCGAGCACGACCCGCGTGACGCCGCTGATGCCTCGGTGCCCGACCACCACGAGGTCCGTCTCGTCACGTCCCGCGGCCGCGACGAGGGCGGCCTCGGGCCGGCCCATCGCCATCTCGCGGACCGGCGTCACACCCCGCGACACGGCAGCCGCGACGGAGGCCTCGAGCTCCTTCGGCGACGGCTCGCTCTCCCCCAGGGTCCACTCCGCGTTGTCTCCGCGGAAGACTGGGATCACGTGCAGGAGCCGGAGCTCGGCGTGGGTCGCGGCCGCGAGGATCGCGGCGACGCCGGCGGTCGCGGCGGAGCCCTCCGACCCGTCGACGCCGCACTCGATCCTGCGCGGGAAATCGGCGCCGGCCTCGCGCGCGAGGAGCACCGAGCAATGTGCCTGGCCGACGACGTGCGCGGCGACCTGCCCAACCTTGATCGCTCCTCCGAGCACGCCGGCGTCCGGTCCGACGCATAGCAGATCGACCCCGTGCGTCGCCGCCTCCTCGACGAGCGTCGACGCAGGCGCCCCGGCCAGGACCCGCGTGTCCGCCGACACGCCGACCGCCGATGCCAGAGCCGCCGCGCGCGCGAGGGCGGCCTCCGCCTCAGCCTCCACGTCCTCGCCATGCGGCTCCGACGTATCGACGACGAACGCGATCTCGAGCGACGCCCCGAGCGCCCGGGCCAGCCGGGCGGCCTGTCGAGCGGCCTCCTCGGCTCGAGGCGAGCCATCGGTGCCGGCGAGCACGCGCGCGAAGGTCGTATCGATCATGCATCGAGACTACCGCCTTGGGACCCCCACGGGAGGCCACTCCCGGTCCGCAGGCCCGGTCAGCGAGGGGCGACGGCGGTCCAGGGCAGCGAGAGCTCCGGACCGGGGACCGTGTCGTCGACGGCGAACGTGAGCCGCTCGTCGATGCCGACCACGCCCTCGACGGCCATGACGAGGCGCTCGACCACGGGGATCAGGCTGCGGCGCTCGAGCTGCCCGTCGAGCTGCACCACGCCATCTCGGACCTCGACCTGGATCGTGTCGGGGTCGATCCACAGGGTCCTGCGGATCACGTCCTCCCGGACCTCCCGCTGGATGGCTGCGTCCTCGCGCAGGAAGACCTTGAGCAGATCGCTCCTCGACAGGATGCCGAGGATCCGCCCGGTCCCGTCGGTGACCGGGAGGCGCTTCACGGCCTTGCGGTGCATCAGCCGCGCGGCCTCACCCAGGGTCGCCTCCGGCGCGACCGTGATGACGGGTGCCGTCATGAGCTCCCGGACCACCAACCCGGCCGCCTTGTGCCGGTCGCTGCGATGCCGACGCCGCTCGAACAGGTGGGTCGGCTCGTCGAGCTCGGGGTCCTCCTTCAGGATCAGGTCGGCCTCCGACACGATGCCGACCAGGCGGCCGTTCTCGTCGACGACCGGGAGGGCGCTCACGCGGAACTCCTGCATACGGCGAACCACGTCCTTGAACGGCGCCGACTCGTTGACGACGACGACAGTCCGCGTCATCACATCGCAGACCGTCAGCTTCATCGTGGCTCCTCTCGTCTCCTCGTCCACGGTAGACGGCTCCGTCCGACCCCCATACGGCCGACCGACCCCTCCGTTCCGTTCCCTGGGACCCGGTGGGCATAGGCCGGTCGACCCCGAGACCCTACGGTTCACACCGGTCGCGGGTGCGGTCCATGCTGACAGCGGGTGCGGTCTCGACCCGAGCCGAACGGCCCTGTGCATCCGGGTCGCCCAGCCTCGGACGGGGTAGGCTCGGAAGCGTCGTGGATCGACGGTTGATCGAGTCCGGTCTCGCCCTATCGAGGGAGCTCTCGCTCTCGACGGTGCTGCAGCGCATCGTCCAGCTCGCGGTCGAGATCACCGACGCCCGCTACGGGGCGCTCGGGGTGATCGGCCCGGACGGCCGCGTGAGCGAGTTCTTCACGACCGGCGTCTCGGAGCAGGTGAGGAGGGACATCGGGGATCCACCCGTCGGCCGAGGCGTGCTCGGCGTCCTGATCGAGGGGGGCAAGCCGCTCCGGCTGCCCGACATCACGGCACACCCGGCGTCCGTCGGGTTCCCGCCGCACCACCCGGAGATGACGTCGTTCCTCGGGGCGCCGATCGTCGTCCGGGGCACGGTCTTCGGCGACATCTACCTCACGAACAAGCAGAGCGCGACGGAGTTCTCCGATGAGGACGAAGAGGCCCTGATGGTCCTGGCTGCCCAGGCCGGCTCCGCGATCGAGAACGCACGCCTGTACGCGGAGGCGCGCAGGGACGAGCGTATGCTCGACGCCTTCCGCGACATCGCGATCGCCATCTTGTCGGGAGCCGGTTCCGACGAGGCCCTCGACCTGATCGCGCGGCATGCGTTGGAGCTCGTCGGCGCCGACCTCGCGACGGTGGCGACGCTCAACGCGAGCGGCCACCTCGCGCTCGAGGTCGCCGAGGGCGCGCATGCCGAGGAGCTGCGCGGAGCGACGTTCCCCCCGATGGGATCGATCTCGGGCGAGGTGATCCGGACGGGCCGGGCGGTGGTCGTGCCCGACGCCTCGCACGACCCGCGCGCGTACCAGCCGGTCGTGCGACTCGGCGACATGGGCCCCATGATCCTCGTGCCCCTCACCGAGCGAGACCGGGCGTTCGGCACGCTGAATGCCGTGCGCGTCCGAGGGGGACGCCCGTTCACGCAGGAGGATGTCGAGTTGCTCCGGCGCTTCGCCGACCAGGCGGCGATCGCGCTCGAGTACGCGCGGGCGCAGCGCGAGGCCTCCCGGGTCGCCGTGATGGACGACCGCGAGCGCATCGCGAAGGAGCTCCACGACGGCGTGATCCAGTCCCTCTTCGCCGTCGGCATGGGGATGCAGGGGACGGCCCTCATGAGCGGCGACCCCGAGCTCGCGTCACGGATCGAGAGCGCTGTGGCGGAGCTCGACCGG
>Ga0233416_10000574_pt1 | contig 11435 bp, 15 predicted proteins | sample Sediment_Towuti__2_FD_188638 | JGI IMG/M metagenome (GOLD analysis project Ga0233416, IMG submission 188638) | Sediment microbial communities from Lake Towuti, South Sulawesi, Indonesia - Sediment_Towuti_2014_0_MG | ecosystem: Environmental > Aquatic > Freshwater > Lake > Sediment | place... | reverse complement strand
ATGGCGAATCTGCGGTCATCGTTTCGACCTGGGATGAGTCGTCATGGCCCTCCGCAGGAGGATGAAGCAACGAAGCATCTGCCTGTAGGAGAAGCGGGCGTTGCGTCCGCTGGGGTTGGGTAACACGAACACTCTGGTCCCGGCAAACCGTTCACGCTGCCAACCCAGACGCACCGGATGGACAGTGGTCTCGCAAAACAATCTCCTATACAGGGTGACGCCCAGCAGGGCCAGCACAACCGGGCGGTAGCGTCGAACCGTGGCTCGCAACCGCCGTCGCCCCATCACGAATTCGCTGGGTCTCAGGGCAGCGCTCCCTGCGGTAGGCCGGTGGATGACGTTCGTGAGGCCCAGCTTCCAGGTGGGCACGCGGGCGTCGTCCTCATACGTCAGGGGTTCGGATACCAGTTTCGATTCACTGAGGAGCCTCCAAAACCGGTTGGAGTATCCGGCGAAATGATGGCCCGTCTGCGCCGAGCGTAGGCCCGGGTTGATTCCGACAAATAGCACCATCACGCCAGGTCGAATCTGGTCGGATAGCCTACCGCCTCGGGCCATTGAACCACCTCCTGTTCGCTGAGGCAGTTTAGTCGGAGTTCAGCCATTCTGCCACAGGGATGAGTAGGGAAAAGCCTTCGCAGTTTCATGAGAAGCGCTACGTAAGCTCGTGATTGTTCGAGAGAACTCTTCTGCGGTTGCTACCGAGAGATGGCGGCACTAAGCTTGCTGGATCTTTTCCGAGTGCCGAATGAGCGGCACCACACATCTCACACTTCTTTACGGAGGGTATACTATTATGAAGCGCATGTTGATGGCAGTCCTGGCAGTGGCGTTGGCCGTGACATTCAGTGCACCGGCTTTTGCGGGCGACGAAGGGAAGAAGAAGGAAGAAGGGAAGAAGGGCAAGGTTACTCAGATGGTCTACGGGGATGAAGGGAAGAAGAAGGAAGAAGGGAAGAAGGGCAAGTAATCCCTCCGCACCAGTTTCGCGAGACTAACCGGATTGAGGGGCGTCCCACACCTGGTGGGACGCCCCTCAAATCATTTTATCTCCGCTGTTCCCTAATATAGACCGCCTGCAAACCCACGATTGTTTTCGCATCTCGAATCGTCCCGTCCTCGATCTTTTTCACTGCCTCCGTAAGCGGCATTTCGATCACCTCCAGCACTTCGTCGCGATCGAGCTGCTGTCGTCCTTTGGTAAGGCCGGTCGCCCGATAAACATGGATCACTTCATCTGCAAAGCCCGGAGCGGTGAAGATGCTGGAAAGCAAGTCAAACGTCGAGGCCCGATAGCCGATCTCTTCTTCCAGCTCCCGCGAGGCGCAATCCAGGGGATCTTCGCCAGGATGAAGTTTGCCCGCTGGAATTTCGTAGATAAAGCCTCCTGCCGCGTGACGGAATTGCCGGATTAAGACGACCGTGCCGTCATCTTTGATAGGGACCACTGCGGCGGCTCCCGGATGCCGAATCGTTTCCAACTCGACCGTGACGCCGTTCGGCAACTGCACCCTGTCGATGTTCAGGGTCACGACTTTCCCGCTATAGATGTTCTTCGACATAAAGAGTAGATGGCCGATGGCATGTAGCGCGAGCGTAAGACAATTTCTTCGTCCCGTCCGTGCTATCAGCCATCAGCTATAGGCTATTCGCTCTTGGCTTTCGATAGAACGGCGTCTTGACGACCTGCGCGGGCACGCCCTTCCCGCGGATATCGATTATGATGGCAGTGCCCGGTTCCACATAGTCGGACGGCACGTACGCCAAACCGATCCCCTTCTGGAGCAGAGGAGAGAGATTACCGCTGGTGACTTCGCCGATCACCTGAGATTCCGCCGACAGAACTTTGAATCCATGACGGGGAACGGCCTTTTCCAGCAACTCAAATCCCACGAATCGTCTCCTCACGCCTCGCTCCTTCTGCGCAAGGAGGGCCTTACTTCCGACGAAGTCTCCCTTCTGGAAATTAACGGCCCACACAGCATTGGCGTCGAGCGGCGTCGTGTCCTCACCGATATCGTTTCCGTAGAGCAGATACCCCATCTCCAATCGAAGCAGATCCCTCGCCCCCAGTCCGGCCGGTTTGAGACCTCGTGCCTGACCGGTTTCCAACAGCCGGTTCCACAGCTGCGCAACATTCTGTGCATCCACGTTCAGCTCATATCCCAACTCTCCCGTGTATCCCGTGCGCGCTGCAAAGCAAGGGATGCCCGATACCACGCTCTCGCAGCCGTGGTGGAGTTTGAGCGTGCCAAGCCGGTGCGCGTCCAGATCCATGAGGATGTCTCGCGAAGCCGGACCCTGGATCGCAATCTGGGCCAGAGCCGACGAACGATCTTCGATGCGGCACTGGTCCACGCTCCGACGGTGCGCGCGGATCCACGCGAGTATTTTGACGCGGTTCGAGGCATTGACGCAGAGAAGGAACTCGTCCTCGGCGGTCCGGTACAGGAAGATATCGTCCTTGATCCCTCCCTGCTCGTTACAGACCATCGAATACTGCGCCTGTCCTACCGCCAGCGCCCGCACATCGTTGGTGGTCAGTCGTTGAAGAAACTCCGCAGCGCCTGCTCCGGACACGAGAAGCCGCCCCATATGGCTCACGTCGAACAGACCGGCCTTGCTGCGAACGGCGTGATATTCGTCGATCACACCGGTGTACTGGATCGGCATTTCCCAACCGGCGAAGTCGACGAGCTTGGCGCCCGCGGCACGATGTTGGCTGATCAGAGGGGTCTGGTGCATGATGGCCGAGCTGAAAGGTGAAAACGCAACGCTGACATGTGGGCGGGCTGACAAGATTGAAGTGGACCTCCCTGTCAGCTTGCTCGCTTGATACCTGTCAGCCCCACTACCTGATGCCGAGCAATTCGACATCAAAAATGAGGGTGGCGTTAGGTGGGATAATCCCGCTAGCCCCGCGCGGGCCGTACCCGAGATCGGCGGGGATCGTCAACGTTCGTTTGCCGCCGACCTTCATCCCCACCACACCCTCGTCCCATCCCTTGATGACCCGTCCAGCTCCCAACTGGAACGAGAAGGGCTGGCCTCTATCCACGGAACTGTCGAACTTCTTTCCATTTTGCAGCCACCCCGTGTAGTGGACAGTTGTGGTTTTCCCAGCCACGGCCAGATCGCCGGTTCCGACTATCCGGTCGACATACCTGAGTCCGGAGGGAGTGACGATCTCGTTGGCGTTCGGACCCGCTTCGCTCGCAGACATCATGCCCTCCCATGCGAGTGCTGGCGTCATGGCCAACGCCATGACGATGAATATGGAGCGCCGACGTGTCATGCGCTCTCCGGGTACCAGAGCGGGACCCGCGTCGTTTTTCCGCCCTGGTCACATCTGCGTTGATCCATGATCCCGCTCGGCGAATAATGCCATGCTGGCCGTATATCCATGGAGGAAGTTCCGGCCACCGACGGGTCCGACTTCGCCTTGGGCAAAGAATCCTGCGATCGGGATCGGCCCCAACCGCTCGGTCACAGCCGCGGCATCATGATTGGGCCGCCCAAACAGGCCTTGTCCCCGGCCGCAACAGCTGAACATGAGCGCCCCGAGTGGAGGATGATGGTGTGCGGCTCGCTCCGACGCCAACATGAGGTTCAAATCCTCACTGGCGGACTGGGCATCCCGAAGTTGAAATTGGACGGTCTGCCCTTCCTGCACAATATCGCCGATGGCCACTGCTCCCGTCGCCTGGTCGGCGCCAACGAGGTTCCGGACGAGAAAATCTCCGCGCTCGAAGCGGTTCCGTTGTTCATCGATGAGGATGCCCACGTGCAATGCCCGGTGGGCGCGGCGGCGATCTTCGCCCGTCAAGGATTCGAACACGGCCTGCAGGCGCTGCAATGCCGGCACACCTCCCAGTTCGTGAATCAGGTTGTGCTCAGCCTTTGTGACCACGAACCGATCACCGATCAGTCGGCACCCTTGTGAAATGACCGGACGAATTTCGATAGGGCCTGAGAACCGAACACCCACCAACCCGCCCGCAAGGACTTCGCCATGGAAAATCAGGCGATTCTCGCCCGCATTCTGCCCGCCTCCGGCCAGTCCACCGACCGCCTTGCTGCCAGGATACCGTTCATCGATGAGCCGGAGGACTTCCTGCATGGGGGTCGTGAAGGGATCGGCCAATAAGAGAAACGACGCCTCGGCCAGTCCCGATCCGGGCCAGCCGGACAGCCTGAATTGATCCTGCGAAGGGGAGAAGGATAGGCGAACCGGCTCCAAAGCCACATCCGGCAGGGAGGCAGCCCAGAGCGTCACGGCCGGAGTCGTTTCCAACTCTTCGGACCCGGAAATGACCCCTTCACCGCTGCACCCGAGCATGACCCGGGGGCTCAGCGACTGGGCGAGCATGGTCGCCAAGACCTCGGCTCTTGATACGTGATGGGCTGAAAAAAAGAGGCAGGCAAGATCGATCGATGCAGTGCCGAGCTTGGCTCGCACCTCATCGGCCAGGTCGCGAGCCGCCGCTTCCGTATCAGATTTTCTGGACAGACCGGAGGCAAACTGCAATGTGCGGGTTCTGCTCGGTGAGGTGGGCGATACGCTGGGCATGCTGGTGCGAGACAGAGCGCCGGGATCTCAGACCCCTGGATCCATCCGTTGGGCCCGAGTCTGTGCCAATTTCTTGTAATACCGCCATAGGTAGGAATGGTAGTCGTCGAGCTGCGCGAGGAGGTAGTGGAGTTCCGTCGGATCCTCGGTCTCGAGGGCGCGGACCATGCGCGTCTTGAGAAATTCGCCGAACGCTTCGGTCTTCTCCACTGCCGTCAGCAGCCGCAAACCTCCGCCGATCTGGTACTCATTCATGCGTCTTGTCTCCATCTGATCGGAGGAAAGGATAACGAGGGAGCAGGCGAAATTGCAAGCCTCTTCGGACGCATCACATGACGGGCCATCGCGGAGTACCCTCGCCCTGCTCTCGAGTAATGTGGCGCCAGTCAGACTGCGGCCGGTCGGGCAGGCGCGACTCTCCCGGTCACAACGGGGTGTGTTCCGCTTCGAAGCCGGCACCCTTACCGCGGAGGGGCAGACAGGAGCGTCCTCAACCGCTCGAGGTTGATCGCCTCGACACGATTTCCGTCGCGCCCCACCATTGTCGTGGCTGTCGTGAGGGCGTTCAATATGGCTTCTTCCGTGGCTTCGATCGTGGCAGTGATCAAAGGGTTGAGGTGAGGATCGGCCAAATGCGTCAGGCTGTAGGTCGGCTCTTTTGGATAATGCGGAATCAGGTTCGCCGTCGAAAACGCCAACATGAAATCGCCGCTCCCGTGTCTGGCGGTTGACCCGGTCCGGGCCAGACCAAGCGCGGCACGCTTCGCCAGTCTGGTGAGCTGCCGATTGTCGAGCGGGGCGTCCGTGGCGACAATGACGATGATCGATCCCTCGCCCTGCCCCGGGATGGGAACCTGCCCCAATGGCGGCGACGGCTCGTACAGCCGGCCAACCGGCACCCCGCTCACGACGAGTTCCGATCTCCGACCGTGGTTGGCATTGACCAACACCCCGATGGTGTAGCCGCCTTCTTTGTCCGGCACTCTCCGCGATGACGTGCCGATACCGCCCTTAAACCCATAGGACACCATACCGGTGCCGGCTCCAACGCTGCCTTCCTCGACCGGTCCCCCCGTGGCGCTGTCCAGCGCCGCCATGACGTCCTGTTCAGAGACGTGCCGGCCTTGAATATCGTTCAGGCGTCCGTCATCGCATTCCCCGACGACGGGTGTGAGCGTGTCGTCAGTAATCCCGATCTCCGGATAGCGCTTGATCATCCAACTCATGACGCCATTGGCCACACGAGGCACGTTCAGGGTATTCGTGAGCGCAATGGGATACTCCAGGAATCCCGATTCCGCCACCCAGGAAAGGCCGGTCATCTCGCCGGTGCCGTTGAGCACGAACGATCCGGCCGGTACCTTCTTGTGCCAGACATCGTCGCGGGGAATGACGACGGTGACACCGGTTCGGATCGGCCCGACTCCCGCCTTGAGCGGACCCTCGCCTGTGATGAGGGTCGTATGGCCGACTCTGACCCCGCCGACGTCTGTAATCGCGTTCAGCGGCCCTGGCGCATAGGAGCCGATCAGGATGCCGAGCTGCCGCGCTCGCAACCTGGCCTCCTGCGACTCACTAACAGCGGCCTCAAGGTGCAGCGCACAGGCGGAACCGAGCGCCGACAGCACCGCCGATATAAGGAAGGCACGGCTAGATCTCATGCTGCGATCCCAAGCGAGGGACGCTGACTTCCAGGGCGGGATGCTCCGCCTGCAAGGCGACGGCGAGCGAGAGGGCCTGCTTCTCCTCTCCGTGCACGATGAACACCTTGGCGGGCAAAGGGTCGATCGCTCTGACGTAGGCCAGGAGGTCGTTGCGGTCGGCATGGGCTGAGAGACCGTTGAATTTGACGATCTGAGCGCGTCGGGGTGTCGGTACGCCAAAAATCGGCACGATATCCCATCCCTCCACCAACTTGCGGCCCAACGTATGCTCCGCTTGAAACCCGACGAACACGATTACGTTGGCTTCGTCCTGGATGGCGTGTTTGAGATGGTGGACGATGCGCCCGCCTTCGCACATACCGGAGGAGGAGATGATGACGCAGGGTCCCCTCATCGTATTGAGACGTTTGCTCTCTTCGGGCGAAGAGACAAAGTGGATGTAGCGCGACGCGAAAGGATCGCCCTCGGCCGAGAAGGTCTTGACGGTTTCCTCGTCGTAGCATTCCGGGTGACGTCGAAAGACCCCGGTCGCCTTGTCGGCCAGCGGCGAGTCGATGTAGATAGGAATGGGATCGACACGGCCCTCTCCGACCAGCTCCTTGATACGCATGACCAGTTCCTGCGTGCGACCCACGGCGAAGGCCGGGACGATGATCTTGCTCTGATGGGTCCGCGCATGGGCGATCAGGTCCTGCGCTTTCTTTTTCATCTCCTCGCCAGCCTGTTCGTGCAGCCGGTCGCCGTAGGTGGACTCCAGGATGAGGACGTCGCAGGGAGGAGGCGGCTCGGGATCCCGCAGGATCGGCATATTGGAACGACCCAGATCGCCGCTGAACAGGACGGTGGTGGTATGCCCGCGCGCAGTGTATCTCACTCGGATCGCTGCGGATCCCAGAATGTGGCCTGCGTCGTGAAACGACACCGTCACGCGCGGGGCGACCTTGATCTGATCCCCGTACCGCCCGCCCTCGAAACGCCTCATGATTCGACTGACGTCATCACGGTCATAAAAGGGACGCACGCAGGTTCTGTCGCCCCGTCGCTCTTGTTTATTCACGTAGCGGCAGTCGCTCTCCTGTACGCGAGCCGAGTCTTCGAGCATAATCCCGGCCAAGTCGGCTGTGGCGCGGGTGGCATACACCTTTCCGGAGAACCCCTGCTTGGGTAGGACGGGCAATGCCCCCGAGTGATCGATATGCGCATGGGAGAGCAACACAGCTCCGAGTGCCTTGGGATCGAAGCCCAGATCGCGGTTCTGCCGAATCGCTTCCTCTCGTCGCCCTTGAAAGAGCCCGCAATCCAGCAGCAGCCGGAGGCCGGGGAACTCCAGCAGATGCCGGCTTCCTGTGACCGAACGGGCGGCGCCGTAGAATGAACACTTCATGACGGGGGGGCTCCGTTGCGACGCCCGATCAGATTCCAGGCTTCCTGAGCCGTTTCGGCATAGTGGAAGAGTTGAAGGTCCGACTGTGAGATCAGCCCGTTCTCGACGAGCCACTTCCAGTCGATCAATCGTTCCCAGAAGTCCCTCCCCACGAGCACCACGAGCACACTCTCGGTCTTGCCGGTCTGGAGCAACGTCAGCGTCTCAAACAGCTCATCGAGGGTCCCGTATCCTCCCGGAAAGGCGACGAGCGCCTTCGCGCGGAGCAGGAAGTGCATCTTTCTGATCGCGAAATAGCGAAACTGAAAACTGAGCGTCGGCGTGATATAGGGATTCGGGCGTTGCTCGTGCGGCAGCGTAATGTTGAGCCCGATCGATTTGGCATGCACGTCCGCCGCCCCCCGGTTGGCGGCTTCCATGATGCCGGGGCCCCCGCCGGTCATGATGACGTAGTCGCAGCGGCCGTCGACTTGGCAGGTTGAGGACACCAAGCGGCCGAACTCTCGCGCCACGTCATAGTATTTCGAGAGGGCGAGCTGTCGTTTCGCGATCGCCGCTCTCTGCAGCGTTGCCGGATCATTCGGCGAGCGGACCGCCTCCTCCTCGGCCAACTGGAGCGCCTGTTTCGCCGCGGAGGGCTCTTGGAGCCTGGCGCTGCCGAAGACCACGATGGTCGATCGAATCCCTTCCTCCTGCTGAATCAGTTCGGGCTTCAAGAGTTCAAGTCCGATGCGGACAGAGCGCAGTTCGTCTCGTTGGAGAAACTGCGTGTCCTTATCGGCGGGAATGTAGGAAGAGGACGGGGATTGTCCTGTCCCGGCCTTCGGGTCGGAGGGCGGAGTAATCATCAGCGAGGATTATACCGGTGTCGGTCGTCGCCGGCAATTCACTCACATCGTCCAATCACGGTACTTGAGCCGCACTGTCCTAGAATGGCCAGAACCAGATGACGGGATCCTCGTGACCACGGCGTGAGAATCCGTAGGCCCGCACCCTCCAGTTGGGGTCGAAGATAACCTGAAACTGCTCGAGTGAGATCCCTGCCCTGTTGAGGGTCATCGTCGGGGAATAGGGAAGAAAGATCCGGGCAAGGACACCGAAATCCACCGCAGCGGACTTGGTGTCGCTCCAATTATAGAGGGCGACAAACCCCGCGTCGGACTCTGAGACGTCGTCTGGGGCGCCGATGACTGAGATCACCTCGGACAGGCTGGTCTGGCCGATGCGGATAAACTGCACTTGCTCGTTCGCGATGGTTTCATTGTACGTGACCCGGCGCACGCTGCATGCCGCAGAAAGCAGGAGTACGCACAGCATGACACACGCCAGATAGCGAAGGGGTGACCGGGCGGTCATCTCACTCGCCAAACGGCCACAGCTTGAACTGTGTTCGCGTCGTGCGGTTTCCATAGACCACTTCTTCAGCAACCCCGTCCCGCGAGAAGAACACGTAGAGATTATCGCTCTTGATGTCCATGCGGATGAAGTTGATCGCTAACAGAAAGAGGGCCGGAGATTTGCCGTCATAATAGTAGTAGTGAAAAATCTCACGATCGTTGCCCCGCACGACGCGATCTGGCGCGCCGATCGACGCCACCACTTCATTCATCGTGGTGGTGCCCTTCTTGATGCGAGCGACAGCATCCTCTTGAATCGGCTCTCCAATATTGGCTCGCGTGACCATGCAACCTGAAAGGAGACACAGGAACAGCAGCAAAGAGAAATAGCGGACGGTCATGGATGGTCCTCCGAAGTTAGGAAGGCTTCGTCTCAGGCACGAGTACGAAATCCTGCTCGTAGACCGCATAGGCTGAAGGAGCAAGTCCGACGCGTTGATAGACGGCTTGCGCCGCCCGATTGTCCCGTTCGACGTACAGTCTGATTCCGCAGACTCGCGGGTCGGCCTTGGCTTTGTCCAGGACATGCTGATGCATCGTCCGGAAGACACCTCGGCGGCGCCAAGCCGGATCGACGTAGACACTCTGGACCCACCAAAAGACTCCGTTGCGCCAATCGCTCCACTCAAAGGTTATCATCAGTTGTCCGATAAGATGCGGGCAACCCGGTTCAGGCAGTTCGGCAACCATGAAAAAGCCCTGATCGGGAGCCGCTAATAAGGAGCGGGTTCCCTCGCGGAGTCTCGCGAGATCGAGCCGACGACCCTCGGTTTCAAGCGCCATGGCCGCACTGAAGGCAACAAGCGCCTCGAGGTCATTCCAGCAGGCTGATCTGACGAGTATTCGGTCCGGCAGCGCCATGGGGCTAATGGAGCGATTTCGGCGCATCGAGCCATCCTACTTTCGGTCGATAGAAGCCGGCGGAAAACTCCATCTTCATGGCATCTTCCGGAGGAAGATTGATCGGGCGCAGCTCCTGTTCCGGAACAAATGCGAGAAACCCTGTGAAGGGATGAATGGCCGTCGGCACGAACACCATGCAGAGATTGGCCGACGGCTCAACCTGAATCGGTCTTGGTGCCGTGCCCATCACGAAGCCGAGGGCCCACAATCCGTCGCGAGGAAACGGAAAGACGACGACCCTACTATGACCAAATCGTGATCGATAGTTCAAGACATCGGTCATACCTTTTAACGTCAGATAAATGGTTTGGACGAGTGGAATCTGTTCGAGGCGCCGTTCAAGCCGTGTCATCAAGCGTCGACCGACAACGTGATCGGCGACGATGCCGGCGACCAGTAGGAGCAGTATCAAGAGCAGCAGGCCAAGTCCAGGACTCGGGTCGGACATGTGCCTGCCGACGAGATGGTCCAATGTCTTGAAGAGGGTCGAAAGAATAAGGAACGTGGCCCATGCCGGGACCAGGAGAAAGAGCCCCGCGATCCATACTCTCCAGAGTGCTTTGCTCATGAGGAAAGGACCATGTCCTGGCGGTAACGATGATTAGTCTAGCAGAATTTCTCCGGTAATGGGACAACCGCTTCGGAGCTGCTTGCGCTCCGTATCCCCTTCCATTATCCTACAGGCCACGGTGTGGCTCCCGGACTTGGGGACGCGGGTGACTCGGGGGAGGGTGGATGCCATGACCATCGACAACGATCTGCTCGCGATCCTCTGTTGCCCGGAAACTAAACAGCCAGTCAGTCTTGCCGATCCCTCCCTCATCAAGAAACTGAACGAGGCCGTTGCGCGTGGCGGGTTGCAGAACAAAGGAAGGAAGCCGGTCATGGAACCGCTCGATGGAGGCCTGATCCGCGCGGACCGCAAGATTCTCTACCCGATCCGAGAAAATATTCCGGTCATGCTGATCGAAGAGGGGATTCCTCTCGAACAGGTTGTCTAGCACAGCGTCCCCGACCTTCCCGCCTTCCCCCGAATTTCCGATTGCGCGGCTTTTGCGAGCAAGCCGACTCGATCCCTTGCGGGAGGATCACCCTTGCAACGCCGGTGATCAAGCGCAGGGGCGGCTATGGCACGTAGATCCGAACGTTGCTCTGTCCGCTGTCGGTCTTCGAACCTGTCGAGGTGCCGCAGTGCATGCAGAGGTATTCGTACAGATTACCGGTGGACAGGACGAGCAACAAACGCTCTCTCGTCGGGGTGGCCATCCGGCACCGTGGACAATACAAGAGCGATGCGTTGAGCGACTGGAATTGATCCGGCCGGTCCTCTGAGGCGGGCTGCGGCTGCCTGGCTGGAGCCCGCCGGAGAGCAGGCATCCACGGAGGTGTCGAAGGCTTTCGCGGAGACTGTGGCATGCGGAATCTTAAGAATGAAGGGGTCCGCCGGTCAAGCGTTCTGTCAAGGAGCGCGTACTACGAAGGTTGTTCCTCGCAAACCGCCTACCGAGCGCTAGACG
>Ga0233416_10000573_pt1 | contig 11440 bp, 5 predicted proteins | sample Sediment_Towuti__2_FD_188638 | JGI IMG/M metagenome (GOLD analysis project Ga0233416, IMG submission 188638) | Sediment microbial communities from Lake Towuti, South Sulawesi, Indonesia - Sediment_Towuti_2014_0_MG | ecosystem: Environmental > Aquatic > Freshwater > Lake > Sediment | place... | reverse complement strand
CACTGTAAAATCTGGTATGTGTCGTCGGTATTCCTCGTTCGTAGCTGGTCGAACAAACATGTTGCGCGCAAATTGACTGTGCCAGGCATATTCCGTGATGATCCGAATGGGTAATCGATAACGCACGTCCGCACCACCATAACAATCCTGAACGAAGAGGTCTCTGCCTTGCAAGAAACCCTGCAAACGCGCGAGTAAAGTGTCAAACATTTCTGAACTGAATGGGCGGTTGTATTGCCCCCACCAGATGTACCTTTCAGTACTTGGTTCACGCACGATGAATTTGTCACTGGCAGCCCGAGCAGTATGTTTTCCGGTATTAACAATAATCGGCCCACGATAAGCAACCCGGGCCTCATTCCGAAATATTATTTCCTCGTAGAGTGCTTCTGTTGGAAGATTCCAATATACTATTCTTTGATTTGACAAGCCCTGGCTGATCAGTCCATAGTCGCTTTTCAATGCACTCGCTTGTTCTTCAGCAGGGGTTCGGATGTTCAACAGGTTGTTCATAGCCAGTCTCGAATCAGTTTCCGTTCTCCGATGTAAATTTCTCTGGGTGATTCTGGATCCAGAGCCCATTTAATCCGCGCAATGCCTTCGGTGATATCTTTAACCGAACCAGCGTAGCTTAACCGGATAAATCCCTCCATGCCAAATTCAACCCCCGGGACGGTAACCACTAGTGCTTTCCGCAACAAGAAATCGGAAATTTCTACCGATTTGTCCCCGTAAGCACGAAAATCCGGCAGGCAATAGAATGTCCCCTGGGGTTTTGCGATGCGGATCCCATTGAAGGTCTTGAATTCTTGAAGGATAACATTACGATTATTTTCTATTGTCAACCTAAGGCTTTCGACATAAGTTTGTACTCCATTTAAGGCACCCTCAGCCGCAGCCTGAAGGATTGCTGCCGGGCAAGAAGTAGTTTGGGCCTGGACATTGGTCATAACTTCGACTAATTTTCGGTTGGCGATAACCCAGCCAATTCTAAATCCGGTCATCCCATATAACTTCGATACACCGTTAATAACGATAACTCGTGTATTCTCAATATCTCGATCAGAGAACTGGTAGGCAGGTTCTGCAACCACATCGTCGAACACAAGTTTGTGATAGATATCGTCCATGAGAAGGTATATGCCCTTCTTCTCACATAATTCAACCATTTCCTGGATGAATTCTTTTGAGTAAACCGCTCCTGATGGATTATTAGGGCTGTTGACGATAATGGCTTTCGTGTAGGAACTGATCGCTTCGGTGACATCTTCCATACGTGGGAAAAAGCTTCCATCTTTCGGGGTGACGATTACCGGCATTCCATGCATCATCTTCACTATCTCTGGATAGCTGACCCAATATGGAGCGAGGATGATCACTTCGTCTTGTGGATTGATAATGCTGAATAGCACATTGAAGATGGATTGTTTCGCTCCCGCCGTGACGATTATATTCTCGGGGGCTACAATCTTGTTGTAATTCTCTTCTGTGTACTTGATGATTGCCTTTTTTAGAGAGGGTGTACCATCTGTGGGTGTATATTTGACATCTCCAGTGTTCAACAACGCAGCAGAACTCAGGATTGCTGTGATCGGAGCTTTATTCTTGGGTTCCCCAATACCCAGGTGGATAACGGGCAATCCTTTCTCTCTCATCAAACGAGCTTCTTCGTTGAGCCTGAGAGTCGGTGAGTCGGTGATGGATCTGGCCAGCTGGCTAATGCTCATATCGATTAATCTCCCGTGACCAAAAAGCATTCCAAAACTATTGACAGATTACTCAGGGAGGGTTTATGGTTGGTTTTTGGCTGGAACGCCGGGAAGTTTATCCCAGAACATAGTTACAGTCAATGCGACTGTGAGCGCCGGCATTTGAATCTTTTATCAGACTCAGGCAATTACTGTGTTTAAGACCGATAACCTTCTACATTCCGATCTATCGAACGCCCTGCAGAATGCTATTAAAGGTCAGGTATGTTTCGATCAGACGACCCGAGTTCTTTATAGCACAGATGCATCAATTTACCAAATCCAACCGCTGGGCGTGGTTTTCCCTCGCAGTTTGGACGAATTAAACGCCTGTGTGGAAATCGCGACAGGTTATCATGTCCCGATTCTCGCTCGCGGGGCCGGTTCTAGCCTGGCTGGCCAGGCAATCGGACCTGCCCTGATCATCGATTGCTCGAGGTACTTGTATAAACAGGTCGATATCAACCCTGAAGAATCGACTGCCACAGTCGAGCCTGGCGTTATCCTGGCCTCGCTTAATCGTGCTGCTGCTTCTCACGGACTCCAATTTGGACCGGATCCTGCTTCAGCGGAGCGCGCAACCATGGGTGGGACCCTGGCGAACAATGCTACTGGCGCGCATTCTATCTGGTATGGGATGTGTGCAGATCACCTGATCTCGTCTGAGGTTGTCCTGGCAAATGGCTCGACGGCATTGTTCGAAGCAGTCTCTCTGGAGCAGGCCGAGTCGCGTACACAAGACAACGATCTTGAAGCCGCAATTTATCGAACTGCGCTCGATATTCGCTCCAACTGTGCCGAAGCTATCCGGCAGAAGTGGCCACGCACCTGGCGACGTGCCTCAGGATATAACCTAAATTATTTAATTCCTTGGTCATATAGCCAGCCTCCTTTCTGGAGTGAGCCAGAATCTGGTAATTCTTTCTCTTTCTATCCACCGATCGCTCCAAACACCATTAACCTGGCTTCCCTGGTTGCAGGTTCGGAAGGCACTCTTGCCGTTATCAGGCGGGCGAAAGTGCGGCTCGTTCCGCTTCCCAAGTGCACGATTTTAGCCGTCTTACCTTACTCGAGTATTTCAAAGGCATGCGACTCTGTTCCTGATTTATTGAGTCACAAGCCATCTGCTATCGAATTAATTCCTGCACACTTGGTGGCATTAGCTCAATCTGTTCCGGCTTATGCAGCACAAGCGAGCTTTCTAGAACAAATGATTGGATCAGGTGGTGAAATACCTGCCCTGTTGGTGGTGGAGTTTTCTGGTGATGAGGAGAATTTGCTCAGGGCTAAAGCCAGGGCACTCGGTGAAACTGCTGTGATAGTCGATTCCCCTGCAATTCAAAAACAGGTCTGGGGAGTAAGGAAAGTCGGATTGGGTATCTTGCTGTCAACTCCTGGGGATCTCAAGCCGGTAGCTTTTATCGAGGATATGGCGGTCCCGGTGGAGCGGCTTGGCGAATTTGTCCGTGAGATGGAAAGAATCTTCCATGAACATAACACTGAAGGAGATTTCTACGCGCATGGCTCAGCGGGTTGTTTACACGTCCGTCCTTTACTTAATCTGAAACGACCAAAGGATATAAATTCACTTCGTTCAATTGCAAATGCAGCTGTAGAACTCGTGATCGGCTTGGGTGGGTCGGTCAGTGGCGAGCACGGCGATGGCCTGGCTCGATCGGAATGGCTGGAAAGTATGTATGGACCACAGATAATGCAAGCTTTTGGCGATCTCAAGCGAGCAGCCGATCCGGAAGGGTTGCTTAACCCTGGAAAGATCGTGGATGCCCAGGCGATGGACCAAAACTTCCGCTTCGGTCCCAATTACCGAATGAGTGCCTGGGCGCCGGTTATGGATTTCACGTCACAGGGAGGCTTTTCCGGGGCAGTCGAGATGTGCAATGGAGCTGGCGTTTGCCGAAAAGCAGAAAGCGTCATGTGCCCATCATTTCAAGCCGTCAGGGATGAAATGCATAGTACCCGCGGTAGGGCGAACCTGTTAAGAGCGCTGTTTTCTGGGGAATTGCCATTCACGTCTCAATCCATGGATACGCTGTATCAGGCTCTGGACCTCTGTCTGGCATGCAAAGGTTGCAAAGCCGAATGCCCTTCTGCTGTCGACATGGCGAAGCTAAAATATGAATTCCTGCACCATTATTACGGGAGCCTTTCAAGGAAAAGGCACCCTTTAAGAGACTATATGTTCGCTTACATTGGGCAGTTAGCTTATCAAGGTCAAGCTTTTGCTCCAATCGTTAATAAAACTATGGCTGGCTTTCATGAAACTGGGGTAGGGGAACGGTTGTTGGGTCTATCCAGGAACCGACGATTTCCGGAATTAAGTCGTCGAGTCCGGAGTGATACGGTTTCCCGAGATCACATGAAAGGAATCGACTTCGAGGACACTGTTCTCTTCTTGCCTGATGCCTTCACTCGTTATTTCCAACCTCAGGTCGAACAGGCGGCGTTTAATATACTCAGTGCTGCCGGCTGCAGAGTGATCGAGCTTCCTATTATTGGAGCAGGCAGGACTTTGATTTCGAAGGGCTTCCTGAAACAGGCACAAACACATGCACAAAAAGTGGTCGACATCATCGCCCAAACCGATCGCTCAGGAGTCTTACCCGTGATCGGCCTAGAACCATCCGAAATATACACGCTTAAAGATGAATACCGGGATTTGCTCCCTGGGAATGTACAGGTACTTCGGTTGACAGAACGAACTTTCATGATCGATGAATTTCTGATACGACCAGGTGAGGATAATAACAATCGAATTTTTCGCATAGTCGATCAAATTCCTGGGCAAACTCATCCCGTGGAACAGGTTTTACTGCACGGTCACTGCTATCAAAAAGCTCAGCCACCACACGTCGATGGTTACCCGATCGGAGTATCGGCTACCAGCGCTACCCTGGAGGGGATGGGGTATCAGGTGAATGTGATCGAAGCGGGGTGTTGTGGCATGGCTGGAGCTTTTGGATATGAGGCGGAGCATTATGCGGTGTCTATGCAGATTGGTGAAATCGCGTTGTTCCCTGCTGTACGAAAGGCGAATGAGAATACCCACATTTCGGCGTGTGGGACCTCTTGCCAGGCACAAATCAAGGATGGCACCGGGAAAGAAGCGCTTCACCCTGTACAACTGATGGAGAAAATACTCCAAGAGCGATATGCAAAACAACAAAGTATTCTCGAATTGGGTTGAAATCGAACTCTCGGCAATCGAGGATAACATCCGCGCGATGCGAAGGATCTGTGAGGTTCCCATCATGGCTGTTGTCAAAGCCAACGGCTACGGTCACGGTGCCATATCTGTTGCGCGCGCAGCAACTCAGGGCGGTGCAGCGTGGTTCGGTGTGGCTCGCATCGAGGAAGCCCTGGAATTGCGCCGCGGCGGGATCGAATCCCCGATCCTGGTACTCGGTTTTACCTCGCCAGGCAGCTACATTGAAGCTGTAACCCAACGTATCTCCATGAGTGTGTGGACACGAGATCAAATCAAGGAAATATCAATTGCTGCCTTGCAAGCTGGCCTGCCAGCACATATTCATTTGAAGGTAGATACCGGGATGAGCCGGCTAGGTGTTCCCTCTCACGAAGCGTACCAGTTAGCCAAAGTAATTCAACGTATCGAGGGAGTTTTCTTCGAGGGTATATTTACCCATTTCGCACGTGCCGACGAGATCGATCGCTACTATACTGACTTACAAGAGCAGAGATTCCAGAAGGTGATCGATCAAATTAAAGCGACCGGGCTCGAGCCCCCGCTGGTACACGCTGCGAACTCTGCAGCTACGTTAGTACGTCCCAGTTCAAGATTTAACCTGGTCAGGACCGGGATTGCAATATATGGGTTGAATCCCTCCAAGGAATGCAAACTACCTCCAGGTTTTCGACCCTCTCTGGCCTGGAAATCCATTCTGACTCAGGTTAAGGTATTACCCCCTTGTACTGGTGTAAGTTACGGTTCGGAATACATCACCAAATCCAGGGAACGAATCGGGACCGTGCCGGTCGGATATGCTGACGGATTCCGGAGGGTACAAGGGAATAAAATTCTTGTCCACGGTATACGCGTGCCGGTTGTTGGCCGGGTATGCATGGATCAGATCTCGGTCCAACTGGATTCGGTTCCAGAAGCAGAGGCCGGGGATGAGGTAATTCTAGTTGGAAAACAAGGCGAGTCGCGGATAACTGCGGACGACCTTGCAGAGTGTTGGGGAACGGTCAATTACGAAGTTGTGTGTGGGATTGGCTCCAGGGTGCCAAGGTTGTACATTGAAGGTTAATAAAAACGGTCTCTTGGCGATGACCTACTCTCCCGGGGGGTTGCCCCCCGAGTACCATCAGCGCTGACGGGCTTAACGACCGGGTTCGAGATGTAACCGGGTGGACCCCCGTCGCTCCAATCACCAAGAGACCGAATTCACACAGTGGATAGCAGAAGGAGAAGGTTCGAGTTCTCCGCACCACAGGCAAGTCCTCGGCCATTAGTACGGCTTGGCTGAACGCATTGCTGCGCTTACACCGGCCGCCTATCCAGCAGGTGGTCTACCTGCGGCCTTACCCCTGGGCTTGCGCTCAGGGTGAGGGACCTCATCTTGGAGCGAGTTTCCCACTTAGATGCTTTCAGCGGTTATCTCTGCCAGACCTGGCTACCCAGCGATGCCGTTGGCACGACAACTGGCACACTAGCGGTCTGTCCACCCCGGTCCTCTCGTACTAGGGGCAGCTCTCCTCAAGTCCCTTGCGCCCACAGCGGATAGAGACCGACCTGTCTCACGACGGTCTGAACCCAGCTCGCGTACCGCTTTAACGGGCGAACAGCCCGACCCTTGGGACCTTATCCAGCCCCAGGATGCGATGAGCCGACATCGAGGTGCCGAGCGAAGTCGTCGATATGGACTCTTGGACTTCACCAGCCTGTTATCCCCGGGGTAGCTTTTATCCGATGAGCCACGGCCCTTCCACTCGGTACCGTGGGATCACTAAGCCCGACTTTCGTCTCTGCTCGACGCGTTGGTCTTGCAGTCAAGCTCCCTTGTGCCTTTACACTCTCCGGCTGGTTTCCATTCAGCCTGAGGGAACCTTTGGGCGCCTCCGTTACCTTTTAGGAGGCGACCGCCCCAGTCAAACTGCCCACCTGGCACGGTCCCCCACCCGGATGCACGGTGTGGGGTTAGGGTCTAGACACCATCAGGGTGGTATTTCACCGGCGGCTCCACCGAGGCTGGCGCCCCAGTTTCATTGCCTCCCACCTATCCTACACAGACCATGCCCAAACTCAATGCCAAGTTGCAGTAAAGCTCCACGGGGTCTTTTTGTCCTGCTGCGGGTAATGCGCATCTTCACGCATAGTTCAATTTCACCGGGCCCTTCGTCGAGACAGTGCTCTGATTGTTACGCCGTTCGTGCGGGTCGGAACTTACCCGACAAGGAATTTCGCTACCTTAGGACCGTTATAGTTACGGCCGCCGTTCACCGGGGCTTCGGTTCGCAGCTTCGAACGACCTCAGCCGTCCTGACCGCTCCCCTTAACCTTCCGGCACTGGGCAGGCGTCAGCCCCTATACGTCGCCTTTCGGCTTCGCAGAGACCTGTGGTTTTGTTAACCAGTCACCAGAGCCTTTTCACTGCGACCTGCCCGGGCTCCAGATGTTCACCTTTCACCCAGACAGGCACCCCTTCTCCCGAAGTTACGGGGCTAATTTGCCTAATTCCTTAACGAAGGTTCTCCCGTTCGCCTTGGTATACTCTACCCATCTACCTGTGTCGGTTTGCGGTACGGTCACCCTGGCTTCATCACTTAGAAGCTTTTCTCGGCAGCCTGGCTCAGCCACTTCTGCCTCAGGGGCTCGCTCTCGTGCCTCGGCTCGGCCCACGGATTTGCCGGTGGGCTTCTTCGCCTACACACTTCCACCTGCTCGACCATTCGCAGGCTGGCTTACCCGGCTGCGTCCCTCCTTCGCTCCACCTGGGTGGTTCCGGAATGTTGACCGGATGTCCATCGCCTACGCCTCCCGGCCTCGGCTAAGGACCGACTAACCCGACGCGGATTGACCTGCCGTCGGAAACCTTAGATTTACGGCGAACACGGTTCTCACGTGTTTTTCGCTACTCATGCCTGCATTCTCACTTCTGCTCGCTCCAGCCGTCCTTTCAGTCGACCTTCCTCGCTCGCAGAACGCTCCCCTACCGCGGGCGCATTCACATGCGCTCGCCCATGGCTTCGGTGGCAGACTTAGCCCCGTTACGTTTTCCGCGCAAGACCGCTTGACCAGTGAGCTATTACGCACTCTTTGAAGGGTGGCTGCTTCTAAGCCAACCTCCTGGTTGTCTCGGTAGTCTCACATCGTTTCCCACTTAGTCTGCACTTCGGGACCTTAGCCGATGGTCTGGGCTCTTTCCCTTTCGACCACGAAACTCATCTCCCGTGGTCCGACTGCCAGGCTCAAAGTGGCGGCATTCGGAGTTTGGTTGGGTTTGGTAAGCAGTAAGCCCCCTAGCCCATCCAGTGCTCTACCTCCGCCACTGACCACCTGACGCTAGCCCTAAAGCTATTTCGGGGAGAACAAGCTATCTCCGGGTTCGGTTGGCATATCACCCCTACCCACAACTCATCCCCTAATTTTGCAACATTAGTGGGTGCGGGCTTCCACGGGCGGTTAGACCCGTTTCACCCTGGTCATGGGTAGCTCACCCGGTTTCGTGTCTAATCCTCGCCACATGCGTTGCTTGCAACGCTCGCCCTCTTCAGACTCGCTTTCGCTGCGGCTCCGGGTGTCACTCCCTTAGCCTCGCCACGAGGATTAACTCGCAGGCTCATTCTCCAAAAGGCACGCCCTCAGGCCTGGCGGCGCACTGCCGGCTTTCACCGGCGCACCGTCCCGCCATTCGCCCTCCGACTGCTTGTAGGTCCATGGTTTCAGGCTCTATTTCACTCCCCTCACCGGGGTACTTTTCACCTTTCCCTCACGGTACTTGTGCACTATCGGTCGCCAAACGTATTTAGCCTTGGAGAGTGGTCTCCCCAGTTTCCCACCGGATTAGCGTGCCCGGTGGTACTCAGGTTCCCGGCGGGAGCCAGTCAACTTTCGCCTACGGGACTGTTACCCTCTGCGGTTGGCTTTCCCATACCATTCGACTAGTCGACCGGTTGCTCACTCCCATCTGCCGGGCCCTACAACCCCATCCTTTTTCAGGATGGTTTGGGCTGTTCCCCTTTCGCTCGCCACTACTCGGGGAATGCTCTCTTTTCCTCTGGGTACTAAGATGTTTCAGTTCCCCAGGTTCCCTTCGCCAGGCCTATGTGTTCAACCTGGCGATGCCGTCGGTTCGCAACGGCGGGTTTCCCCATTCGGATATCCCCGGATCGTAGCCTGTACACGGCTCCCCGAGGCTTTTCGCAGTGTCCCACGTCCTTCTTCGGCGTTTGGCGCCTAGGCATCCTCCATGAACCCTTACTAACTTGCTCACGTGATGCGGAGAAATCGAACCTCTTCGCTTATTCTGCTATTCTCTTGTTAAGGTGCTGCCTGCCGCTTGCTCAGCGCCAGTCGGCTGCCCTCCCCCCACCAGAACACCCAACTGCCGCTCAACTCACCACACAGGCCCAGCTCTCCGCCGGGCCTGTGTCCGCCATATGCCAGAGAGATAATGTTCTTTAGTCTACGTCGATAAAAAACTGCACTTTGCTTGTTATCCTCGATTGTAACGACATCTTAGCAACTGAGGAGTGATAGGGAGGGGGAGAGAGGCTGAGATGTCTCGGCACGACTGCGAGACGTCGAGCCTGGAAGGTCTGTCCGCAGTGTCTGTCTGCAGACCGTCCTTCATGGCTCCTAGAAAGGAGGTGATCCAGGCGCACCTTCCGGTACACCTACCTTGTTACGACTTCGTCCCAGTCACCAGCCCCACCTTCGACGGCTCCTCCCTGACGGTTAGGATACCGGCTTCAGGTGTTGCCAGCTCCCATGACGTGACGGGCGGTGTGTGCAAGGCCCGGGAACGTATTCACCGCACTATGGCTGACGCGCGGTTACTAGCAACTCCGACTTCATGCAGGCGAGTCGCAGCCTGCAATCCGAACTGAGACCGGCTTTCGGGATTGGCTCTACCTCGCGGCTTTGCGACCCATTGTACCGGCCATTGTAGCGTGTGTGTAGCCCCGGATATCAAGGCCATGCTGACTTGACGTCATCCCCGCCTTCCTCCGGCACTAAACCGGCAGTCCTGGATGACACTGGTAACATCCAGCAAGGGTTGCGCTCGTTACCGGACTTAACCGGACATCTCACGACACGAGCTGACGACAGCCATGCAGCACCTGTTCAGGCTCCCCGAAGGGTCGGTCCACTTTCGTTTCCCTACCACCTGTATGTCAAACCCGGGTAAGGTTCTTCGCGTAGCATCGAATTAAACCACACGCTCCGCTGCTTGTGCGGGCCCCCGCCAATTCCTTTGAGTTTTAACCTTGCGGCCGTAATCCCCAGGCGGTGAACTTCACGCGTTTGCTCCGGCACTGGCAGGTTTCACCCCACCAACGCCAAGTTCACATCGTTTACGGCTAGGACTACCGGGGTATCTAATCCCGTTCGCTCCCCTAGCTTTCGCATCTGAGCGTCAGGTGCGGCCCAGGAGGCCGCTTTCGCCACTGGTGTTCCTCCCGATCTCTACGCATTTCACCACTACACCGGGAATTCCACCTCCCTCTACCGCCCTCTAGCCAGGCAGTCTTGAACGACCTCTCCCAGTTGAGCCGGAAGCTTTCACGTCCAACTTACCCAGCCGCCTGCATGCGCTTTACGCCCAGTAAATTCGGATAACGCTCGGATCCTACGTGTTACCGCGGCTGCTGGCACGTAGTTAGCCGATCCTTCTTCCTGGAGTACCGTCCTTCCTCTTCCTCCAGAAAAGCCCTTTACAACCCGAAGGCCTTCATCGGGCACGCGGCGTTGCTGCATCAGGCTTGCGCCCATTGTGCAATATTCCCTACTGCTGCCACCCGTAGGTGTCTGGCCCGTGTTTCAGTGCCAGTGTGGGGGGTCACCCTCTCAGGTCCCCTACCCGTCGTCGCCTTGGTAGGCCGTTACCCTACCAACTGGCTGATGGGACGCAGGCCCCTCCCAAAGCAGATCACTCCTTTTTTCCCGCAGTCTCTAACCCGCAGGACTTCATGGGGTATTAGCAGCCCTTTCGAACTGTTATCCCCCGCTTCGGGGTAGGTCACCAACGCGTTACTCACCCGTTCGCCACTGGAAGTGTCACCAAAGTCACACTCCCCGTCCGACTTGCATGTATTAGGCACGCCGCCAGCGTTCATCCTGAGCCAGGATCAAACTCTCCGCATTACCTTTTTCTCTGCATCTTGCGATGCTGAAGTTCTTCCTTACCTCTTCAGCCTCGCGCGGTTGCCCTTCCTATCACTCTTCAGTTGTTAAGGTTCTGCCTGCCAAAGCGGGCTGGATATTTTCAGCCCGAATTGCGCTTGTCAAGGCGCTTACAGACCAAATCGCCGATGTCGTTGCCAACATCGGCCTCTCGAACCCGACCTAACAGTCGCGGTCCTTGACGCAGGAGCATCTCCAATTGTAACGATCTTCCCTGGTTGGGGCGAGATCTACCATATTAGCGCGAACTTAAATTATAAGTCAATTCACCAGCCTGTCAAGGGCTTTGTTGTTGTTTTTGTTG
>Ga0233416_10000572_pt1 | contig 11442 bp, 11 predicted proteins | sample Sediment_Towuti__2_FD_188638 | JGI IMG/M metagenome (GOLD analysis project Ga0233416, IMG submission 188638) | Sediment microbial communities from Lake Towuti, South Sulawesi, Indonesia - Sediment_Towuti_2014_0_MG | ecosystem: Environmental > Aquatic > Freshwater > Lake > Sediment | place... | reverse complement strand
CCCGGCCAGTCTGGTCGCAGACGAGCCGATCACGTTCGAGTCTGACACCGGCCCCTGGTCTCCTCAGAATTACGATCTGCAGTTTCACGGGATCGTCACAGTGCGGACGGCACTGGAGCAATCGCTCAACGTGCCGGCGGTTCGGATCGCCCAGTCCGTCGGGCCCAAACGCATCAGTCGGACGGTCCACGACTTGGGGGTCCGCAGCCCGCTGGCCCGGGACCTCTCGTTGGCCCTGGGCAGTTCCGTGGTCTCGCTGCTGGAAATCACCTCGGCCTTCGGCGCCTTGTCCCAGGGAGGCCTCGTCGTGGCCCCGACCGCGATTCGCAGCGTGCTGGCGGAAAACGGCGATCCGCTGTGGCATGCGACGCCCGACCAGCACCAAGCCGTGTCCTCGGAGGCGGCCTACCTTGTGACCTCGCTCATGAAGGGAGTGGTGGAGCGGGGGACGGCGGCAAAGGCCAGGACGATGGGGTTGCGGGGGATCGTGGCCGGAAAAACCGGCACGACAGACGGCTACCGGGATGCCTGGTTTGTCGGGTACACGCCCGACCTCGTGATCGGGGTTTGGGTCGGCTTTGACGACGAGCAGGCCCTGGGTCTTACCGGGTCGCAAGCGGCGCTCCCCCTCTGGACGGCGTTCGCCCGCCGGGTGATTCCGTCGGACTCCCCCGACTTCGCGGTCCCGCCGGGGATCGTGACGCGCGAAATCGATCCGGCGACCGGCCAGCTGGCGACCTCCAACTGTCCGGAGCGGGTCGCCGAAGTCTTCATCGAGGACGCGGCGCCGACGGTCTATTGCGAGGTCCACGGAGCGGGGTTCTGGGAGCGGTTCCGGCACTCGATAGGATTATAGCCGCTGGATCGAGCCATCCCCGTAACCTTTTCCCCATCCGGCGCGACTTGACGGAAGAGGGCGGTGTCCGACCCGGCCGAGCCCGTGGGTCGAGCCCCTGCGCGAGGGGTGAGCGGCCGCGGCCCTCTCGTGCAATGCCGATCGCGGGCGCGGTAGGATGTGACGGCTGGACTGGTCAGGCGACCTCGTCCGGCCGGCTTGGGGTCAGACGCCGGTGTCTGATGATGTTGAGATTATCCACCGGGTGCTGGGCGGGGAGATCGACCTCTTCGCGGAGTTGATCGCCCGGTACCAGCAGCATGTGGCAAGGATCGTCAGCCGGCACGTGCCGCGCGACCGGGTGGCGGAGGTCGCCCACGACGTGTTCGTCCGGGCGTACGGGGGCCTGGCGGGTTATGCCGGCGACGCCCCGTTCGAGCATTGGTTGTCGAAAATCGCCGTTCGGACCTGCTATCACTTTTGGCGCGTCTCGGGACGGCAAGAACTGCCGGTCAGCGCGCTGACCGAGGAGCATCAGCAGTGGATGGAACGGGTACTGGCGGCGGAATCGGACGACCGGTTTCGTGAGCAAGCCAAACGACGAGAGGCGGCAGAGCTGTCGCAGTGGGCCTTGAGCCATCTCTCGGCCGAGAACCGGCTCGTGCTGACCCTGATGTATCTCGACGGCCATTCCGCTCGGGAGGCGGCCGGCCTGTTGGGATGGAGCATCGCCAAGGTGAAGGTGCGGGCGCATCGGGCCCGGCAGTCCCTTCGCAAACTGTTGGTTGACGGATGGGAGCGGAAGGACCATGACACCACTCAGTGACCAAGACCTCGAGAAGTTGGAACGTGCGCTGGCAGAGGCTCACCGCTCGCGCCCGGAGCCTTCGCTCGGTGCGGCCTGGGCCGGACAGGTCTTGCGGGACATCCGCCGGGAGGCCGCAAGACCCTGGAGGGCGATGGCCTCCCCCGGGATCGCCCGGCTCCTGAGGCGGGTGGCTGCGATCGCGGCCGTGCTGGCCTTGGTTCTCGCCGGCTTTCTGGTGGTGGACGCCGGCGAGGACACAGTCGAGCTCGCGGCGCTCTTGTCGGAGGAGGTCGAGACGGGGGAACCTCTTGTCGAGTAGGGAGGACGTTATGCAGCAGGCACCGGGTATGACTCGCGGAAAACTCTGGACCGGGCTCATCGTGCTGTTCCTGACCGGGACGATGGCGGGCATCGCCGGAACCAGCCTCTTTCACAAGTATGATCGCCAGCACCGGTGGGAGCAGGGACCGGCCGCCACTCAGGAGCGGATCATGAACCGCCTGACGCGGGAATTATCGTTGAAGTCCGCTCAGCAGGCCGAGATCGAGCCCATCGTCAGGAAGGTGCATCTGGAGATCCTGAAGCTGCGCGACCGCCATCAGCCGGAAGTCGAGAAGATCCTCACCCACGGCATCGCCGACCTGAAGACCAAGTTGTCCACGGACCAGCAGGCGAGACTGGATGGGCTGTACGCAAAGCTCGAACGGCGCTGGCAGGCTTCGCGGGACTATCTGCGGGCCGCCCAGGACCGATTGTGAGATTCGGTGTGAGGTACGTTGGCCATGTCCTCCGTCTCACGACGAGGCCGGGCGTGCTTTCGGCGAGTCCCTCTGTCCGAGCGCTAACGATCGCAACGACAGTCCCGCGAGGGCCTCTTGGACGGCCTCATCGCGCCGACGCAGCACGTCATGGACGGGATCACTTGAGTCGTTCAGGCCCGGCACCCCTGGGGGACCTCCTCCCCGTGCTCCGTCCAGGATCTCGTTGACGGAGATCAATTCAGGCGGCTTCACCAGACTCACGCCTTCAGGCTCAGCGATGCGGCCGAGAATTCCCTGCGCCACAAGGCGGTCAATCTGCTCTTCAACGAGGGTGACGGGAAGGTTGAGCTCAATTGCCAGCTCGAGCGGACGAGGAGGCGGCTGCCCCTTCAGATAACGACGAGTCAGGGCTACCAACAGGCTCAATACTAATCTTTCTTGGAATGCGTAGGGCTTCTGTTGCCAGAGCAGATGCGAGAGATACGCGGTGGGATGTTGATGAAAAAACGAGACTTGAGCGCCGATGAGCACAATCAGCCACCCGAAATAGAGCCATAAGAGAAACAGGATCAACACGGCAAAGCTGGAGTAGACTGCGCTGTAGCTCGCCGACCCCGCGACAAACTTCGCAAAAACCGTTCCCGCGATACCCCACAGGATGGCGGCGGACGTCCCGCCGACGAGTGCCGAGCTGACATGGACCTGCGTATAGGGAATGAACTTGTAGAAAAACGTGAACACCCCGCACAACAACAGAAATGGAACCAACTTGGCCAGCCAGACCAGCAGGAATCCGAACGGTTGGATCTCCAGGACACGCTGCACTAACGCATGGCTGTGGACAGACGCCAGCAACCCGAAGGCCGTGATCACCAGTAGCGGCCCGACCAGGACCACGCTCAAGTAGTCGGCGAATTTCCGCCCCCACGACCTCCCTTGCCGCACCTGCCAAATCGCGTTCAAGGCCTCTTCGATCTTATTGATGAGGGAGTACGTTGTATAAAACAAACCTGCTACGCCGACGATACCCAGCACCCCGACCTTGAGATTGTCCACGAAGCCGATGACGTTGGCCGTGATCTCCTTTCCCTTTGGACCCAAAGGGTCCAGCGCTTGGGCCAGCACCGGCTCGATCTGATGGTGCACCCCAAACGCCTTCAAGACCGAAAACATGACGGCAAGAAGGGGAACCAACGAGAGAAGTGTGGTGTAGACCAACCCGGCAGCTCGAGCGTCTAACAGGCGATGGCGAACTTCCAACGCCACCGCGATCGTCAGCCGAAGCGCCTGGAGGCCGACACGCTGGACGAAGTGGACAGTATCGAGATCAGCCGTCCACAGATCCTGCTTCACAAACTGTTTGATCTGTGCCGCCTTGCTCATGTTCAATCCCCACAAGCGCGAAAGGACCTCGCGATGATGCTGCTTACTTTGGCACGTCTGGTCGTGGGTCACGGACAAAGCCGCTGTGGTTGGGCATCTGCACGCCGGGCAGTGTCGTGGCGTTCAGGACTAGGTCCTCTTGGATGATCCCGTTCCGGTGCAGAATCCAGGCCACGACGGCATAGACCTCATCGGGCTTGAGCGACTGCGGCGCATTGTAGGGCATTGCGCGACGAATGTAATCGTAGAGCGTCGTCGCGTAGGGCCAATAGCTCCCCACGGTCTTGATCGGCCGCTCCGTCTTTAGCGTCCCTCGTCCGCCGACGAGCCGGTCCATCGGTCCCTCCACGCCGGTAGAGCCGTGGCAGGATGCGCACTTGGCCGCGAAGACCTCGGCGCCTTTGGCGACAGTACCCTGGCCTGGCGGCAGCCCCTCACCGGTCGGAGACACGTCTATGTCCCAGGCCTTCACCTGGGCCTCAGTGGGCGGTCGGCCCAAGCCATAGCCTGAGGGCTCTTGCGGTGCCTCGCCTGACCCCGTACAGGCGACCAAGACTCCGAGCGCTCCAACTGCCGCCAGCAGGTGACTCCTAAACGTGGACATTGCTCACGCCCCCATCCCGTGCCACCCTCCACCCTTGGATCGCGTTGTAGTGGTAGAGGGAGTTGAGTCCGCGGGCCTCGATCAGCGCCTCCCGGCTGGGTTGCACGTACCCGGTTTCATCCGTGCAGCGGGACATGAGAATCGCCTCACGTCCCTTCCATTGCCAGGGGAACCGGAAGTATGTGTGGCACTTCGGGAGAACCGGCTCTTGGAGCCGGGCGAGCCGCCAGACCCGTCCCCCGTCCGTGCTGATTTCCACTCTTGTCACCCGTCCTCGTCCGCTCCAGGCCAGTCCGCGGATCTCCACGAATCCGGGTCGAAGCTCCTGTCCGCCTGAGGGACTGGTGATCACCGATTTGGCTTCCATGACGAACGTGAACTGCCGCGCGATCCCATTCGGCATGAGATCGGTGTAGTGCGACGTTTCTTCGCGCGTCATAAACGGCGCGGTCCCCAGTTTCAGCCGACGCAGCCACTTGATACAGGCATTGCCTTCCCAGCCGGGGAGCAGCAAGCGCAAGGGATAGCCCTGCTCGGGTCGCAGGGCCTCCCCGTTCTGGGCATAGCAGAGCAGCGCTTCATCCATGACGGGGGCCAGGGGGACGCTGCGCGTCATCGCCGCGGCGTCGCTTCCCTCCGCCAGCATCCAGGTTGCCTCGAGCCTGAGCCCGACTTCACGCAAGACGGTGGCGAGCGCCACGCCGGTCCACTCGCTGGTACTCATCAACCCGTGCGTCTGCTGAACGGTCTGTCCACGGGGCTCGCGCCATTCGCCGGCGCCGTTGCCTGAACACTCGATGAAGGCCAACCGAGAGACGGCGGGGAAGCGTTTCAGGTCGTCCATCGTGAAGATCCTGGGCCGCGCCACCAGACCGTGGACCAGCAACCGGTGCCGGGCCGGATCGATCGTCGGCACCCCGTTGTGGTGACGCTCGAAGTGCAGGGCCGAGGGGGTCACGATCCCATGCAGCGTCTGCAGCGGGGTGAGCGAGTGGGAAGTGCCGGAAAGACGCGCCGCTTGCTCAAAGGCGGCCCGCTCCCCGTAGGGACTGGGCGGCGCGCCCGGCACCCGCGTGGGATCCCCCGGAGCGACCGGCTGCTCCGCGGCCTCGGCCGCGCGGCCCGGCAGGAGGGCTTGTGCCGCTGCCAACCCCAGCAGTGAAGCGGCCGCGGTTAGAAAGTTTCGTCGGTCCAGTGCGCGATCGATTTTTTCATTTTTCATGTTCGCCTCACAGCTTCCGCCTCACGTTTACGAGAACCGGACATCCACCGTACCATAGCCAGCGAGCCGGAGCCAGAGGCAGATTCCCACCAGGGCGACCATCAGGGCCAGCGTTGCATAGTCAGCGAGTCGCATCCGGAGCTCCAGAAATCCGTGCCGCACGGCTCCCGGCCCAAATCCCTTCGATTCCAGCGCCATCGTCAGCAGCCGCGTGTGTCTGAGCGTGTGCCCGATCAGGGGAACGATCAGCGGCGCGTACCGGCGGATGCGCGCCAAGGCGTGTCCCGCCCCGAGGTCCAGCCCGCGGGCGCGCTGGGCCTGCACGATGAGGCCGGCCGCCCCGATCAGACTCGGCACCCACCGAAAGGCCAGCGACAGGGCGAACGCCATCGGCCCCGGCAGGCCCAGCCGCTGAAGGGCCAGGGTAAACTCCTCGATCCTGGTGGTGGAGAGCAGCAAGATCCCTCCCAGCAACATCACGTCCAGCCTCAGGCCCATCGCAAACCCGTACCCGACCGCCTCGCTCGTCAGCGTCAATGCGCCCATGTTGATCACGGGGGTCCGTCCCGTCACGAAGAGCGGCCAGAGCAGCAGGCAATAGAGGAACAGCAGGGTCAGCAGGAGCCACATCTTCCGGAGGTTCGGCAAGGCCTCGGCAGAAACGATCGCTATGACGACGAGGATGGTCGGGACGACCAGATAACGGGGGTCCGAGAAGATCAGCGCGAGCGCAAAGATCCCCAAGAGGCTCACGACCTTCGTCCTTGCATCCAGCCGGTGGAGCCAGGTATCAGAGTCGAGATAGAGGAAAAATTGATTCATGATCCTTCACCTCTTTCGCAGCGCAGCCTTGACCTCATCCACGGTCAAGAGCGTATGGCCCCAGCGCGCCGCGAAGCGCGTCACGGAGGGCACTTCCAGGCCGGCAGAGGTGGAGAATTGAGGATCCGTCAAAGTCCGAAAGACCGCACGGGTGGGACCGTCGGCCACGATCCGGCCGTTCGACATCGCCATGCAGCGTGTGGCATGCGCGGCCACCAGGGAGAGCGTGTGCGTGATGATGACAATCGTGTGCCCATGCTGGTTCAGGTGCCGGAGCATGCGCATCATGCGGTCCGTTTGTTCGGCGTCCAGGCCGGTCGTCGGCTCATCGAAGATCAGGATGCGGGGGCGCGCCGCCAGGACCGACGCGACAGCGACCCGCTGACGGTCGCCCTTGGTCAGCGAGAACGGATCCAGCTTCCGGATCTCCGACCCGCTCAACCCGACCGCGTCGAGCGCCTCGGCCACGCGCCGCTCACAGTCCTCCGGCGCGAAGCCGAGGTTGCGGACGCCGAACGCCACTTCCTCGCCCACGGTCTCGGCGAAAATCTGATGGTCGGGATTCTGGAAGACGTACCCGACCGTGGTGGCCAGTTGGCCGGCACGCAGAGTCCTCGTGTCCCTGCCGTCCACCAGCACGCGGCCGCTGGTAGGGCTGGCGAGGCCGCCGAGCAGCATGGCCAGCGTGCTCTTCCCGGACCCGTTGCGGCCGATGATCGCCACGAACTCGCCGTCGTGAATTGTGAGGGACACCTCCGAGACAGCGGGTGAGCCCCGCTGATATTCGTACGAGACCCGCTGAACGTCGATGACCGCAGGACCGATGGGAGGTGCTGCAGTCTGCGTGCTGCTCTCGGGAGCGGTAATCGTCAAGCCATGCTCGTCGGCCGCGTGCCAGGCCTCTTCGACGGTCATCGGCGGCTCTTCCAGCTTGAGCCCGGCGAGGCAGCTCACCAATGGCGGTGGACGAATCCCATGCCATGGCGGGACGTCGGGGTCGCTGAACAGGAGCCGTGGCGAGCCGTCCCAGACCACCGCCCCATGATCCAATATGCAGACACGGTCGGCGGTGACCGCGTCTTCCGGGTCGTGCTGAGCGACGATCAGCGCCGTCCCTGTCGCTTTCATGGATGCCAGCAGGGAGGCAAGCGCCCGCCGTCCCTCCGGATCCAGGTCGGTCGTGGGCTCATCCAGCACGACGAGGGCGGGTTCCCGGATCAGGATCGAGGCGATCACCAGACGCTGGCGCTGCCCGCCCGAGAGTGAAAGGGGATCCCGATGCGCCAGGCCTGATAGGCCGACCCGTGCGAGGGCCTGCTCGATCCGGCTCCCCATCGCGGCAGGCGACAGTCGCACGGGATGATGCTCGAGCGGGAAGGCCAGCTCCATCGCCACGTTGGTGGAGAGCAGCTGCGCCTCAAAATCCTGAAAGACGAGCCCGACCGTGCCGGCCTGCTGCCACACGGGTCGGGCAGCCGTGTCGCGCCCATTGATGGTCACTCGTCCGGACCAGTGACCGGGAATCAACTGAGGCACAAGACCGTTCAGCGCATAGCAGAGGGTAGATTTTCCGACGCCGGTTCGGCCCATTAGCGCGACCGACTCACCTCGCTGGACCTTGAGCGAGATTCCGTTCAATGCAGGCTTCGTCGCGCCGACGTGGGTGAACGTGACTTGCTCGATCGACAGGAGGGCGAGGGGCGGGGGGCTAGGAGCGAGGGATAACGCGAAATCCTGTGATCTTCCTCCTCGCCCCGTGCCGGGGACCCGTTGCACTTCCGGGAGCAACGGGTGCCCCTCGTGCCCTGTGATGTCCTCATAGAGGAGCCCCCATCGTTTCACGCGCGGGTGCAGGAAGAACAATAGAGGAGGAGCCAGCAGGGTTCCCATCAGGAAATTGTTGAGGAAGATGGGTGGGACCACGATCCAGAAGGGGAGCAGGCCCAGGAGGTCCACGCCCCAGCCGATCACCAGCGCGCAGGCCATGGAGGCGATGAGGCAGATCATGGTGAATTCGAGGATCAGACGCCACGGCTTCGGAGCAGAGGCTCGCCCGGTGGAGAGCACCCTGAGATGCCCCCGCAGCAGGTGAGGCGCGTAGCCGTAGCAGAAGTTGCCAAGAAACCCGAACAGACTGCCCGGCCCCAACGTGCCGAAGCAGTCGCCGATCACGTTCCCGAAGGCCGCGCCCCAGGCGGCCACCGGACCGAACAGCAGCGAAGCCACGATGGGCACGGCATTGGCCGGCCGGAGTTCCACAAAACCGGGGATGAGCGGAATCCCGACCTTGAAGGGGATCAAGATGGCGGCATAGACCGCAGCGGTCTGCGCCACGAGCACGATCAGGCGCGTGTCGCGCCAAACGCCAAGCGGCTCCAGGACCGCGCCTCGCAGGGATCGACCGATCAAAGAGATGCCTCAGGGGTGAGCCACCCGGCCAAGGACCTTACACTGGTCGGGACGGACGGGTCAAACCGACTTCGTGAACTAGGGCGCCCCTGCGAAAGTAGGAATTGCGCTCGAGTGGGCGTTTCACTAGAATTGCCCCCCTGTCCCGATCCGTTCTCCAAAAAATCCTCTTACATTTCGTAATTGAAGGGAGGACCACATGCGACACAAGTGGAATGGTAGGTTGATAGGCAGTGTGCTGAGTTCGGTGGCTGTCGGATGGCTGGGAGCGGTAACCGTCTGGGCTGACCATTTCCAGCCCCTCTCGCCCAACCACACGAACTACGGCGTGGCCCAACTGAACTACGGCAATATTTCCCAGAGCGCGTTCGACAATAGCGAGATGCCCGCGTTCAAACTGATGAATCCGAACCATATCCCTCAGGCGGTGGCGGGGCTCATCTACTCCTCGGATCGGGGGCAGCAGCGTCAGCCATCTGAGGTGTTTCTCGGTTGCAAGGTGGATGTGCTCACACCCCATGGTTCGACAGACATTTCTGGGGCCGAACTTGTCGCTGCCGGAGTTCCGGACAACAGGCCTCTGTACGGCGAGTTCATCTGGGCTCCGATCGAGAAAGTGACTCTAAGAAGGGATGACGACGATGATGACAAGAAAGGTGATTGGAAGAGGCGGCGCATCGCGGATGGTCTCGGAGGAAGCGCCGTCATCGCTCGGGGTGAAGTGGAGGGGGAAGTCCGGCTTGCCCATCCCGGGTTGTTCTCACTGCCGTCGGACTCGGTCGTCGCCGGTCAACGACAAAAGGCGATCAACTGCATCTGCGCAGAACTTGCGGTCCAGGACTTGGACCCAAAGGTGTTCAGTGAGTTTGGGGTCACCTGTCCATAGATCAAGCAGGGCGAGAACAAACTGAGGCTAGCTCGGGGATGGCGGGCCTAGCAAGAAAGCGGAAATGACTTGGTCAAGGCGCGCCCCTGATGGCAGAATCACGGGCTGCGACTCGGGAAGGTGACGACGATGGCGCATCCCTGGAAATGGCTGTACTCGTTCGTCGTGCCCGGCGGCCTGGTGCTGCTGGCCGCATTGGCACTTCTCCGTCCTCGGGGGCTGCCGGACTGGTCGCTGTCGCTCGTATACGCCTATGCCTATATTTTTCTCGGAGCCGGCATTCTGCTCGGCTGGTACATGGGTCGCAGTCGGGTCCTGTTCGCCACCCTGGTGCTGGCCCTGGCCGACAGGGCCTTGATGCAGTTTTGGGCCGGTGAAGCCGCGACGGAGGCAGTCGGCCGCCTGGTCTTCAACTCAGTCGCGCTCCTGCTGCCGCTGAATTTCATGGCCCTTTCCTTCATCAAGGAGAGTCCCATGGTGAGCCGGCGGGAGATCCTGCGGCTTGGCCTGCTCCTCTTGCAGGCGGTGCTTGTCGCGTGGGTCGGTCTTTTCGGCCAGCCCGACGTAGCGGCCTCCTTGGAGTCCCCGATCGTTGACCCGCGGTATTCTCGCTGGACACCCATCGCCCAACCGGCGCTCTTGGCGTTCGGTGCGGCCTTCGTGCACCAAATGGCTCGCGCCATCCGGCTGAGGAACCCCCTGGAGCGTGGATTTGTCTGGGCACTGCTGGCGGCCTTCGTCGCGTTGCATACCACCCGAGCTGGGTGGTCCGCCACAAATTTTTTCGCGACCGCTTCGCTGATCCTCATCATGGCTACCTATCACGCGACACACGCATTCCTACACTACGACGAAGTGACCGGGGTGCGGAAGTGGGACGACTTGCAAGCGGCCATGCGCCGCCTGCACGGGCAGTTCGCGATCGCGATGGTGGATATCGATTATCTGAAAAAGGTCAACCAGCAGTTTGGACGTCTCGTCGGCGATCAGGTGCTGCGACATGTCGCCGCGAAGATTACCAAAATCTCGGGCGATGGGGAGGCCTTCTGTCACATGGCTGGAAAATTCGCAGTGATCTTCAGCGGAAAGACGCTGGCTGAGGCGGCTCCCCATCTGCAGGCTCTCAGGAAGGCGGTCGAAGCGTCGCCGTTTCCACTCCCTGCCCGTAGCCGCTCCCTCAAGAATCCGGATCTGGCGGGGGGAGACGATTTACACCAAAAAGACCTCCCGGTCACCATCACGATCGGCGTCGCTCATTCAGACCCTCGCAAAGTCACCGCCGACCAGGTGCTCAAGGCAGCTGAGCGGGCATTGGATCGCGCGAAGAAAGCCGGCCGCAATCAGGTGGCCGCATGAGCGCCTGCCGCACCTGAATCGTCCATCCCGCACGTTTCTGTACGGCATGCGTCATGTCGAGGGTAGCAAAGGGGACCCTTACGACATACCGTCGGTAGCCCACGCTCAGCATCTGAGTCCTACAGATCCCTCTTTCAAGCAGTTGCAGACGCCGATTTTTACCGGATTCTTATGGATTCAAAAGGGCATCGTTCTTGCTTCCCAAGTAGACCCGTGGGATACGTGATGTTATCGCACGGATGGACAGAAACCAAGCGGCCCGATGAGCTCTTCGGGCGGTCTGACCCTCGCCTGCGGATCTTGATGCCCTGCCTGGTGTCGTGGCAGGACCAACGGGTCTCCGGGACGGTCAGGAA
>Ga0233416_10000571_pt1 | contig 11445 bp, 15 predicted proteins | sample Sediment_Towuti__2_FD_188638 | JGI IMG/M metagenome (GOLD analysis project Ga0233416, IMG submission 188638) | Sediment microbial communities from Lake Towuti, South Sulawesi, Indonesia - Sediment_Towuti_2014_0_MG | ecosystem: Environmental > Aquatic > Freshwater > Lake > Sediment | place... | reverse complement strand
TAAGTACGCAACTTCGATATTGTCAGGCTGAATAGCGAGTGGAGCATTCACCACCCGGCAGGTAAACATCGCCACGGCAGGTAAACGATGGCCTGGCCATGAGGCAATCCCTTCCATACCCCGCAAGGTTCCCGGGCCAGCCGTTGCCGTGAAACAGCGCACGCCCGCCCGTGACCCACCGGCGATCGCCGCCATCACACCAACTTCTTCTTCACCGCGGTAGTATTCTTTTACGTACCCTTCGCCGTAAAGCACGCCGATGAGCTGCATCGTTTCGCTCTGCGGGGTGATCGGATAGGCAATGGCCAAATCCACACTGGAGCGCCGAACCGCCTCTTTTGCCGCTTCACTGCCCGTGATGAACTCTTTCGTGCGAGGGGCTTCAAGAAACATGTACTCCGGTGTGACCACTTTCTGCCTTTTTGCTTCGGCATGGGGATCCTTCCTTGCTGCACCCATTTCCACTTTGGGCGCGGCGACACTCGTGATGGGATCCCCTTGGGGATTGGTCTTTTGTTCAGCTTCGAGCGCTTCGCTCATGATGACACCTCTTAGCTAGATTGCCCGGGCTATTCGACCTGATTTAACCTTCACGCTTCATCTGCTCGGCGGAATGGCCAAAAGCAGCCGCACTTGCGGCGCCGACAGTTGCTGGCGCAAAAGCGAGAGGGCTGGTATGAGTTTTCCCCCCATGCACTCTCGATTGCGTACCGGTGAATCGTACGTTTTCCCCGTTATCGGGCAATTTGATGCCCATTTCTTCACGCACTCGCTTGAAGATCTGTGCGGTTTTTCTCAACTTCAGCACGTCCGAATCTCTGATCGTCAACATCGCATCTTCATGCCCCTGCTCTGCACAGATCGCCATGGTCAAACAGTTGGTCCCCGCACGAATCATCTTCAAGGTCAAGTTCGCATAATGGCAATGCACGCCGACGAAGATGCAGGCTTCGATCTTGTTACCCCAAATCGTCAAGTTCGGATGGTTCGGGTTAATGACCTCCTCCGGATCGATTTTCGGATACTTGGGACGATAATCCGGCATGGGGATGATCAGGACATCCGGAATTTGGGCCGCGATCTCGAGCAGTGCCTTAGCCTTCTCAACGGCATGTTCATTCCAAGCCCAGAGGACTAACGGCCCTGGGAAAATCGTCGCGTTGGGGCTGGTCAACATTTTACGGGCCATCTCCTCAATGACCTTGTCTTCGTTGGGCTCCAGCAACCCATAATACAGCCCCTCTCCCGGATCGGGGAGAGCGACCCCTAGCTGAGCCGCCGACGGCGGATGAAATCCGGCGGGACCGGGGACAATGATGCGTTCTCTTGTATCTGCCGTCGGTGCCACTCGCGTACCCCCCTAATTAATTACCGATCACAATCATCGGATTGGACAACTTGGCGACCGTCGTCTTCTCTTCATAACGGATGTTGTCGGTTACGGCAGCCAGCGGCAATTGATCGATCATCGTCATTTTGATGGCATTGTTTTTTGCCAGATTGTCGCAAACCCACACACAGAGCGCGCAGCCCTTGCACCGATCCACCGCCACATATGCGGAGCCGTACTTGAATCCCTGATCCTTCCCCATATCTTCGCTGTACTGAATGGTGTTCGCTTCGGGGCAGTACTGCGTACAAAGTTTGCAGCTCTTCGCGGCACAGATTTCAACACTGATATTGGCGACCAAATACATTGTGACTCCTTCGTACTACATCCTGGTTAGGCACTCACGGGCACACGGGTTTCTGACCGTTTGACCGACTCCGCAGCCCACCCGTGATCGACTGCGTAGTTCCAGCCGGCCTGAATCACGGCCACATTCTTATCGATCAACTCCTGCTTCTTTTTGAACTTCCGCTCGACGACACTGTCCAACGCCGCGGTTCCGCCGGATACGACGAATCCTTTGCCAAGGAATCGTTCCTTCACCGACTCCTCCAGAGCCGCGACAGTCGTGAGGCCCGTGATCGCCCCAATGGCGCCCATCAAGGCCATGTTCGTCGCAAGGTCCATCCCTGCAACTTGGAGGGACAGTTTGGTGGCGGGGAAATAATAGAGTTTTGCATGGCGCTCTTCCAGCTCGCGCGCCTGATCCCGGTGAAGAGAAATCGGCCCATCGCTATTGATCAGCGCGACGCCCTTTTCCTTCAACCCGAAGTAAAAGGGCATCGTATAGGACTTGCCGTGGGTAATGACCTGTGGATGGAAAATAATAATGATATGGGGGAACGTGATCTCCCCGATCTCGTAGATCGGCTCATCCGATACACGGACGTAGCTTTCGACCGGCGCCATCCGCTTTTCTGATCCATAAAATGGGACGATTGTGCTTTCTCCACCGGCATGAATCACTGCGGTGCTGAGAATATGTGACCCGGTCACGACACCTTGACCGCCGACCCCTGCCATCCGAATGTTGAAGCGTCTTGCCATGTCCGAGCCTCCCTCCTGGTCGCCTACGCCTTGTTTGGAATTGCCGCGGAAGGAGCAGCCGGCTTCGGGAGATACTCTTTGTAGCCATACCGCTCACTCAAATACTGCTTGGCCTCGTCGCTCACGTATTCCGTGAACTGGTACCGGTCATTCTCAACGGTTTTCGCATCTTCCATCACCTTGTCGGTCGGAATCGCGTACTCGATGTTGCAGGAGGTATAGGCCTGAATGTAAGAGGCTCCCACTTCGCGGGCAATCAGTACGGCTTTCTTGATGACGCTCTCGACTCGACGAGGGTTGTTTGGAACCACCGATGCGACATAAGCACAGCCTGCTACCTTCGCCATTTGCAACATGTCCATCTTCTCGAACTTCTTCCCCAGCGGGGCCATCTTCAGAACCGCGCCACGGTTGGTCATCCCGCTCTCCTGCCCACCAGTGTTGCCATACACTTCATTGTCCAGCATGATCGTCGTGAACCGTTCCTTTCGGAACCAGGAGTGGAGAACCTGCTGGAAGCCGATATCCGCCGTTCCCCCGTCTCCTGCCATGACCACCACGTCCTTCGGCTTGTCGCCGAAGCGTAGCCGCAGGCCGCGGGTCAATCCGCTCGCGACACCATTCTGATCTCCGTAGTTCCCATACACGAACGGGATCGCAGCCTGTGAAATCGCTAACCGCCCACAGCCTGCCGTTCCGACCGTGATGGTGTCTTCCGGGTTAGGAAAGGCGATCATCGCCAGTCGGATAAACAGAGTCATTGCGCACCCGGCACACATGGGATGTTCTTCGAGAATTTCCTTGAAGCTTCCCATTTGGGAAACTGTGACCTTTTTCCCGAAGGGGCCATGCTCGACCATGTCCCGATATTCCTTGGGCATAAACTTCTCAAAACCACTGGAAAACTTCACATAGTCAAGACTCATTGGAATACCTCCCTCTCCGGATTTTTAACGAAATTCTGGCCTATCGGGACGACACGGTTATGTGGCTAACCTGCACGAATTCAAGGCGAAAGAACCGGACCGACTCACTCATGCTTCTTGTCGCGAGGAGGTATCGTAACAAAGCCCAAAAAAGACTGTCAATGAGAAACGTCACCAAGTATCCGAGTCCTACATTGACCCGAACATCCTAGAACGTCCTGATAATCAAGACAACTTCTCATAAGGCCCACCCTATCAGAAAGAAGGCCCAGCATACGTCGAGTCCGTAGGCCATTGGCCCTAACATTTAGAGTTTCGCGATGTTGTCGTACCTGCTGAAGGCCCTTCCGGACGGTAGGGACGGAAAGAGAGATTGCCGATTCCATAAAACCTGTCTAGACTAGGCCTCATGCCGACGCACGTAATCATCCCAGGGGAAGACGAATGGGGTCAACAAACCGGTGGGGTCCATAAGCGCCCCCCGATACCGGACAACTCGCTCAAAGCCGAGTGTCCGAAATTCATGAGCCATGGCCCGTGCGGAGGAGTGCGAAAAGGAGGCTTCTGCGAGGTGTATCCCGAAATGCTTTGCCCCTGGGTCACTCTTTACATTGAATTGGAAAAAATCGGCCAAGTGGAATGGATGAAACAAGTCTGAACGGGAATGTTGGTGGGGATGCCTCACGTGCTCGCGCAACGCGCGGCCCGGGAAGGCCTTCGTTGGACGCGCGCAGTTGGAGGCACCTCCACCAACCCGTTTGTGATAGCCGAAGAAGGAGAGAATGAAGCGCAAAGGGTCGCGAAATACAATTCGGACGACAAGACACGGTTATAACGAGCGGCATGCAAAGAGCGGCATTGCCGCTCCACTTCCGGACATTGAAACATTCCCGAATCAGTACAAAGGTTACGAGATCACCATCGAAATCCCGGAGTATACGGCGATCTGTCCAAAGACCGGTCTTCCAGACTTCGGCACCATCACCGTGCACTATATGCCGGACAAGGAGTGCCTGGAGCTGAAGTCATTGAAAATGTATCTCCATGCCTATAGAAATCTCGGCATCTTCTATGAAAATGCCGTCAACCGCATCCTGCACGACGTCGTGAAAGCCTGCCGGCCTGTGTGGGCCAAAGTGACCGGCACCTTCGCCGCCCGTGGCGGACTCCGCAGCGTGATCGACGCGCGGTATCCCTAAACCCGTTATTCGTTAATCGTTACACGTTAACCGGCAACGAACGACCCTTGACGAGTGACACTCATCATTCATGGCTATCTATGCGATCGGCGACATCCAAGGTTGCGCAACACAACTGGCTCAGCTCGTCGAGCGTATCCGCTTCAACCCCCGATCAGATCAACTCTGGTTCGTCGGCGACCTGGTGAATCGCGGGCCGGACTCACTGAAGGTCCTCCGTTACATCAAAAGCCTTGGGGATTCAGCCGTCGTCGTGTTGGGTAATCACGACTTGTTCTTGCTGGCCGTGGCCGAGGACATGACGGTGATGCGCCCAGAAGACACCTTGCAGTCAATTCTTGCAGCGCCGGATCGTGATGAACTACTCGGCTGGCTACGCCAGCAACGTCTCCTCTACCGCGAACAACAGTTCGTGCTTGTCCATGCCGGCTTACTGCCGCAATGGTCGATGGATGAGGCCGAGGAACTGGCGCGTGAAGTCGAAACCGGGCTACGAGGCCCCTCTTACAGGAGTCTGCTTCGCGCCCTCTATCCCAGCAAACAGCTGCAGTGGTCTCCGAAACTGACCGGCCCGACCAGACTCGCCGCCATCATCAAAGTTTTCACGAGACTCCGGGCTTGTTCTGCTGATGGCATAATGGAGTCGTCGTACACGGGGCCACCGGATCATATACCCACCGGCTTTCTTCCCTGGTTCCGCATCCCTAGACGGAAACACCACGACACCACCATTGTCTGCGGACACTGGGCTTCGTTGGGACTCCTTTGCGAAGACCATCTCTTAGCCATCGACAGCGGCTGTATCTGGGGCCGGCAACTCACTGCTATTCGATTGGAAGACCGACAAGTCTTTCAAGTCAGCTGCCACGACATCGAGCATCGCGGTGACTGAACCAGAACCGCCCGACCCACATTGGCCTCGCTATTCGACCCGTCCGTTCCCCTCGTACCGTTTCGTCCCAGGGAGAACCCCACACCCGCGCCGTGATCCGACCGGCCATTCCTATGGACTGCCGGAGCCGAAACCAGCACCATTCCCTGCCGATCAATGGCACGCATCAGGCGACTATCTGTATGGAATCGATCTCTACAATTTCGCCTATTGGTGGGAATGTCACGAGGTTTTCGAAGGGCTGTGGCATGCAGTAGGGCACGACAGCGAGCAGGGAAACTTTTTCCAAGCCCTGATTCAACTCGCCGCCGCCAATCTCAAATCATTTCTGGGCAACCGCGTAGCAGCGCATAACCTCCTGCGCAGTGGAATCATTCGATTGCAGAAGGTTCTTCCTTCATATATGGGCATCGACGTGCTGCACCTAACCGAAGAGTTGCACACGAATCTGATCAACCCCCGCCCACATGCTCCACTCATCCGCATAGGCTCACGGTAAAAAGCACAGGAGTCGAGGGAACAAGGCTGCAGCTCCGCGGCTAACCCTCGTTCCACGCTTCACGCCTTACGTTTCACGGTTTTTGGAGCAGCCTGCTAGTGGTAGGATTCGGAGTCGCTCGGAAACTTGCCCTGCTCGACTTCCTCTTTGTAGCGGCAAAGGGCTTGCAACGCATCTGCTTTGAGGTGTGCATAGGGCTTCACAAACTTAGGCGCGAAATTGTCGAATAAGCCAAGCAGATCATAGAGCACAAGGACCTGGCCATCACAGTGCGGACCTGCGCCGATCCCGATGGTAGGAATGCCCACCTGTTCGGTAATGGTTTTGGCCAATTCGGCAGGAATCGCTTCAAGCACGATCCCAAAGGCCCCGGCTGCTTCAAGCGCTTTGGCATCGTCTACCATGGCAATCGCATGATCCGATTCTTTTCCTTGTACCTTGTAGCCGCCGAATCGATGGACGGATTGGGGGGTCATACCAAGATGCCCCAGCACCGGAATACCGATATTGGTCATCGCAGCCACCCGATCGGCAACAGCCGCCCCGCCTTCCATCTTGACGGCGTGAGCGCCAGCCTGTAGAAACCGTCCTGCGTTGCGAAGCGCGTCTTCCCTACTCGCTTGATAGGACATGAACGGCATATCGCCGATGACGAGCGCTCGTTCTGCCGCCCCTGCCACAAGTTTCGTGTGATAGAGCATATCGTCCATCGTCACGGATAATGTGTCGGCCTTCCCCTGGACGACGATACCCAGGGAATCACCGACCAGGATGACTTCGAGGCCAGCCTGTTCGACAATGCGCGCGAACAGTGCGTCGTACGCCGTCACGACGACAATTTTCTTCTTGTCGCGTTTGTGTCGTTGGAACTCAGGAATCGTCATCAGCCTACTTCTGCTTTCGTGATAATGTCAGCCAGCCGATGGGTCGCTTTGATCGCCATGATGTGGACCCCATCGCAGTAGGGTCTTACCGCTTTGATCGTCCGCACCGCGATATTCACCCCCACATCCTCCGCGCGCTCGGGGCCGGCAGCCCTGAGTTCGTCGATCATTTCCTGGGGAACTGATACGCCGGGAATATTGGCATTCATGAATTCTGCCATCTTGGCGTTCCGGAGGACAAGAATTCCCGCCAGTACCTTGGCCCCAAAAGGCCGCACCGCCTTCATGAAGGACGCAAACTGCTCCGGGTGATAGATGGCCTGCGTCTGAAAAAACTGGGCGCCGGCTTTGACCTTCACTTCGAACTTGGCGAGCATCGGACCGAGCGGATCTGCCTCCGGGGTCACAGCGGCTCCGATGGTAAACTGCGTGGCGCCATCCAATTTGTTTCCTGCGAAATCCTGCCCGTTGTTGAGCCCCTGCACGACCTGCATGACTTGAACTGAGTCCAGATCGTACACCGGTTTCGCTTCTTTGTGGTCCCCAACCGTCGGATAGTCTCCTGTGAGGCAAAGAATATTGCGGATGCCGAGCATGGAAGCGCCCATCAAGTCCGACTGCATCGCAATGCGGTTCCGGTCACGACAGGTGATCTGCATGACCGGGTCATGCCCAAGTTCGTACAGCAGTCGACAGACAGAGAGGGACCCGGCTCGCACGACAGCTGCCGTGTTGTCCGTCACGTTAACCCCGTGCACGCGCCCTATCAACTGTTTTGCATTCTCCAACACACCAGAAATATTGGTGCCTTTGGGGGGATTGTACTCAATCGTGACAGCAAACTGTCCGCTAGCGAGCACCTCCTTCAACCGCCTCGGCTCTCGGCTCATCTTCTTTCCATACCCCCCTGACACTTCACCCACTGTTGTAGGAGGATTGGGGGCTTCTACTGCGCGCATCGGACAAGCACAGCCGATTCCACCCGCCCATCCCCGCGTCGCCGAGACTCCGCTTTACCCGGGTCGTGCGCGTTCTGCGAGCAAGGGAGCGCCCATTCTCCTACAGCATTCCCGCCATTCTCTTCGCCGACTCCACCGTATTGTCCAGCAACATCGCGATCGTCATCGGCCCGACACCACCCGGCACAGGACTGATCCAGCCCGCCTTTTGGCTGACCGTTTCAAAGTCCACATCGCCAACGACTTTTCCATCGGGGAGCCGGTTCGTTCCGACATCGATGACAATCGCCCCTTCTCGGACCATGTCAGCCGTGACAAATTTGGCCTTCCCAATCGCTACCAGCAATAGCTCGGCTTCGCGGCACACCGCGGGAAGGTCTTTGGTCTTGGAATGACAAATTGTCACTGTGGCATTGCGTTGGAGCAGCATGAGGGCCAACGGCTTGCCGACGATATTGCTCCTCCCCAATACCACAGCACGTTTCCCCTCGATGCTCACGCCGGTAGATTCGATCATTTTGATCACGCCCTTCGGCGTGCAGGCTTCAAACATGGGATGCCCCTCAACCAGTCGACCGAAATTGTACGGATGAAACCCGTCTGCGTCCTTGTCGGGCGACACAGCTTCGAGAATCACTTTGCTGTCGATATGCTTCGGGAGCGGCAACTGAACCAAGATCCCATGGATCTTTGGATCAGCATTCTCTTTTGCGATCAAGGCCAACAACTCCGTCTGCGTCGTACTCGCCGGCAGTTTGTAATCATCGATATAGATGCCCGCCGCGTCACAGGCCTTCTGTTTGCTCTTCACATAGAGATGCGAGGCAGGATCGTCACCTACCAGAATCGTCGCCAGACCCGGTTTGACCCCCGTCTTAGCCAAAACCGCCGCCGATTCGGCTATGAGTCCCTCCCGGACCCGCAATGCCAATGCTTTGCCGTCGATCAATCGTGCTGCCACAGGTTCCTCCTCCCTCAAGAAACCGTCAGAAAAAGTGCACGGCACCATAACAGGGCATTTTTGATCAAGTCAACGTGCGCAGCCACGTGAGGCGTCAGGAGTGAGGGGCGTCCCTTTCTTGACAGGTTCTTCGCTTGACAGCTACGATGGATCGGTCAACCAAGATCAACCGCCATCGGGCTTGTGAGCACAACCTCCTCCGTGATGTCCCTTCTCACCAGCGTCATCCGCCATCCCGCAGCCTGGCTCGTCTGGATCGCATCCACGGCGATGGTCAGCCCGCTCGGCGCTCAGATCACCGTGACGGAACTCCAATCTCCCTATAGTTTTGTGAGTGACCCCATCGAGAAGGGCTATTTCATTTCGAGCGTGAACGGGGAGGCAGAGAGCGCCGACAACAACGGGTTTATCACCAAACTCGACCCTCACGGCAAGCTCCTGAGTCTGAAATTCATCCAGGGCGGAAAGGGTGACGTCACGCTCCATGCTCCCAAAGGGATGGCTGTGGTGGAACATGTGCTCTACGTGGCGGATCTCAACACACTCCGGGGTTTCAACACTGTCACTGGCGAGCCGGTCATGACGCTCACCGTCCGATCGCCGGCTCCCTCACAATCTGAGCTGCCACGGGCTTCCTTGAGCGACGTCGCCTTCGACGGGAAGAGCTACTTGTACTGCTCCGATCAGAAAGCCAACACGATCTATCGTGTCGACCTCGCCACTCAGACTCTGTCCGTGCTGGTGACAGACCTTGCCCTGGCCGGCCCCTCAGGCCTGGTTGTCCATCCCAAGTCCGGCCAAATCATCGTGGTGAGCTGGGATAAAGGGAAGATCTCCGAGGTCTCTCCAGAAGGTGTGGTGACGGAACTCTTCTCCAACGGTTTTTTTTCCAGCCGCTTTCAGAATCTACGCGGGGTTGATTTCGACCGATGGGGAAATATGTACGTGTCGGACTTCACGACCGGGAAGGTCTGGCGCATGTCCTGGGACAAGCGGTTTCAAGTCATCGCCGAATTTTTACCCTCGCCGGGAGACCTGAGCATCGATCGTGCCAACAACCTCGTCCTTGTCCCGTTCGAGTCGGCCCATGCGGCTGAAATGAACGGACTTGAAACCCCCAGTGTCGGGAAATCCAAACAAGAGAAACGGACATTGGCGGACTACGGCTTTATCCCCCCTCCGCCCAAACCGGCGCCGGAAGGACCGACAAGAAAATGAGCCACTGCGCCTACTGCGCACAACGGAAAGGCAAACGACCTTGTCCAGCCTTGGGGGGATTGATCTGCAGCCAATGTTGCGGCGAACACCGAATCGTGCGGATCGGATGCCCGGCTGATTGCATGTATCTCGAATCCGGGAGCGAATACCAGCAGAAACGACTGGCGGTACAATTCATGCCGGTACGCCGGGATTTCTATCGCGAGCTGACTGAGCTGGGCGGTGAAAAGTCCGTAGCCCTGTTCAATCTCGTTGAAGTGGTGATTTTCGGATATTTCCAGGGACGACGGGACGGGCAGGATGCGGAGGTCGTAGCCGCCTTGCAGGCCCTGCGACGCACGCTCAGCCCCCTCCATATACCCGCTGGACCGATGCCGGTATTCGCGGAATATCTCAAGAAGGAATATGACACGTTCAAGAAACAGAATCCTGAGCAGATTGCGGATATGTCCTCCGCGCCGGAAATATTGGACCGTGCGATCAGCTTCGTCTCGGGCTTTTCAGGGACGGATTTCCAGTCACACCGGTTCCTCAGTGGACTCATCGGGTATGTGCGAACCTACCATCCGGACATTGCTGACCACCTGACCAAGCAACGCGAACCGGGCCACATCATTCTTCCGGGGCAGCAGTTCATGCCGCCTCCGGCGCCTGAACCCCATACCCATGGACCCGGCTGTCATCATCACTGACCAGTATCCACTACATGGGACAGTAGGCGACTGACTATGAGCGCTGGGAAAGAGCAAAAGATCAGAAAAGCGCGGCGGGTCGAGTTACGCTGTGTCATGGGATTCGCTTCAGGGGAGATTGAAGGCGACGCGACGGTCACAAACATTTCAACGTCCGGTTGTCGCGCCGAATCTGACGTCAACATGGCAGAAGGGCTCGACGTTCGGCTTGCCATTTACCTTCCCGACCAGTCGCCTCCGATCAAAGTCGAACGAGCCTCTGTCCGTTGGGTCTCAGGCCGCGCGTTTGGCCTGAATTTCATCCTATTCTTCCCGTCCGAACGCGCCCGTCTCCGCACATTCATCGATACCATCAAATAGCATCCGCGCTGCTACTCAACGATCGTCACGGTCATCTCGATTCGCTCGTTCGGCAGATCTTGAGCGTTTCTCGCGAGAGCCACGATTTTATCGGCGACGCCAAGCCCTTTGACCACTTCGCCAAACGCCGTATATTTTCGATCCAGAAAAGGCGATGTTTCAACCACGATAAAAAACTGCGACCCGGCTGTGTCCGGCTCGTTCGCCCGCGCCATCGACACGATGCCGCGCTTGTGAGGAGTGTCGCTGAATTCTGCCTTCAGGTGGATAGGGTTCCCCTTCTCATCCTTCGGCCCTCCCTGCCCATAGGTGTCCTTGCGCAGCGAACTCTTGGTGTTGGGATCCCCGCCCTGGATCATAAAACCTGGGATAACCCGGTGAAAGATCGTCCCATCGTAGAAGCCTGACTTGGCCAGCT
>Ga0233416_10000570_pt1 | contig 11445 bp, 10 predicted proteins | sample Sediment_Towuti__2_FD_188638 | JGI IMG/M metagenome (GOLD analysis project Ga0233416, IMG submission 188638) | Sediment microbial communities from Lake Towuti, South Sulawesi, Indonesia - Sediment_Towuti_2014_0_MG | ecosystem: Environmental > Aquatic > Freshwater > Lake > Sediment | place... | reverse complement strand
TATTCGTTACGCAGGCTTCTGGATTCGGCTGGCCGCCAACCTGATCGATACGGCTCTCTTTGTGCTGCTGACTGCGCCGCTGCTCTTCTGGATCTATGGCGGCAGCTACGATCCGCTCGCCTCGCTGCTCGGCCAGCCGGCCGGATGGGCCGATCTGTTGATCTCCAACCTGCTGCCGATTCCGCTGGCGATCCTCTTCTGGCGCTACCGTTCGGCCACCCCCGGCAAGATGGTGCTCAAACTTGCCATCGTCGATGCCGAAACGCTCGGCGCACCCGGCACGAAACAGTTGCTGATCCGCTATGCCGGTTACTTCGTCTGCGCCATCCCCTTCGGCTACGGCTTCATCAAGCTTGGAAGCCACCCGCGCAAACAGGGGTGGCACGATCGCATGGCCAACACGCTGGTGATCTACTCGCCGTGACCATGAGTTGCCGTATGGCGCGGTAATCGCGCCAGCAGCGGCAGTGCAACGATGAGACCGAATGCGATGCCGGCGCCATCAATGGCAACATCGAGCAGCGTCGGCGTTCGGCCGATAGCGTAGAACTGCAACAGCTCGGTAATGGTGGCAAAGAGCAGCAGGCGCATAATCAGTCCGCGCTTGCGATGGCGGCGAAAGGCGATCAGCACCCAGAAGGATAGCAGTGCAAAGAGGGCGAAGTGGCCATATTTGGCCAGATTTTGCGTCGGCAGGGAAAAGCGTGTCGGCGCTTCGTTTGGCGGTGTTCCGGGAGCGGCAACTATGCTTGGCGCGGCAGGCGCGGCAGCGGTTGCTGCGGCGGGGGCTTGCGGTTGCTTCGGCGCAGCAGATAGATGTTCGCCGATCGCGGGTGGCTCCTCGCCGCTAAGCCACGCCTCGATCTGCTGTTTGTTGTCTGCAGGCATGGCCGCCCCCAACAGAATCGTCAGGGCGGAGAGCCACACCATAAGATGCGGCAGGGTGAGGTGCTGATGGCGCAGAACCATGCGCGCCGTCCAGCCGAGAAAAAGCAGCCAGGCGGCTGTGCCGAAGAGCCAGATCGCCTCGCCGGCCGGAGTGACACGCACCGGATAGAGATGCAGCGCATGCAGTTGCAGTTCGCCGCCGCTGCGGATCAGTCCCGCCTCCAGATAGAGGTGGTTGTCGCCAGCCGGAATGCGGAAAATCAGCTCGCTGCGTTGCTGCTTCTGGTCGCTGGCCAGATGGATGGTGTGCCAGCGGCAACCGCTGCGCTGCGGATTGTTGCAGGTCAGCAGAGTGATGCGCCCATCCATCCAGGCGCGCTCGCCGGCCTCGATACGGCCGCTGCTGCTTTCGGCGACCAACCGATAGTGCTGCTCGTCGGCGGCTGCGGATATTTGTTGTCCGATGCGCGCCGTGGCGGCGGGGGAGGGGGTCCGCAGATACAGCCCGTCGGCGGCCACCTCGATGCTGCCCCCATGCACCTGCCGGTAACGCCATTCGTCGAGGCCGGCGGAGAAATCGCCGTTGCGCACCAGATCGGGGCCTGTGTTTTCGAAGCGATCGATCTGGTGCATGCCAAGCAGGGTAAAGAGGGCCAGCACAGCCAGTGCAGCCAGCCAAGACGGGCGAAAGCCCGAGCGGCGCAGCTGCCAGATAAGGGGCCACTCACTGTGCGGCCGACTCATCGCACGTGCAACCGGAGCAGGGCAGGACGAATGGGCAACTCCTTCATGTGAGGTGGTCGAGGCAGTCGCGCCACATGCTCGACTCTTTTGATACGGTTGCCAAATGCTTGTATTTATCTCCCCCATGCCCGCACGTTCATGGGCGCATCGGCAGGCGCGTTTGCTTGCATCCGGGCCCCCCCTTCGGTAGAAAGCGGCCCCAATTCGCACACTGCCAACATAACGATTGTGCCAAGGGCTGTATGCCTGCGGTTCAGCGGCGGTGGAGGATCACAACAATCGGAGGACAGAATGTCTCAGTTTACTATGAAGGGCCTGCTGGAAGCGGGCGTGCACTTTGGCCATCAGACCCGCCGCTGGCACCCCAAGATGGCTCCCTATCTCTTCGGATCGCGTAACGGCATCCACATCATCGACCTGCAGAAGACCCTGCGTATGGCCAACGAGGCCTACACCTTCATGCGCGAGCTCGGCGCTGCCGGCGGCCGCGTGCTCTTTGTCGGCACCAAACGTCAGGCACGCGATGCCATCCGTGAGGAGGCGCTGCGCTCCGGCCAGTTCTATGTCAATCACCGCTGGCTCGGCGGCACCCTGACCAACTTCGCCACCGTGCAGCAGTCGGTACGCAAGATGAAGGATCTGCATCGCCAGAAGGAAGAGGGCATCTTCGACCTGCTGACCAAGAAGGAGGCGCTGGAGAAGGAGCGCGAGCTGGAGAAGCTCGAGCGTTCGCTCGGCGGCATCAAGGATATGGTCTCCCTGCCCGACTGCCTTTTCGTCATCGACGTGCGCAAGGAAGATCTGGCCATCAAGGAGGCCCAGAAGCTGGGTATTCCGGTCGTGGCTGTGGTCGACTCCAACTGCAACCCGATCGGCATCGACTATGTCGTCCCCGGCAACGACGACGCCATCCGTGCCGTGCGCCTCTTCTGCAGCAAGATTGCCGAGGCGATGCTCGAGGGTAGTGAGGCATGGCGCCTGGAGAACAGCGAGAATGGCGGCGACGATGTGGTCGGCTCCGGTGAGCTCTCCGATGTTGCCGAGCAGTTCATGACTGCCGGTATCGAAGAGGCGGCCGTCAAGGACGAGGAGTAATCCTCTCCGGCTTGCGATGCGGGGAGGGCGCTTCATGGCGCCCTCTCTTTTGCCCGGAGTAGCTCCGGTGCCCAACCCAAGATCAGATTTGAATCCATTGGAGGACGACAATGAGCCAGATTTCGGCATCCGACGTTAAAACCCTGCGCGAAATGACCGGCGCCGGCATGATGGACTGCAAAAAGGCGCTGGCCGAAGTCGGCGGCAACCTCGATGCAGCCGTTGACTACCTGCGCAAGAAGGGGCTCTCCGCAGCCGCCAAGAAGGCCGATCGCGTGGCTGCCGAAGGTCTGGTCGCTGCGATCTCCGGCGGCAATGCCGGCGTGGTGCTCGAAGTGAACTCCGAGACCGATTTCGTCAGCAAAAACGACAAGTTCCAAGCCTTCGTCGCCAAGGTTGCCGAGGTGATTCTGGCCAACGATCCGGCCGATGTTGAGTCGCTCAAGGCGCTTCCCTATGGCGACGGCAACAACGTGGGCGAGACCCTGACCGCCCTGATCGCCACCATCGGCGAGAATATGTCCATCCGTCGTTTCCAGCGTCTGTCGGTGAACAGCGGTCTGGTGGCTGCCTATATCCATGGTGGCGGCAAGATCGGCGTGCTGGTGGCCATCGAGGGCAATGCGGCGGCACTGGGCGATGTGGGTCGCGGTGTGGCGATGCATGTGGCGGCGGCCAATCCGCGCTTTGTCGCGCGCACCGATGTCGATGCGGCTTCGATCGAGCGCGAGCGCGCCGTTCTCACCGAACGCGCAGCAGCCTCCGGCAAGCCGGCCAACATTCTCGACAAGATCGTCGAGGGTCAGATGGGCAAGTTCTACGCCGATGTCTGCCTGCTCGAACAGGGCTATGTGATCGATCCCGATCTGACCGTCGGCAAGGCGGTTGCCGCTGCCGACAAGGGCGCCACCGTCACCGCGATGGCCCGCTTCCAGCTCGGCGAGGGGCTGGCCAAACGCGAAGAGAACTTTGCTGCCGAAGTGGCGGCTGCGGTGCAGGGCTGATCGGGACACAGGCACAGGAGGCGGCGATGGCCAGACAAGCCTACAAGCGTGTTCTTCTGAAGCTTTCCGGCGAGGTGTTGATGGGATCGCGCGGCTACGGCATCGATCCCGAAACCCTCGACCGGCTGGCAGCCGAGCTGATCGAGGTGCAGCGCCAGGGAGTAGAGTTGGCGATCGTCATCGGCGGCGGCAACATCTTCCGCGGCATGAGCGGCACCGCTTCCGGTATGGATCGCGCCAGTGCCGACTACATGGGGATGATGGCGACGGTGATGAATGCGGTGGCGTTGCAGGATGCAATAGAGCGGCAGGGCGCCTATGTGCGCGTCATTTCGGCGCTGCATGTCAAAGAGGTGGCCGAGCCCTACATCCGTCGCCGCGCCGTGCGCCATCTGGAGAAGGGGCGCATTCTGATCTTCGCCGCCGGCACAGGTAATCCCTATTTCACCACCGATACCGCCGCCAGCTTGCGTGCAATGGAGATCGGCGCCGAGGTGGTGCTCAAGGGCACCAAGGTGGATGGCGTCTATACCTCCGATCCGAAGAAAGATCCCGCAGCCGTTCGCTACGAGCGCGTTTCGATGAGCGAGGCACTGGCCAAGCAGCTCGGAGTGATGGATATGACGGCGCTGTCGCTCTGCCGCGACAACCGGATGCCGATTATCGTGTTTGATGTGACCAAAGAGGGCGAGATGTTGCGGGCGGTCTCCGGCGAGAGCGTCGGCACCCTCGTGCAGGAGGATTAAATGCTGAACGATATCAAAGCGCGCATGCAGAAGAGCATCGCCTCGATGAAGACCGACTTCACCGCCATCCGTACCGGTCGCGCCAATACCTCCGTGCTCGATCATGTGCAGGTCGAGTACTACGGCTCGATGGTGCCGATCTCCCAGGTGGCCAACCTCTCGGTGCCCGAGCCGCGCATGATTCAGATCGCGCCATGGGAGAAGAAGATGATCGCCCCCATCGAAAAGGCGATCCTGACCTCCGACCTCGGCCTCAACCCCTCCAACGATGGCATCGTGGTTCGCCTGATCTTTCCCGAGCTTACCGGCGATCGCCGCAAGGAGCTGGTCAAGCAGGTCAAGGCGTTGTCGGAAAAGGCGCGCGTGTCGGTGCGCAATATTCGCCGCGATGCCAACGATGAAGTGAAGAAGCTGGTCAAGGACAAGGTGAAATCGGAGGACGAAGGCAAAAAGCTGGAGGCCGAGATTCAGAAGGTGACCGACCAGTTCATCGCCGAAATCGACCATCTGACGGAGCACAAAGAAAAAGAGATCATGACGCTCTGAATATGAGTTCTCCCCGCGTGCCGCAACATGTGGCGATCATCATGGATGGCAATGGTCGCTGGGCCAAGGCGCGCGGGCTGCCGCGACTGGAGGGACATCGCCAGGGCGGCGATACGGCGCGCAATGTGGTGCGCTGGGCCTCCGATGCCGGTGTACGCCAGATCTCGCTCTATGCCTTCTCCACCGAGAATTGGGGGCGCCCCAAGCTGGAGGTGCGCGGACTGATGGCGCTGCTGGCAACGTTGTTGCCGAGCCAGATTCCCGAAATGGTGGCGCAGGGGGTTCGCTTTCGCACGCTGGGAGATATCGCGCCGCTGCCAAACCGTGCCCGCAGGGCCATTGCTGCCGCCTGCGCGGCGACTGCGCATTGCCGCAGCATCGATCTGATTCTTTGTCTGAACTACGGTGGCCGTCAGGAGATTCTTGCCGGCGTTCGTCAGGCGGCGCAGTGGGCGATGCGGCAGGCCGATCCGCAAGCGGCGCTCGCATCCCTGAGTGTCGAGCAGTTCCGTAATTTTCTCTGGTGCGATGATCTGTTGCCGGTCGATCTGCTGATCCGCACCGGTGGCGAGTGGCGCATCTCCAACTTTTTTCTCTGGGATGCCGCCTATGCCGAGCTCTATTTCACCGGCACCCTTTGGCCCGATTTTTCCGAGTCCGATCTTCAGGCGGCGCTGCGCGATTTTGCCGCGCGCGAACGCCGCTTCGGACTGACCAGCGAGCAGGTGGCATGAGCGAACTCACCAAGCGGGTGATTACCGCCTCGATACTCTTCATTCTGGCAATCGGCTGGCTTTTTTTTCTCCCCTCGCCATGGTTCGATTATCTGCTCGGGATTGTCGGCGTTGCCGCCGCAGTCGAGCTGATCGTGCTGTTGCAGTTGCGCAAACCGGGTATGCACGCCCTGATCGCGTCGCTGGCGATGGCCATGCTGGTGGTGGGTGTCGATGTGGTGCCGGTGATTCTCTTCGCTTCGCTTGCGACGGTGACGCTGTTGCTGCTCACGGCCCAATCCGATCGATTGGGCGAGGATATGCGCCTGTTTGGCATGGGGCAGTGGATGCTGCTCTGGCTGCTTCTTTTCGTTTGGGTGCTGAAGCTGCTGCATGGCGTCGAAAACGGCCTCGGGTTCATCAGCGGCGCCTGTCTTGGTGTCTGGGGGGCGGATGTGGCGGCCTATTTTGTCGGTCGCGCCGTGGGCGGACGCAAACTCTGTCCGGCCGTGAGTCCGGGCAAGACCCTCTCCGGCTTCATTGGCGGTCTGCTGTTCGGTGTTTCGGTTGCGGCCGGATTCTGGCTCTGGACTCTTCCGATCTCCCCTGCTTTTTCGTTTTTGCTGGCGCTGTTGCTGGTGCTGGCAGGTGTGGTCGGCGATCTGGCCGAGTCGGCGCTCAAGCGCGCCGTGGGCGCCAAGGATAGCGGCAGCTTGCTGCCCGGCCATGGCGGTCTGCTCGATCGCATCGATGCGCTGATTCCGGCGATGGCCGTCGCCGGCCTGCTCTGGCTCTACCAATGATGCGTCTGACCCTGCTCGGCGCTACCGGTTCGATCGGCAGCAGCACAGTCGATGTGATTCGCCGCCACCCCGACCATTTTTCGGCGTATGCCCTGGTAGCGCACAGGAATGTGGCGAAGATGCGCGAGATTGCGCTGGAGCTGTCGCCGCAGTTTGTGGTGATGACCGATCCGGGCGCAGCGCAGGAGCTTGCCCGCCAACTGCCGTCGCATATTCGCGTCGAGGCGGGGATGCAGTCTGCGATTGCTGTCGCCGAGGCCTCCGAAGTGGATATGGTGATGGCGGCGATGGTCGGTTCGGTCGGACTGCCGGCAGCGCTGGCGGCGGTGAAGGCCGGCAAACGGGTCGGATTGGCCAACAAGGAGTGTCTGGTCACTGCCGGACGCATCTTCATGGCGGCAGCACGCCAATCGGGCGCCGAGGTGGTTCCGGTCGACTCGGAACATGCGGCTGTGCATCAGGCATTGAGCGGCCACGATATCGGCTCGGTATTGCGCGTGATTCTCACAGCTTCCGGCGGCCCGTTCCGCAATCGCGATCCGTACACGCTCGACTCGGTGACCCCGGAAGAGGCGATTGCCCATCCGAACTGGGCGATGGGGGCCAAGATCAGCGTCGATTCGGCCACCATGATGAACAAGGCGCTGGAGCTGATCGAAGCGCGCTGGTTGTTCGATCTCTCGGCCGACCAGCTTTCGGCGGTCATTCACCCACAGAGCATCGTGCATGCACTGGTCGAGTATCGCGACGGTTCGGTGCTGGCGCAGTTGGCGATGCCCGACATGCGCGCCCCGATAGTCTATGCGATGCAGTCGGTTCCGCGTCTGGAGAGCGGCATCCCGCGTCTGGATCTGACGGCCACCAGCCGGCTCGATTTTCAGGCGGTCGATCCCGTCCGTTTCCCGGCGATGCGCCTGGTGGATGCGGTGCTGCGCGGCGAGGATTCGCTGGCCATTGCGCTCAATGCGGCCAACGAAGTGGCCAATCAGGCCTTTCGCGAACGGCGTCTCTCCTTTCCGGGCATTGTGCGCACCGTCGAGCGTATTCTCGAGCAGTGCGAGAATGTTGCCGTCCCCTCGCTCGATCAGGTATGGTCCCTTGACCGGGCGGTTCGGCAGCGCACCGAACAGCTGCTCGCCACCCCCTAAGCGGAGGATTGCTTGCTCGATACCCTGCACACTGTGTTGGCCTTCATCGTTGCCATCGCACTGTTGATCGCCGTCCACGAATACGGTCATTTTATCGTTGCCCGCAAGCTTGGCATCCGCGTCGAGAAGTTCTCGATCGGATTCGGGCCACGTCTCTTCTCATGGTTCAGTCGCGACGGCGAGGTTGAGTATATCATCGCTGCCATACCGCTCGGCGGCTATGTGAAAATGCTGGGCGAACACAGCCTGGTGCGTGAGGACGAGCCGGTCGATCCCATTCAGGCGGCGCGCGCTTTCGACCGCCAACCGGTCTGGAAGCGGGCAGCGGTTGCCGCTGCCGGCCCGCTGTTCAATTTTGTTTTTGCCATTTTTGCCTATATGGCCATTGGCTGGATCGGTCAGTCGGTGATGCCGTCGGTGGTCGGGTCGGTTGCCCCCTCTTCGCTTGCCGAACGGGCCGGATTTCTTCTCGGCGATCAGATTCGTTCGGTAGGCGGTTCGAGCATCTATTCCTGGATGCAGCTGGAGACCGTATTGAAGGAGCAGGTCGGGCGCGATGTCGAGATCGTGGTTCGTCGCGGCGAGAACGAGTTGCCCCTGAAATTCCATCTCGATCCGACCGAAAAGGATCCTCTGCTGATCAATGTGGCCGAGGAGGTGGTGGGTATCGGTCCCGGCTTGCGCGTTCTGGTCGATTCGGTGCTGGAACGCTCTCCGGCCGCACAGGCCGGCTTGTTGCCGATGGATCGTATTGTGCAGGTGGCGGGTGTCCCGGTGCACGGGGTCGGCGATTTCATCGCCCTGATTCGCGATCATGGCGGCGAGCGCATTACGCTGACGCTCGAGCGGCAGGGAAGCAGCGTCAATGTGGATATTGTTCCTTCCGGCAGCAAGGGGTCGGGGCGCATCGGGGCGCGCATGACGGCGCAGTCGCTCAGCGAGCCGGTGATCTATCGCATGGGGCCAATCGATGGCGTTCTGTTCGGTTTCGAACGTACGTGGGAGATGACCGTTCTTACCTTGAAGGTGATCGGAAAAATGGCCACGGCAGCGATTTCGCCCGAGAATTTGGGCGGGCCGATTGCCATTGCGCAGCTGGCCGGTAAGACCGCCGAGTTGGGCGTGGTCGCATTTATCACCTTCCTGGCTTTGATCTCGGTGAATCTTGGTGTGCTCAATCTGCTGCCGGTGCCGATTCTCGATGGCGGCCATCTGCTTTTCCTTGCGGTGGAGAAGGCGATGCGTCGTCCTCTCTCTCCGGTGGTGCTTGAGCGTTTACAGATGGTCGGCATCTCCCTGATCGTGATGTTGATGCTGTTGGCCTTTTACAACGATCTGATTCGACTCTTCAAAGGTTGATTTCCCGCATGCGTTTTTCTATCTGCTCGGCAGCGTTTGCTCTGGCACTTCTCACCCTCACTCTTTCACCCCTGCAAGCGGCCGTTGCCGAGGAGGTGCAGGGCGAGCCGACGATTCTGGCTATTTCGGTCGCCGGCAATCGCAACGTCGAGGAGGCGACCATTCTGGCGACCATCCGCAGCAAGGTGGGCGATCGCTTCGATCGTCGCCAAATCGGACGCGATGTGCGCGAGCTGTTCAATACCGGTCTGTTTGCCGATGTGCGTGTGGTTGGCGATCCCGGCGAGAAGGGGGTACGCCTGACCTTCGAGGTGAAGGAGAACCCGCTGATTGCCGCGGTCGTGGTCAGCGGCAACGAAGAGGTGAAGGAGAAGGAGCTTCTTCCGCGCCTGAAGCTGAAGGCGGGGCGCGTCTTCAGTCCGGCACTGGCCGAGGCGGATCGAAATCTGATTCGTCGCCTCTATCTGAAAAAGGGATACTATCAGGTAGCTGTGCATATCGAGCAAAAGGCGCGCGACGACGGGCGCATCGATCTGGCAGTTTCCATCGACGAGGGGGCGGTGACCAGAGTGCGCCAGATCCGCTTTGTCGGCAACGATACGGTCGACGACGCCGAACTGCGCGCGCAAATCGCCTCCACCGATACCAACTTCATGGCCTGGTTCAACAGCCGCAATGTCTTCGAGCGTGAACGGCTGGGTGCGGACGCGCAATTGATCGAACAGTATTACCAGAACCACGGTTATCTCGATGCCAAGGTCGAATCGACGCAGGTCTCGTTCTCCTCCGACAAATCCTGGTTTTATCTTACCTTCACCATTCACGAAGGGCCGCAATACCGAATTCGCAAGATCGAGTTGCAGGGCGATCTGATTCCCGATCGCGACACGCTGACTGCCCTGCTCACGCTCAAAACGGGGGAGTTCTACTCGCTCATCCATCTGGGCAAGAGCATCGAGGCGCTGACGCAGCGGGTCGGCGACGAGGGATTTGCCTTTGCCACGGTGACGCCGCTTTTTCAGCGCGATCTACAGAGCAACGAGCTCGATATCGTTTTCGATATCGAGAAGGGGCGCGAAGTCTATGTCGAGCGTGTCGACATCGCCGGCAACCAGAAGACGGCCGAGAATGTGCTGCGTCGCGAAATGCGGCAGGATGAGGCTGCTCGCTATGGCGCCACGAATGTCAATCGCAGCAAGGAGCGGCTCAAGCGACTGCCGCTCTTCTCCGATGTGCGTCTCTCCATGCCCCGGGGCGATGCGCCCGATACGGTACGCCTCAAGTACGATGTGACCGAGCAGAAGACCGGCTCCTTCACCTTCGGCGTCGGCTATTCGCAGCTGGAAAAGACCTTTATTCGCGGCAAAATCAGCGAGAACAACCTCTTCGGCCAAGGCTATGCCGGCAGCTTCGATGGCGATGTGGGTGCCCGTACGCAGAACTTCAACCTGAGTCTGACCGATCCGCGTCTGTTCAACGAGGAGATGAGCGGCACCTTCAGTCTCTACCGCCAGCAGACCAAGCAGGATCAGGTGGCGACCGCCATCTACAAGATGAAGAGCTTCGGTGGCGGCCTGAATCTGGGGATTCCGCTCTCCGAATATCTGAACTGGAATCCGGGTTTTCGTTATGCCCAGAGCACCATTTCCGATGTGATGGCTACCGCCTCGCTGGTGACCCGTTCGCAGTTGGGTACGCAACGTACCGGCGAGGCGATGCAATCGCTGACATGGGATACCCGTGATTCGACGATGCGCCCCAACGAAGGCTCATTCGACGAGCTCTTCTTTTCGGTTGCCGGTGTCGGCGGCGATAACCGATTTGTGGAGGGTCGCATCACCTCCAAGGGCTATTTCCCCGTCGGCGAGAAGATCACCTTCAATCCCGCTTTCGAGGCGCAGTACATTCGGCCCTATGGCGGACGGCCGTTGCCCCTCTCCCGTCGCTATTCGCTCGGCGGCATGGGTTCGGTGCGCGGCTTCAACTACAGCGGCATCAGTTTGCGCGATCCGACCACCAAGGAGGCGCTCGGTGGCGATCGCTCGGTGAATATGACCATGAATCTCTTCATGCCGATGCCTTATGTGCGCACCGAGGGGTTCCGCACCGTCCTCTTTGCCGATGCCGGCATGGTGGGAGGATCGGGCCTGAATCTGAATGGCACCGTTATCAACATTGCCGAGCCGCTGGCGATGCGTAATCTGCGCATCTCGGCCGGTTTTGGCTTCGAGTGGCTCTCTCCGATCGGTCCGCTCGCCTTTACCTGGGGCTATCCGCTGCGCAGTCGGCCCGGAGATGTTTTGCAGACGTTTGAATTTGCCGTTGGCGGCGGTATCTAGGGATACTCTGAACAAGTGCATCCTGCCCTTGTTCAGGAACGCCCAGCCAAAAGCGCGGTT